>TARA_B110000037_G_C17128422_1_pt1 | contig 17906 bp, 13 predicted proteins | sample TARA_B110000037 | Tara Oceans TARA_B110000037 (sample SAMEA4397196) | marine metagenome | biome: Polar Biome; feature: [MIX] marine epipelagic wind mixed layer (ENVO:01000061); material: water (ENVO:00002006), including particulate matter (ENVO:01000060) such as... | depth 10-100 m
CATCTATCATTTTTTGAATTTCATAAGGCCCTTGTTGATCTACTCTTATGTCATCTCCAATAACTTCTACATTAATTCCTAATCTTCTAAAAGTTTCTGGAATTCTTCCTAACTTATCTACTCTACAGTTTTTGATAGTAATATCTGACTGCGTAATAGCTGCCAAACCAATAAAAGAACCTACTTCTATAAAATCTGGTAAAATTCTATGCACACAACCTCCCATTTCAGTAACGCCTTCTATTTCTAAAAGGTTTGAACCAACTCCTGTTATTTTTGCGCCCATACTGTTCAACATAGCTGCTAATTGTTGCAAGTACGGCTCACAAGCGGCATTGTAAATAGTTGTTTTCCCTTTGGCCATTACGGCTGTCATCAAAACATTGGCTGTTCCTGTTACAGACGGCTCGTCTAATAAAATAACCTGTCCTTGTAAATTTTCTCCTTTTAAAGAATAAATAAATGTTTTCTGATTATAACTATAAGTGGCTCCTAGTTTAGTAAACCCTAAAAAATGAGTATCTAAAGGTCTTGCACCAATTTTATCACCGCCAGGTTTTGGCATGTAGGCCTTTTTAAACCGTGTTAACAGTGGCCCCATTATCATAATTGATCCCCTTAAAGACGCTGCACGTTTTCTAAAGCCATCTGTTTGTAAATAATCTAAATCAATGTCGTCTGCCTGAAAAACGACTACTCCGCTTCCTTTACGCTGTACTTTAACGCCTAAAGCTTCTAAAAGATCTATCAGAAAATTTACATCTCTAATATCTGGAATGTTTTCTATAACAACTTCCGCTGCAGTCATCAGTACACAACAAATTACTTGCAAGGCTTCATTTTTAGCTCCTTGAGGTATAATTTCTCCTTTTAGCTTATTTCCACCGATTACTTCAAATTGATTCATATTGATTATTGTTTTTGTAAAAATAGTTTAATTAAAAAAAAACTACTTCATTTTACATAACTAAGTAATCATCATTTAAATGTTAACTGTATATTTTTTTTATTTCTCTGCTTTTACAAACAAGTTCTATCTTTTAATAATTATGATTTCATCCGAACTATTTTGGGACACAATAGTATAAGACAACTGATGAGGATGAGATTGTGGATAAAAATAAAATAAAAATGATGTAAAATTCATTATATTCATTATATTTGAAAATATCAAATAAAAAATAAGCATTATAATTATAGGTGAGTAGGTCTACTAACGCCAGGAAAATAACGCCCAAGCTAATTAATAACAAAAGTGGAGTCCAGAACCCACTTTAAAAAACGGGGCGTATTCCAAAAAGCCTTACGAGTAGGAACAAGTTAATATTTACAATCATGGAACAAAATTTACCTTTTGTATCCCTCCCAATAGCGGACAAAGGATACAACAAATTAGTTATTCCTTTTTTAGGAAAACTTGATGATGGAAATGTTTTTAAAAACATTATTACATCACTTCTATCAATTTTAGCAATTACTTTTCTCGTTGGTGGGATTTATTTAAGTATTGCTGGCCTTTTTGGGGATGATGGTTTTATTGAAACTTATATTGCAAATGACATTCTAAGCGGAGGTGAAATAGCAGGCGCAGTTGCAGGAGTTATTTTTGGTTTTTTCATTAGTGTATTCGCTTCGTGGGCCTTATATAGTGTATTAAAAAAACGTACTGAGCAAATGAAAGCTTTAGAATATAACGGTCTAATAAGTTTTATCTTTATTAAAACTATCCCTAAACTTATTTTAGTCATAGGAGAATTACTTTTTATTCTATTTATATATGCTGGTGTACTTCAAATTATCGCAGCTTTAGTTGGGTCATATGTTTATGCGCCTTTAAGTGAATACCCAAGCTTAATTCTAGGACTATTTCCTGGTATGGAAGTATTTTCAGGAATCGCTCCCCAACAAATTTATGGGGATTATGATAACTTAAGTGAGTTTCTTAAAATTGGAGTAATAAGTATAGCGAGCTCATTTGTTGTGTTGATAGCATTCTATATTTATAAAGAAATATATACTTATGCGCTAAAATTAGTACTTAATTTTATTTCGTTTATGCCAAAATTTGCAATCCCTTTAGCAATAAGAAAAAGAGAAGAGAATTAACATAAACAAAGCAGTCTATAATACAGTATAAAAGCAAAAGCGGTTTGGGTGCATAACTCAAACCGCTTTTGTATTTCATCAAGCATGTTACTATCCTAAAAGTAGGTCTATTTTAATACCCTACTACTATTAAACTAACCCTGAATGAAAGATTTCTTATTCACATAAGACGATTGAGTTAGAGAAAATAGCCTTAGCTATCCCTACTTAGCCAACTGCATTTCTCTTTCATCATAGCCAGGTCTTGCAACATAGGTTGTCGCATTTTGAAACCTTTTATGAATAGCCATTAGGTTGTCGGGTGCCGACAAAAAGATATATGTTACTTCATCATGAACTAAAGCTTGCAATTCCTTTAACATTTCAATTCTTTTTGGCTCATCCAATTCTCTTCTTAATTCTTCAATTAAATTATCTGAGTAAGCATCTCCGAAACCTGTATAATTACTACCTCCGTAATATGCTTCTGTATGAAAGAGTTGTTTTGGATCATCAATTATTGCTTCTTGAACCCATCCTAATACAAACATATCAAAATCATGATTTGTACATTCATCTAGATAAACGGTCCATTCTCTGGCAACAGGTTCTATGTTTATTCCAATTTTTTTGGCATTTTCTTTTAAAAACATAGAGATATTTTCTCTTTTATCGTTGCCTGAATTAAATTTAATAGTGAAGCTCAATTTTTGTATTTCTCCTTCTACTTCTTTAAATCGAATGCCGTTATCGTCTGTTTGTGTGTAACCTGCTTTTTCTAAATACGCAACTGCTTTTGCCAAGTCATATTCATATGGTTTCAAATTCTTGTTATAATGTTTTTTACTTGGGTGTACAAAAGATGCAATTTCTTGTGCGTAGCCATAATTTACGACTTCTATAATTTGTGAAACATCTACAATATGCGCTAAAGCTTTACGAACATTTTTGTTTTGTAATGCGCCTTTTTTAGAATTAATTCCTATATAAGTATAAGAAAGCGACTCTTCTTTTGCAAGGTTGAATTTGTTTAAAAACCCTTCATTTTTTAACAATCTCGCATATTCTGCAGGTTTTATTGACCGCATTATATCTAGTTGTTCGTCTTTCATTGCCGTAACTGCAGTTACCTGATCGTTTATTATTTCATAAATAATTTCATCTGGAAAATTTTCAAAACTTTTATTTGGTTGGTGTTTTTCTCCCCACCAGTTTTCTTTCTTTTTTAACTTTATTCTTTCGCTTGTCGTCCAAGATTCCATAGTATATGGCCCACAACCAACCACTTCTTCTCGCTGAAAATGTTCTGAATTAAACTGTTTTGCAAAGTTTTTTAATTTTTTGTCTTCTCTAATTTTAGCTAATTTCTTTTCGTTGCTTAATTGTTTCATAGAGAAATTTCTCATCAATTTATCTTGGTCATAAATATATTCTGGAATGGTATAAATAGTTCCTCCAGAGAAAAATTCTGCTGCATAATTTTTTTCATTAGTAAACAAACTAAATTCTTTAGGATTACTGTAAATTTTGATATCTTTTATGAAGTCGATATAAGTTCTTTGGTGCTCGGCATCTACATGCGGATTCATAGTTGTTTTTAAAGAAAAAGCAACATCACGAGCTGTTACAGGTGTACCGTTGTCCCAAACGGCTGCATCTTTAATTTTATAGTCAATTTTTAAACCGCCTTTAAATTCACCATCTGTTATTTCTGTAATTGTTGGTCTTGATTCTGCCAACCAAGGAATAATTTCTAAGTTTTCTTTATCTACATCCAACAAATACATGAAAATATTATGTTCAATATAAGTTGCTCCTGCACCTTGAGAACACAAAGGATTCAATTTATCTGGATCTGCTAAAGCATGTACTATTAAAGTTTTGTCACCAAGTTTTTTACCCGAATATTCTTTAGAAATAGTTTTATCGTCTATTTTTTCTGATGAAGAATTATTTGAGCAAGCTAAAAAAGTTGAACTAACTAAAAGTAAAGTAACAAACCTAATAAGTATCATAAAATTAAAATTTAAGTATTTTTAATATTGTACAAATATAATTGATTCAATTTCCAAATGATAAAAAGCAAAAATTTGTTTCCAATTAATAACATTTCAAATAGTTTGTAAATACATTTATCTTTGTACTATAATTAAAACACAACAAAATGGTAGAATTTACAGGAATTACAGATCCGACTTTTGATGAGAACAAAAAATTTAGTGCTTTAGATCAATTCTTTTTAAAGTTTATAAACGACAAAAGAGATTTACCGTTTATTTATTTGTCTTTAAAGATTACATTCTTGCTTACACCAGGATTTGTGATTTTAATGAGTAATGTATTGCACGGATGGCAATGGTGGGTAGCAGCAGTTGTTTATCTTTTAGTCATGTTAGCGTATTTAATGCCGCCCTTTACTTTGATGCTGCACAATACCAGTCATAATCCATTTTACAAAAAGGAATATGGCTTTATGAATAATTATATTCCTTGGTTTTTAGGCTTATTTTTTGGTCAGTCACCTAAGACTTATTTTGGTCACCACATTGGAATGCACCATGCAGAAAACAACTTACCGATAGACGATAGTTCTACTATGAAATACCAAAGAGATAGTTTTATTGATTTCATGAAATACTATTGGTCTTTTATCTTTTTAGGCATTATCCATTTAGCTCAATACTTTACTTTTAGAAAGCAACCTAAGAATAGAACAATGGTTGTTAGAGGTGAATTATTTTATTTTGCTTTGATGATTGCCTTTGCCTATTTCTTTAGAGTTGATGCTGTATTGTTGTTAATGTTTATGCCTATGATGATTATTCGATTTGCTATGATGGCCGGAAACTGGGGACAACATGCTTTTGTAGATAAACGTACGCCTGGTAGTAGTTTTAGAAATACGATTTCTTGTATCAATACACCTTACAATCATTTATGTTTTAATGACGGTCACCATATTGGTCACCATTTACATCCAAATCAACATTGGACAGACATGCCTGATAATTTTGTAGAAGAAATTCCTTTAATGGCAGAAAAAAAGTGTATAGTTTTTCAGAAATTGGACTTTTCTATGGTTTGGTTTTGGTTAATGCTAAAACGTTATGATGTTTTGGAAGCTAATTTTGTAAACTTAGAAAACAAATTTTCTTCTTCTGAAGATGTTATTACTTTCTTGAAATCAAGATTAGAGAAATTTACTAAAGAGGAATTAGAATTTGCTAGAATTGATGAATTGAGTCAGAAAAGACGTTAATTTAATCTTCTCCGGTAACATCCTTTTACTTTTCTTTGGGTTAAGGTTAAACAATACCGCTATTTTTTAGAGCTAGTTTATAAGATGACCTCATGCTTTTGAAGAATATAAGGTAAACTAGAAGCTTTCGAAAAAAGCGCTTAATTGTGTTCTTTGTTCGTCCGTTAAATTAGCTTCTGAATGCACTAATAAATAGGGTTTCATAGGCATTACTTTTTCTACTACTTCTTCGGCACATTCATGTAAAATTTCTTTACGGTCTTCTAAAGAATACTGATTCCATTCCGAAAAATTAAAATGTCTTCTTCCTTCATTTATGTGGTTTTTTACTAACCAAGAAACTGGCGCAACATTCGTATACCAAGGATAGTTTGATTGGTTTGAATGACAGTCGTAACAAGAAGCTTTAATCATTGATGTAATTTCTGCCTTGGGCTTCATTATTTCAATAAAATCATTTTCTATAACTAATTCTGGGTTTGTTTTATCTATTCTTACAAATTGAATTAAAACTAAAATGATCGCAAGTACTATCAAAAATTTCTTTTTCATTGTTCTTTTTTAAGCTAATAAATTGAAATACAAAAGTAGAACTTATTATTCAACTTTAATTGCAAGTCTATTTCTATTACAGGTAAACAAAAAAATGCACAGAATTTCTTCTTAGGCATTTTTTTGTTTTTGTTAGTCAATTTTATTTAATCATAGATAAATCTACCCATTGTTTTTCTTCATAAGATTCCGATCCGAATCCTAAAATTCCACCTGAGGCTTTTGCTACTTGATGAGCAAATGAACGAAAGCTTTTATTTAATTGTTCTACAAAATTTTGATCTAAAGATTCATAAACTTTATTTAATCCATTCAATTTAGCAGAAATTTCTTCATTTCTAGCTTTTGCCTCTGTAGGTAAACTAGCAATAAAAAACTTAATTCTTTCGTCAAAAGATTCGCTTACTTGGTGATAATAAGATTTTAAAATTCTTTCTTCAGTATTTTCTTTAATATGCGCAGTACTATACCCCCCCTTAATCTCATCTTCATCTAAATGACCATCAGCACTACCTATAAGAATAGTGATTAATGCAGGCGCATCTAACAATAATTGTAAGTCTTCTTGAGCTAATTTTTCAAAAATTTTCATCTGTTTTTAATTTATATATTTTTGAGATTACATTATTTCTGCCATCTTCGAACCAATCTCTGCTGGCGAATCAACTATATGAATTCCACATTCTCTCATTATTGCTTTTTTAGCTTGTGCAGTATCTTCATGACCACCAACAATAGCTCCAGCATGACCCATTGTTCTACCAGCAGGAGCAGTTTCTCCAGCAATAAAACCTACAACAGGTTTAGTTCCATTTTCTTTAATCCATCTTGCTGCTTCTACTTCTAAAGTACCACCGATTTCTCCAATCATTACAATACCTTTTGTTTCATCATCTGCCATAAACAATTTGATAGCATCTAAAGGAGTTGTTCCAATAATTGGATCACCACCAACACCAATTGCAGTAGTTACACCCATTCCGGCTTTTACTACTTGATCAGCAGCTTCATAAGTTAAAGTACCTGATTTAGAAATAATACCGATATTTCCTGGTTTGAAAACAAAGCCTGGCATAATACCTACTTTAGCACCATCTGCAGTTATAATTCCTGGACAATTAGGACCTACCATAGTAGTATCTCTATCCTTAAGGTAAGCTTTTACTTTTACCATGTCTTGTACTGGAATACCTTCTGTAATAGTAATAATTACTTTAATTCCTGCATCAGCAGCTTCCATTACAGCATCTGCTGCAAAAGCTGGGGGAACAAAAATAATACTTACATCTGCACCTGTTTTTTCAATTGCTTCAGAAACCGTATTAAACACTGGTCTATCTAAATGTGTTTGACCTCCTTTTCCCGGTGTAACACCACCAACAACTTGAGTTCCAAATTCGATCATTTGACCTGCGTGAAATGTTCCTTCAGTTCCTGTAAAACCTTGTACTATTACTTTTGAATGTTTATTTACTAAAACTGCCATTATTTATTTTTTATGTTTGGAGTGCGAAAGTACGTAATAAATAATCATTAGAAAAAGAAAAAATGATTCAATTTTTATAGTAAGTTAATAAATACGAACTACTCTGATTTTCTAATATCTTTAACCATCATTTGAAGGTTTATTTTGCCATTCCATTCATTTTCTTCTAGAGTATAACAAATATCTACGGGCCCTTCATTTATTAAATTCATTTTATTTGCCATATTGAATGCTATTCCATTGGCTTGCCCGCCTGATTCATCTTTTAAATGAACTTTTAGATGAGCATCTTCTTTTCCAACCTTCTTGCTCCGTCCTGCATTTACGACATTTCTAGTAAGGAATACCGGTTTCATGTTTTGTGGACCAAAAGGTGCAAATTGCTTTAGTAAATTCATAAACGACATATTCATATCTTGAAATGGAATTTCTGTATCTATTTCTATTAATGGAATTTTTTGTTCTTCTGTAATTGTTGCTTGCACAATGCTTTCAAACTTATTAGAAAAAGCAATAAAATCTTCTTCTTTGATCGTTAAGCCTGCAGCATAAAAATGCCCGCCAAAATTTAATAAATATTCACTACAAGTATTTATAGCTTCATAAACATTAAAATCTTTTACCGACCGAGCTGATGCGACCAACAAATCATTAGATTTTGTGAAAACTATTGTTGGTTTGTAATATGTTTCTATCAATCTAGAAGCTACAATTCCAATAACACCTTTGTGCCATTTGGGATTGTAAACAACTGTAGAAACTCTTGATTGGTATTCAGGTTTCTCTAATAAAGCTAAAGCTTCAATCGTAGTATTTTTATCTAATTCTTGCCTTTCTACATTTTTTGTTTGTAAAATATCGCTAGCATCTTTTCCTAACAAAACAGCTACCGCTTCTTTGGCATGAGAAACTCTACCTGCAGCATTAATTCTTGGACCTATTTTAAAAACAACATCAGAAACAGATAATTTCTTATCATAGTTTAAAATATCTATGATTTGTTTTACGCCAATATTTGGATTGTTATTTAATTTCTCAATACCAAATTTTGCTAAAATTCTATTTTCTCCAGTAACAGGAACAATGTCGCAAGCAATACTAATAACTACATAATCTAACAATTTGTATAAATCCTCTTCTTTTAAATTGTACTTTTCGGTATACGCTTGGCATAATTTAAAACCAATTCCACAACCAGATAATTCTTTGTACGGATAAACACAATCATTTTGTTTTGGATTCAAAATAGCAAAAGCTGCAGGAACAACTTCTCCTGGTGTATGATGATCACAGATGATAAAATCAATGTTTTTTTCATTGGCATACGCCACTTGCTTTAATGCTTTTATACCGCAATCTAAAGCGATGATTAATGGTGCATTTATTTCTTCCGCATAGTCTATTCCTAGAAGAGAAATCCCATACCCTTCTTTATGTCTGTCTGGAATATAATATTCTATATTCTCATAAAAAGTTGATAAAAACGCGTACACCAAAGAAACAGAGGTTGTTCCATCTACATCATAATCGCCATAGATTAATATTTTATCATTGCTTTCTATCGCTTTTTGAATTCTCTCAACTGCTTTTTCCATTCCCAACATTTGGAAAGGATCATGCAGTTGTTTTAAACTCATTCTAAAGAAATTTTTAGACTTTTCAAATGAATCATATCCTCTTTGTACCAACATTTTACAAATAGTACTATTTACCCCTAATGCTTTTTGAAGCTCTTTAGTTTTAGATAAATCTGTTGGTTTTAATTGCCAGTGGTAGTTCATTGATTTTTTTTATTTAAAAAGCAACTGTAAAGTAATCGATTGGTGTAATAGAAAAGTTTTAATATTCTCTTAAAAATTTTCTTACTTTTTCAAAAATTACTGCTTGATGCCAATCAGATTCATTTGGATATTCTTCCAATAAAGATTCTAACATTTTTATTTGATCATCTCCTTTTTTCAAAGCGACAACATAAGGAATGTTTGAAAAAGAAACCATTGAATATTGAGGTAAAAATTCAGGAACATTTTTCATAATAATCTTTTCAAAAGCTTTTCTTTTTAAAAAATTATCATCTTGGGTGTCATCTCGCATATTGATAAAATGCCTAACGGCTAAATCTCCAATTGCTTGTCCGTTTGCCACCCTTACATCAGAATATTCTTGTAAAATCTTATCCCAATTATCTCCTTTATATTTTTCTATTATTTCATCTAGGATTCTACAGTCTTCAAAGCCAGAATTCATTCCTTGACCGTAAAAAGGAACAACTCCATGGGCAGAATCTCCTAAAAGGGCTACATTGTTACAAAACCAAGGATCTGACTTTATTGTAACCAAACTACTTGTAGGGTTCTTATAAAAATCTTCTAAATAATATGGCATGTGTTCTATTGCCGTAGGAAAATGTGTTTCAAAAAAGGCTTTTATTTCCTTATCTGTTTGCAGGTTTGCAAAACTGTACTTTCCTTCAAAAGCTAAAAATAAAGTCATCGTAAAACTTCCATCTAAATTGGGTAAGGCTATCAACATAAAGCCTTCTCTTGGCCAAATATGCAAATGGTTAGTTGGTATTCTATGCGTTCCATTTGGTCCTGCAGGGATTTCTAATTCTTTATACCCATGTTTTAAATAACTTTGAGAATAAGAGAACCTATCTGTCTTCTGCATATTATATCTTACAGCAGAAAAAGCACCATCTGTAGCAAATATCAAATCAGATTTTACTTTAAATTGTTCGTTGCTTGTATAGCTTTCAAATTTGATAGTAGTTTCCTCAAAATCTACTTCCAAGCATTTGGTGTTGAAATGAAAATTTACATTTGGCTCTTTTTCAGCCACTTCCATCATTATTTTATTCAAATATCCTCTAGCAATTGAATAAATTGCTTCTCCATCTTTTCCATATGCTTGTACTTCTACTTCTCCATCTGCTTGATGAATCATTCTTGAATACATTGGAATTGCTAAAGGCTCCATTTGTTCTTTTAAGCCTGCTTTTTCTAAGGCTGCCCACCCTCTAGTACTCATCGCTAGGTTAATAGACTTCCCTGCACTAATATTTGCTTTACGCATGTCTTGCCTGCGCTCGTAAACATCTACTACATATCCTCTTTTTGCAAGAAAACAAGAAAATAATGAGCCTACTAAACCGGCTCCGACAATAGAAATTTTAGGCATATTTGAATTCATAATTTATGTTGATTATTATTTTTCAAAGATAATCTTTTTAAATGAACTATTCTACCAACATACAAAAAGCCATAAACAATATGTCTGTGACTTTTCAATGTTTTATGAATCAATGTTATTCGCTTAATTGATGTTCTGCAGGATCGCAAGGATAATCAAAAAGACACTTAGCCTTTATCATATCAACAACATATTCTGGAACTTTACCTTCCCAACCAGATTCTCCACGCTGGATCATCTTTAACACATCTCTAGAGAATATTTGCAAATTATCTTCATTAAAATCTGTGATATCTACAATATACTCATTGTCTAAAAAGTGTTGGTGTAAAGATTCTAATTGAGCTGTCGTTCTTAATGTTTGAGCTGTAATAATCTCGCTCCCTTTTGCCCTTTGATAAGGGTAGGCATATACTTTTACATCATAAGAAAATAATTCTCCAAATGATTTTAATACAGAAACTGAAAGGTCCTTTTTACCTTTCAAACCATAAATATCTATTAAATTCATTACGCCAATTGGCATACGAATTTTTCTTACGCTACATCTTTTTAAATATTGTGCCAATTTCGCATGTTCATGAAAATTAGAAACCATAACATAAGACCCTAAAGCACACAAAATATCTGCTCTATCTAAAAAATCTTTTCTACTTAACTTTTCATCATCATATAAAGTATTGAGGTTCATTTCACTCATTACCACTATTTTCATTGGGTCAACTTCTGGTTCACTATTAAACTTTTCTAAACCATTCATCAAGATATCTTGATTTACATTAGTTACTGGACGAAATCGCCCTCTTACCATTAAAACATCTTTTTTATACAAAAAATCTTTTGGTTGTAAACATTGGTTATCTGGTCCAAAAATAGTAGCATCTGTAAATCCAAGTTGTACTAAAGACAAACTTAACAATCTATTATCTACATCAGTATAATCTGGTCCTGAAAAACGAACCATATCTATTTCAATATGATTTGTACTTAAGTAATCTTTTAAAGATTGTACAATAGTTTCTGGACTGTCAGAATATTCATAAGCACCATAAATTAAATTAACACCTAACTCACCAATTACTCTTTGTTGTAAAATAGTGTTGTTGTCAAAAATTCTAACATGCATGATAATTTCATTCGGTTCGGAATCTTCTTCCAACTGATACCGAACTCCTATCCATCCGTGAGGTTCATTTGTTTTAGAATAATTTAAAGTTGTAATTGTATTCGCAAAAGAAAAAAATTTCCTTCCTTTATATTTATCTCCCTTTAATCTTGTTTGTAAAAGAGTGTATTCATGGTTAAGCATTTTTTTAACTCTACTCTCACTTACATATCTTTTATTTACTTCCGCACCATAAATAGCATCACTAAACGCCATGTCATAAGCAGACATAGCTTTTGCAATAGTTCCTGAAGCACCCCCTACTCTAAAAAAGTTTCTAGCGACTTCTTGTCCTGCGCCTATTTCTGCAATTGTACCGTAAATAGATTCATTTAAATTTACAATTAATGCTTTACTTTTTGTTGAATGAACAACTCTTTTTTTCTTATCCAACATACTAAAATTTTAAAATTCTCTATTTACATCAAACTGCTCTAAATAATCTGCTACTCTTCTAACAAATTTACCACCAAGTGCGCCATCCACTACTCTATGGTCATAAGAATGAGACAAAAACATCATGCTCCTAATTCCTATAACATCTCCTTGAGATGTTTCGATAACTACTGGTTTTTTCTTAATAATACCAACAGCTAAAATAGCTACTTGTGGTTGATTTATAATTGGTGTTCCCATAACATTTCCAAAAGATCCTACATTTGTTAAAGTGTATGTTCCTCCATCTATTTCGTCTGGTTTTAATTTTCCTTGCCTTGCTCTAATTGCTAAATCATTTACTTTTTTAGTGATTCCTGTCAAGTTTAATTGATCTGCATTTTTAATAACAGGTACTATTAAATTTCCGCTTGGTAAAGCTGCTGCCATTCCAATGTTAATATCTTTTTTCATTAAGATGTTATCTCCTTGAATAGAACAATTTATCTCTGGGAAATCTTTAATTGCTTTTGCTACCGCTTCTATAAAAATTGGCGTAAATGTTATTTTTTCTCCTTCTCTTTTTGCAAAAGAATCTTTTACTTTATTTCTCCAGTTTACAATATTCGTTACATCTGCTTCTACAAAAGAAGTTACATGCGCAGAAGTTTGCACAGAATTAACCATGTGCTTAGCAATTAACTTACGCATCCTATCCATTTCAATAACTTCTACATTGCCAGAAACAGAAGTTTTTGCTTGGTTAGAAGTTGCTAATGCAGTACTTTTTACAGGTGCAAAAGATTGAAAAAATGAGGCATTTTCAATAGGATCTGACCCATGTTGTGCTGCGAATTTAAAACCACCTTCTGGTCTATTTTTTAAATAAGTTTTTATATCATTTTTACTAACTCTATTGTCTTTTCCTGTTCCAGTAATAATATCTAGCTCTTGCATAGAAATCTGTTCTTCCTTAGCAATGTTTAATACTAATGGAGAATAAAATCTACCAGAAAAACTTGCAGAAATTGAAACTGGTGCTGGTACTACTGATTGTGTTACTGTTTCTATTTGTTCTTGAACTTGGCTAGCCGCTGCTGGTGTTTCTACTTGCTGAGGCGTAGAAGCTACTGCTCCTTCAACTTCAATAATTGCCAAAGGTGCTCCTACTGCGACAACATCTCCTTCTTTGAATAATAATTTTGTTACCACACCCGAAACCTCACTAGGAACTTCTGAATCTACTTTATCTGTAGCTATTTCGCAAATAGGTTCGTCGATTTCTATGGTCTCTCCTTCACTTTTTAGCCAACCTAAAATAGTTGCTTCTATGATACTTTCGCCCATTTTAGGCATTAATAATTCTACAGCTGCCATATCTTATTTTTGTTGTCTTTGGTTTATTCAGCAAAAGTACTCTTATATTGTAGTTTTTGCAAATAAAAAACTGACTATTCACTTTATAGTCTTTATAAATTTAGTTTTAAAAAAAAACCTTCTTCCCCACCAGCAAAAGCCGTATTTTTATTTAATAAGTACACAGAATGAAAATCTGTATCCGTATTGGTTTCGATACTAAACCACTTTTCTCCTCCATTTTCGGTATATAAAACCTCTCCATTATACCCACAAACGATCCCTATATTTTCATCAAAAAAATCTATATTTTCAAAATGATGTCTTTTTGAAAAAGCCTGATTTACGCCATGAATTGTTTCCCAACTTTCTCCTCCATCTATAGTTTTAAAAATACCACCTTCCCAACCACAAACATATCCTATATCTTTATTTACAAAGTCTAAATCAAAGAAGTAATCTCCTGTAAAATCAAGTAAAGTCCATGTTTTACCACCATCTACTGTTTTATTTATATAGCCATAACCAACTGAATAACCCAGTAATTCATCTAAAAAAACTAGAGATCTAAGAGCATAAGGTGTTTCAGAAACTTCAAAACTGTACCAAAAATCTTTTGAGTTAAATATTTTACCTTTGTTATATGCCGCACCTGCAATTATTACTGACTTATCTTCTGATAAAAGAGCTACATCATAAAAATTTTCCCATGTACCATTTAAAATTGCCTCCCAGGTTTTTCCACCATCGCTTGTTCTAACTATTTTACCTCCATGCCCAACAATTTCCCCTATACTGTCGTTTAAAAAATCAATACCATTTAATGTTTGTAAAGGAGAACTAGCATCTATTTGAGCATCTTCAATTTTATTCCATATTTCGCCTCCGTCATTAGTCTTCAAAATATACCCATCTGTAAATCGATCACCACCGATTGCGAAACCAATATTTTCATCAATGAAATAGATATCATTAATTCTATAATCGACTTTTGAGTCTATAAAAACAACATCTGCATCTTTACTTTCCTTACCACAAGAAATAGAAATAAACACTATTAATATGTGAAATATTTTTTTCAATTTATAAAAAATTTATGAATTTTAGTTGTCACAAATAAAACGTCTTCTCTACTCAGATTGGTATGTAAAGGAAGCCTTAATAGTGTTTCACTGATTTTAGTTGTGAAATCATTTTCGCTTTCAAATTTCCCTATTCTTTTCCCCATTTCAGAAGAATGGAGAGGTATGTAATGAAAAAATGCTTCTATATTATTTTTTTGAAGATGAATTAATAACAGATCTCTTTCTTTTTTAGACTTTAAAATAATATAAAATAAATGGGCATTATTATCCAATTTTTCTTGAGCTAGCAACTTAATTTTTCCTTCTTCTTCAAGCGGTTTTAATAATTGATAATATTGTTTAGAATAATTATTTCTTTGCATAATTATTTCTTCAAAATTTAAAAGTTGCTCATGTAATATTCCTGCATTTGTTTCTGTCAATTGAAATTTAGAACCAATGTCTACCCATTCAAAATAAGGCTTACTCCCATTAAAAAAGTCGGTTCTATTTGTTCCTAAATGATATATTTTATTAGCTCTTTCGAGATACTTATCATTATTAATAATCAACAAGCCGCCTTGAATAGCTGAAACATGCTTAGTTACATCAAAGCTAATGACTGCAAAATCTCCAAAAGAGCCTAAATATTTATTTTTATCTTTAATGCCGAAAGACATGGCTGCATCTTCAATATAAGTTAATGTATTTTTTTCGCAAATAGCTTTTATCTTTTCATTATTGCAAGAATGACCTCCGTAATGCATTCCTATAATGGCTACGGTTTTTTTAGTGATATGTTTTTCAATTAACCGCTCATCTATATTTAAACTAATAGGGTCGATGTCTACAAAAATTGGTTTTGCGCCTCTACTTACAAAAGGTATTACGGTAGAAACATATGTAAAAGATGGAAGAATAATTTCATCTCCTTCTTTAATATTCATTAATATAGCAATCATTTCTAATGCTCCTGTAGCCGAATGTGTTAAAAATAAGTCTGAATGAGGATAAAGTTTTTGGATTATTTGTAAACTTGCAGTAGAATACTTTTGACTTCTTATTAAGTCATAGTCTTCTAAAAGAATATTTAGGTTCTTAGAATAATTTGTAGATTTATACAAAGTATTATGTAAAATTTTTTTATCCATTGACTAAAATAGCACATATTATTAATCCTGTAAAGGTAAATCAAATTTCTGATTTGTTTATGGCGCAGCCTATTACATTTCAAAGCATGTTAAATGCTAAAAATAATGCAGCAAATAGAACATGCGTAAAACTTTACACGACTCAATTTGAAGAAGATATTGAAATTATTCCCGAAGGGTTTACTATTCTGCCAAATTTAAAGCGTTCTGTTTTAGATGTAAATGCTACATTAGAAAATCGAAAACTTCCGCTAATTAAAGATATTTTAGCTAGTTTGTTTCAAGCGAGTACTGCCGATTATTTTATTTACACCAATGCAGATATTGGCTTAATGCCTAATTTTTATACTGAAGTGTTTAATATTATAGAAGCAAACAACTGTGATGCTATTATTATAAATAGAAGAAGATTAAAAACTATTTACACGAGTACTAAAGAACTAGAACATATTTATAAAGATAAAGGAAAGTCTCATCCAGGATTCGATTGCTTTGTATTCAAAAGAAGTTTATTAGCAAAGTTTATTTTGGATGAAATTTGCGTTGGAATACCTTTTCTTGGGGTTTCATTAGCTTACAATATTTTTAGTTTTGCTGAAAACCCAATTTATATTCCTGATGAACATTTAACCTTTCATATAGGAGTAGATGTATTGCCTGAAAGAAATAATGAATTCTATAAACATAATTTTAATAGTTTCTTTCATAAAATAAAACCTGTATTAAGAAACAAATTTGATTTAAAGAAATTTCCTTATGCTAACAAGCATTGGATAACACAGTTCTTTAAGTTTGGATTGAACCCTAGCTTAAGTACAAGAGATTTTTTAGAAATGAAATTTCTAGCTGTTTTTAAAACTAAAGATAATTTACCTGAAGCTAGATACACTACTAAAGATGGTCTTTTCAAATTTAAACGCTTTTTAAATGAGCTGAGATGGCATCTTTTAGAAAAATAATTTTTTCCTGCCCACCCCCTTTTCATTCTGAGATGCGTGTATATAGTTGAAATCAAAAAATAAAAAATAAAAAATTATGAAAAAAGACAACGTAAGATTAAAAATATTCCCAGGATATTTATTAATACTATTATTAATGATAATGTCAAGTTCCTCAATGGCACAAATAACATTATGTGACTCAAACATGACCTATACAACGGGTTCACAAATGCAATTAGAAGTAGCAATTCCAGTAACTGGAAATAGTTTACCTATGATGGCTCCATTGTATGCTGTAACTTATGGTGATGGAAATATGTTATCTGAAGATAGTTGTTTCAGTGGTCCTTGTACGCACATGATATACAATTATAATCCAAATGGAACATATTATGATACACTTTCAACTTGTATATCTTATACAGTTACAGATACTATGGGTTATGTTGACACTTTAATGTGTTGTTTTGAACAATATTGGGATGGTCAGTTTTGGCAAACAACAGGAGCTGTAACATCACCAGGAGCTGGAACATCAACAGTTACAGGAGTATTTAACTCAATCCCACCGCCTTATGTATATACTTTTACAATAACCCTAGATGGTATAACTTACCAAAGCATAACAACTACTCCAAATGGAGCATTTAATGAAACCTACAACTTCTTATCTGGTTCAGGTACTGTGTCTTTACAATATATGGATTGTTATGGAGATTCAATATTTATTTCTACTTCAAACACAAGTAATATTCCTGGAAATGAAGTTTTCGATTTTGGAACAATAGATTATTGCCCAACTATCGACACTCAAACATGTGTTGCAGGTTTTACCTTAAGTCAGAATATTGTTATTGATTCTTTTAACAATGTGGTTTCTACAGGAAACGTGATGATTGTCAATACTTCTACTGGTCAGAACTTAGGTTACTCTTGGGATTTTGGAGATAATTCACCAACATATTATGGCCTTAATTTTTTACACACCTACCCAAGTGCTGGACCATGGGTTTTATGTTTAACTATTACAGATTCAACAGGAGCATGTTCTGATACTTTTTGCGACTCCATAATGGTAGACATAAGTGGTGTTTTGACTGGGAAAACAAATGGTGGATTTACAATTCAAATGGGCACTGGTGAAGATGATACCAATGGACCAAACAGTATTAATGACTTAGCTAATCAAGTAGAGGTTTCGCTTTTTCCAAACCCAGCAAACAATGAAGTTAGTTTAGAGTTAAACTCTAAAATATCTGACCAGGCAACAATAACTATTT
>TARA_B110000037_G_scaffold71421_1_pt1 | contig 17886 bp, 14 predicted proteins | sample TARA_B110000037 | Tara Oceans TARA_B110000037 (sample SAMEA4397196) | marine metagenome | biome: Polar Biome; feature: [MIX] marine epipelagic wind mixed layer (ENVO:01000061); material: water (ENVO:00002006), including particulate matter (ENVO:01000060) such as... | depth 10-100 m
GTTGGAGTTGTTGCTCATGGTCTGGATCGAATATACCCATCACATCACAAAGGAACAGCTCATCAGATGACTGAAAACGGAGCGATTGTATCAGAATTTTTTAGTGGCACTGTTCCCAATAGAGAGAATTTTCCGATGCGCAATCGAATAATTGCAGGTTTGGTTGATGCCGTATTGGTTGTTGAATCAAAACGGTCGGGAGGCGCGATGATTACCGCTGAATTAGGTAATTCATACAACCGCGATGTATTTGCTTTACCAGGACGGGTAACTGATCTTTGTAGTGAGGGGTGCAACTTGCTAATTAAATCAAATCGTGCAGCGGTTATTCAATCGTACAAGGATCTCGAGTATATTATGAATTGGTCTAAAGACGAGCAAACTGATCAACCTAAACAGGTTAAGTTATTTGTGGAATTAGCTGGTGAAGAAGAGCGAATATTTAATTGTCTTCAAAAAAACGGCCCTTTAAGTATTGATAAACTTTGCTTGGAGCTAAATGTACAGGGCCGAACATTGGCTACACATTTACTTAATTTGCAGCTTTCAGGAATGATAAAAACCAAACCTGGTGGCATTTACGACATTGCCTAATTTGAAGTTGACTTAAAATTGATTAATACTTTTTTAGAAATTTCGTAAGGATCGATTGCTGTTGAATACTTGGCCATCAAACGAATAACGAATTTAAAATATGTTTATTTGGGTCTTTATTTGGCTAGGACGGAAACTTTTAATGTGTTTTTCAAACACATAGATTTTACTAGGCGCCACGCAAGACATGGTGTTAATTTTTGCGTAAGTGGCAAGAATCAGACGCAGAAGGCTAATAATCATGTTTTTACAAAAAGTGATTTTAAGCTAATCAAAAAAGGCTCAATTACCAGTGTAGTTATAAGTGGAGAAATCAGGTTGAAGAATGGTAAATAACTTGTGTTAAATGATAAAGAGGTTGTAATTAAAATATAAGTGTTTAAAACTCCGTTATACCGTGCCATTAGTAGATAAAGCAAATGGTAATTTTGTGTTTCTATTTAATTTGACATAGACCAGTTATGAAAAAATTTATTGCTCCTTTATTTGTTTGCCTTATAGCAGCGTCCTCTTGTGTTTCACCAAAAAAAGTACAAGAAATAAAAGATAACTACACAAAAAGCGAGGACGAAAGAAAGTACCTTTCTAAAGAGAACCAACGCTTGGAATCTGAAACAAAAGAGCAAAATGCTGAAATTGAAAAATTTAAAAAGAATTTATTTGCTCTGGCAGAAGATACCACCAGCACCGGAATTGAACTAAGAAGAAAAGCAAAAGAATACGACCGAGTAAATCGATTAAATGATCAGCTTCTAAAAAAGCAATCGGAATCATCACAACTTAGTGCAGAAGAAAACAAGAAATTGCTTACAGAACTCCAACTGGCGCAAGAAGAACTTCAGAAAAAAGAAGATGCGCTTAAAAAATTGGAGCGCGAATTAAACGCCAAAAAAGACAATTTAGATCAGTTAAGCGGAGCATTAGCATCGCGTGAAGCAAGAGTAAAAGAACTAGAAGACTTAATTGCTCAAAAAGATGCTTCGGTAAGAGCCTTAAAGGATAAAGTTGCTGACGCTTTGCTAAACTTTAAAGACAAGGGATTAAAAGTTGAGCAAAAGAATGGTAGAATCTATGTATCGATGGAGGCTAATTTGTTGTTCCCCTCGGGCAGTACATCTATACAGACAGAAGGTAAAAAAGCCTTGGTAGATTTAGCTAAGGTTTTAGAAAAACAAGAAAACATAACTGTTTTGGTTGAGGGTCACACCGATACTGATGCTTACGGAGGTAGCGGTCAAATTAAAGACAATTGGGATTTATCAGTAATAAGGGCAACTGCTGTTGTTAAAATTATGATTCAAAATTCTAGCTTAGACCCAATAGTATTAACTGCCGCTGGTAGAGGAGCATTTATGCCTCTTGATTCAGCAAATACTGCTGAGGCCAAAGCAAAGAACCGACGTATCGAAGTAATTCTTACACCTAATTTAGATCAACTTTTTGAAATTCTAGATAGAGCTAGCGAGTAATTTTTAATCCGAAAATACAACTCTAGTAAAAAGGCTACCATTTGTATTAGTGGCCTTTTTCTTGCTCTTTATTTACTCTATAACATACCTCAGTCCACCGTAAAACATTCTGCCGAATATTGGGCCCCAAACCATTGAGCTATCAAAAAAACTGCTGTTTGGGTTATCAGCTGACACTATTGGGCTTGACTGTTTGAAGTTTGTAATGTTTTCGGAACCAACATAAACCTCAAACCGTTTTCCGAAAACGCGTGTTGCTTGAAAGTTTGCTGTTATAAACGCCGGTGAGTTCGATTCTAGCTGATATTCTACAGGACTTGAAACCGTTTTAGGTAACCTTGATTCACCAATGATGTTTACCGTTAAATCAGTTTTCCATTGCTTAAACTCTTTTGTTTTTTTTGTTTCATGTCCCAAATTAATAAATCCTCTGTGCGATGCAACCAAAGGGGCAAGATCTAATCCATGTTCAAATTGCTTTTTAACCTCTAACCACCGGTAAGCTAATCTTAGTTGTGTTCTTTTGACGATTTCATAACCTCCTTCAACTTGAAATGAGTTTGAGAAAGACTTACCGTTTAAATTATAAATCCATACTTCTTGGGCTGATTGATCTAGGTCTACAATTACTTGGTTTATAAAGTCCGTTCTATAAAAGTCAACCGAAACTTCACCATCTCTATAATTCAACCGAAACTTATTCGTAAGGTTTATTCCGTTGTTCCAGGCAATTTCAGGCAGCAACTCGCCTGGGGCTAAAACAGCATTGTACCAACTTCTGTTAGTGGCAAGCAGCCCAATATTCTCCGTTATTACATTAGGTGTTCTTTGACCTCTACCCGATGATATTTTAAGCGATGTGTTTTCGTTTAAACTGTATCGCGCATGAAGTCTTGGAGTTATAAAAGAACCAAACAAATTGTGGTAATCGATGCGTAACCCAGCAATAGCGCTCCAATTACCTTTGTTTATTGTTGCTTCTGTAAAAATCCCCGGAACAACTTCTAACCTTTCAATCTGTGTTTCTAAGGACGATACTTGGCTATAGTTGATGCTTTCGTTATAATCATCAATCATTATGCTGACGCCTGCCTTTAAAAGCAAGTCATCGTTTAAAACCCCCGTTTGAAGGATAAAGTTGGAATACCAGCTGGTCTGATAACCTTTGTATTTGGTATTACCAAAATTAGAATTGGTTTCTTGAATCGATCCAAAATTTTGAAAACCTAAGCTGAAAGAACCTGCTCCAACATACCCCAATTTAGCGAAGGCTTCCACTCTGTTGTTCTTAATGATTACCTTATATGCTGGCACAGTTCCACTTTCAGAAATTTGACCTGCCTCATGGTCTTGACCTACAGCGCCAATTCCTATTTCTGAGCGTAACCCGCCTGTTCCAATAAACCTCCAATTGTTATAAATCGCATAATCGTTTTCCAGTGGATTGTCCATAAACCCATCGCTGTTTCTATCTGCTTGAAATTTTAAAGTTTTGGCATGAACCAATAAATTGGACCTCCATCGAGCACCTAATTTTTGCTGATACAACCCGTTTACTTCAACTCGTCCACCTCCATTTACAAATAGGTTTAAATGCAGTTTCTCTGAGTCAAAGGGTCCTTTCACGTCCACATTAATTTGCCCTGTAATACTTTCGAATCCATTAACTACTGAGCCTACACCTTTCGAAATTTGAATAGAACCAATCCAGGGTCCAGGTATATAGGTTAAACCGTAAATGGTAGATAAACCTCTTATCGATGGAATATTATCGCTCAAAACTTGGGTGTATTTGCCTGATAGCCCAAGCATCTTTATTTGTCTTGTTCCTGTTACCGCATCAGTAAAGGACGCGTCAATGGAGGCGTTGGTTTCGAAACTCTCTGATAAATTGCAACAGGCGGCTTTTCTTAATTCTTGTTCCCCTACCGTTGTAATGTTTAAAGGGTTTATCAATGATATTTCTGAAGATTTTTTCCGGTACTCAACCTTAAATGTTTTAAGTTGTTCTCCATTTAACAACACTATTTCAATTGGTGGTTTTACCTTTTTAACATTAACCGTGTCCGATTTGAATCCTACGTAAGTTACAATTAGGAGCGATGTAGATTCAACTTTGTTTATTGAAAACTCCCCAGATTCGTCAGATGATGTGCCGGTTTGCGTTCCTTGCCAATAAATATTAGCTCCAGGCAATGGTTCTTTTTTTGCATCACTTGAAACAGTTATGACTTTCCCGGTAATTTGAGCGGAGCCAAATAAACTTGCAGCAACAAAAAATATCAGTAGTATCTGTTTTCTCATTTAGCAGTCTTCAAGTTCGCATTTTTCCGCGGCTGTTTCAATTTCAATGGTAACATGCTGTATGTTGTTATGGCTCAAAATATGCCTTACCTCACTCTTAATTTCTACTGCTCTAGCTCTATCGCATTCTTCTGAAATCACAACGTGTATGGTAAGAATATTGAATTCTCCATCCATACTCCAGCTGTGTAAATCATGTAGGTCGAAAACATCATTCAGCTCTTTAATATCGGCCTTTACCTTAGCCATATCGATGTCTTCAGGAATCCCTTGTAAAAATATTTTTGAAACCGATTTTATGTTTTTCAACGCATTGAAGGCAATGTATGTTGCTATTATTAACGACAAAATTGGATCAATGATAAAAAGATTGGTAAAGTAAATTACAATGCCTCCAATTAGTACAGCGATCCAACCCAATACATCTTCCAATAAATGCAAGCGAACCGCTCTAGTGTTCAGAGAATCTTTTCCTTGCATTTTAAAAACGGCAAGCCCATTAAATGTTATTCCGATTAAAGCTAAAACCAACATGCCTTCGCTATTAACTTCTTGAGGGTTTAAAAGTCGGGGTATTGAATTTACCACAATCCAAATTGAACTTATCACCAATATTGCAAATGTTAAAAGCGCTGATAAGGTTGAAAACCGTTTGTAACCATAAGAGAAGTGTTTATCTCTTCGGCGTTCTGATACTTTTTGAAAATACAGCGCTCCACCAATTGTAATTGAATCGCCCAAATCATGTACCGCATCTGATAAAATAGCCATTGAGTTTGTAAAAACTCCACCTACTATTTCAATAATGCTAAACGATAAGTTTAGCCAAAAAGCTATTCTTAATGCTTTGGTGTTTTCACCATCTTTTTGATGTTGATGATGTTGATGGTGTCCCATGGCTTTTAGAAAAAACTATTAGTGTTTTTTCTCCTCCAGGTACTTACAGCAATCTGAAAGGCTATTGTAAACTTCAGGTAAAACATCCATTTTATCTGTTTTATGACCAACAGCAACCAGCGCTTTGTGTAGGTCCATCTCGTCAATTTTTTGAGGATTGTAAACCACTTCACAAATGTTTGTTTCCAGGTCGTACCTGGCAACTTTAACTCCTTTTAAATCAAGCGCCGATTCTATTCTAGCAGTACACTTACCGCAAACACCTTCAACTTTAATATTTACTGCTTCTTTCTTTGATTGTGCTTTAACCTCGTTAAAAAAGGTCCCGCAAACCATCAATACTAAAATTACTGTACTTTTATATGGATTCTTCATGCTTTGATTTTTATACAATAAAAAGGAATGAGTCGCCCCTTAATCTTAAATTAACAACTGTTTAACAGTCGCAAAGATAATATACATGTTGTTGATTTTGTTTTTAGACACATCTAAAAATATTATTTGCCTCATGTAAATATTTATATTTGCGCCCATATTATGGAAGAAAATTTTTGGTTTGCATTAGGGTTAACTCTTTTTGCAGGGCTTTCAACTGGTATTGGCAGTTTTATTGGGCTATTTACAAAAGCCACCAACCACAAGGGTTTGTCTTTTGCCATGGGTTTTTCAGCCGGTGTTATGATCTACATTTCATTTACAGAGCTGTTTTTTCAAGGACAAGAATCTTTAATAAATGAATTGGGAGAAAAGGGGGGCTCTTGGGCTGCGGCTATTTCGTTTTTTGTTGGTATTTCACTTATTGCAGGTATCGATAAATTTATTCCTAGTTATGAAAATCCACACGAATATTCTGATACCACAGCTTTAGAGGTTGATGAAAACAAAATAAAAACATTACCAAAAGCCAAGTTAATGCGTACAGGAATGTTTACGGCTATAGCCCTAGGTATTCATAATTTTCCTGAAGGCATGGCCACATTCGCTGGTGCACTGAAAGACGTATCATTGGGTATTCCGATTGCCGTAGCCATTGCCATTCACAACATACCCGAAGGATTGGCTGTTTCTGTACCTATTTATTATGCAACTGGTAACCGTAAAAAAGCTTTCTTCTACTCTTTTCTTTCAGGATTAGCCGAACCCGTTGGTGGGCTTTTAGGGTACCTTATTCTCAGACCCTTTTTCAACGACCTTTTGTTTGGATACATCTTCACCGGAATTGCAGGCATTATGGTATTCATTGCCCTTGACCAATTGTTGCCAGCTGCCGAAGAGTACGGTGAACACCACCATGGTATTTATGGATTGGTTACCGGCATGGCAGTTATGGCAGTAAGCTTACTTCTGTTTTTGTAAAAATCAGACTTTAAAAGAGTCCAGTTATATTTCCGTTTTCATCAATATCGATGTTCTCTGCTGCTGGGTTGTTTGGTAAACCTGGCATACGCATTATGTTACCAGCAATCGCCACCACAAAACCTGCTCCAGCAGCCATTTCCACTTCTCTAATGTTAAATTCAAAATCCGTAGGAGCTCCAACCATTTTGGCATTATCCGAGAATGAATATTGTGTTTTAGCGATACAGATTGGAACATCACTTAAGCCTAAACTTTCGGCTAACTTAATGTCGCGTAAAGCTTTTGCGGTGTAGGTTACTTTACCTGCTCTGTAAATTTCAGTAGCAATTTTTTCAATCTTTTCTTTTAGAGTTAATTTCAAATCGTAGATGGGTGTAAACTGTACTTCTTCCTGATTATCGATTACATCAAGTACTGCCTTTGCTAATTCTATTCCACCATCTCCTCCTTTTGCCCAAACCTCTGACAAAGCAACTTTTACTCCTAATTCGTTACAGAGCTGTTTTACTAAATCCAATTCTTCCTGATGATCCGTTGGAAAATTATTAACCGCAACAACGGCCTCTAAATTGAATTTCTTAACATTTTCAAGATGTCTCTTCAAGTTTTTAGCACCTTCTCTTAAGGCACCATCATTTCTTTCGCCAAGTGCATCTTTTGCCACACCACCATGAAACTTTAACGCTCTAACAGTACATACAATTACTACTACTTGAGGTTTTAATTTTGCATATCTACTCTTAATATCAAGAAATTTTTCGCCTCCTAAATCAAAAGCGAAACCTGCTTCTGTTACCACGTAATCAGATAACGATAAGCCCATTTTTGTAGCAATAATAGTGTTGGTTCCTTGTGCAATATTAGCAAAAGGTCCACCGTGAATAATAGCCGGGTTACCTTCAAGGGTTTGAACCAAATTTGGTTTAACGGCATCTTTCAATAAGGCGGCCATTGCACCATTTGCTTTTATGTCTTTGGCAAAAATCGGTTTATTGTCATACGATTTACCAATGTACATTTTACCAAGTCGCTCTTTTAAATCATTTAAATTAAGACTCATACAAAGAATCGCCATAACCTCAGATGCAACACCAATATCAAAACCAGACTCACGTGGATGTCCGTTTGATTTACCACCTAGAGCAATAATGATGTTACGGAGCGAACGATCGTTCATGTCCATCACCCTTTTGATTACAACAGTACGTGGGTCAATTTTTACCAATGGGTTTTTTGCTTGAATGGTGTTATCAACCATCGCGCAAAGTAAATTGTGTGCTTTTTCAACTGCCGAAAAATCTCCTGTAAAATGTAAGTTAATGTCTTCCATCGGTACAACTTGGCTGTATCCGCCACCTGTTGCGCCACCTTTCATTCCGAAAACAGGGCCTAAAGATGGCTCTCTAAGAACAACCAATGATTTTTTCCCCAGCTTGTTTAAGCCTTCGTTTAAACCTATTGAGGTTGTAGTTTTTCCTTCACCAGCAGGTGTCGGAGAAATTGCGGAAACCAATATCAGTTTTGATTTTTTAGCTTTTTCATCATCAATTAACGTTAATGGAAGTTTCGCTTTTGTCTTACCATAGGGTTCCAATAGCTCATTATCAATTGATAATTTTGCCGCTATTTTTCCGATAGGCATCAATACTGTCTTTTGTGCAATTTCTATATCTGACATCTTAAAGGGTTTAAATTTTCTGAAAGATGCTCAATCCAATTTATACGACAAAATGAAAGTGTTAATAATTAGTAGAAAATTAAAATTTCGTATCCATTCCTCACTATTTAGAAAGGCTAAATTTGCGTTTTAACAAACAAGAATGCCGCTATACCCTGATAATATAAAGTCGAAACTACCCGGAATTGGAGTCAACATTTTCTCAAAGATGTCTGCCCTTTCGAAAAAATACGGCGCAATCAATTTATCACAAGGGTTTCCTGATTTTGGGGTTTCCCCACATTTAGTTAGTCTGGTAAACCATTACATGAGCATTGGCTTCAACCAATACGCTCCTATGGAGGGTGTGTTAAAGTTAAGAGAGGCAATATCTACAAAGGTACAAGCGCTTTACAGCGCCAAGTATGAGGCGGAAACGGAAATTACCATTACCGCCGGCGGAACACAAGCCATTTACTCTGCAATTACTGCCTTTATTACCGAAGGCGATGAGGTGATTATTTTTACTCCGGCTTACGATTGTTACGCTCCTGCGGTAGAACTTAATGGCGGTAAACCTATTTACGTTCAGCTTAAAGACCCCAACTACAATGTTGATTGGAGTGAGGTTAAAAAAGTAATGACGCGTAGAACAAAAATGATTGTGATTAATACACCTCACAATCCTACGGGAGCGGTTCTTTCATCGCAAGATATGGTTGAGCTCGAACGTTTAACCAGCGGTACTGACATTATTATTTTGAGCGATGAAGTATACGAACATATTTTATTTGATGGCTATGAACATCAAAGTGTTGCTCGTTTCCCGAAATTAGCAGAGCGGTCGTTGTTGATTTATTCTTTTGGTAAAACGTTGCACGCCACAGGTTGGAAAATAGGCTATGTTTTAGGTGCCAAAAACTTAATGAAAGAGTTTCGAAAGGTTCATCAATTTCAAGTTTTTGCGGTAAACCATCCTATACAACACGCTTTGGCAGATTTTATAAGCAACGAAAAAAACTACAAGCAGATTAGTTCAGTTTACGAACAAAAAAGAGATTTCTTTTTAGATGCATTAAAGAGTTCTAGGTTTAAGTTTAGTCCAACTCCTGGCACCTATTTTCAGTTGTTAGACTATTCAACAATTACCGATGAAAACGATGTGAAATTTGCTGAACGACTTACCAAAGAGTTCAAGGTAAGCGCTATACCTGTATCGGTTTTTTATCACCGTTCTTTGGACAAAAAGGTGTTGCGTTTTTGCTTTGCTAAACAAGAAGAAACTTTGGCTGCAGCTGCTGAAATTCTGAAGGACATTTAAACCTATTACCCCTCGACCAACCCAGGGTGATGTTGAACCGAATTATTATTTAAGAAGTTTTTACATTTGATGTTATGAATGCATTAAAAGTTACAACTATTCAATCCTCTCTGCTCTGGGAATCTCCAAAAGAAAATTGTAAGCATTTTGAAAACCTAATTGCTGCGGTTACCGATGGATCTGATCTTGTTGTATTGCCCGAAATGTTTACAACAGGCTTTTCAATGGATTCGAGTAGGTTGGCAGAACGGCATCATGGAACAACCTGGCAATGGATGGTTTCAACTTCAAAAACACACAACGTTGCCATTACAGGTAGCCTTATAATTGAAGATAGCGGCAACTACTTTAACAGACTCTATTTTGTTACTCCAAATGGCGAAAGCCACCATTACGACAAAAAACATTTGTTTAGAATGGTGAACGAAAACAACTTTTTTAAAGCAGGTAAAAAGCGTTTAATTTTAAACTACAAAGGCTGGAACATTTGCCCAATGATCTGTTACGACTTACGTTTCCCGGTGTGGAGCAGAAACACCAAACCTAAGTACGATTTACTGCTTTATGTTGCTAACTGGCCTATGACAAGAGCAATTGCTTGGAGTGCTTTACTGACAGCAAGAGCTATAGAAAATCAATGTTATGTTGTTGGGGTTAATAGAGTTGGTGAAGATGGTAACGGACTTCCTTACTCCGGTAATACGGCTGTAATTGACCCAAAAGGTGTCACCCTGAACCAAGCTAAACCGCAGCAAAAAATTATTGAAACGACCTCACTTTCTTTAAACGAACTGAATGAATTTAGGCAAAAGTTTCCGGTGGGAATGGATGCTGATGGGTTTGAGTTTGTTAGTTAATACTTCTGACAGGCAACCTTCAAATAGATGAATTCTCATTTGGGGCTTTTTAGATTGTAAACAGATGGTATATTTAAGGGGTGTTTTATCGAGAAAGGATGTCCTGTGTTTTATCCTGATGCTAATTCAGCTTGTCTAAAACCTCTTCAACCTCAATATCATGTATTGATTCAATAGGGTTTTTTTTACCATTTTTTACTAGAAAATGAGCGTCACTGCCAACAGGCGCCCACCTGCCTGGGTGAATTGGTTTTTGTGGGGCATACAAACCAATGGCTTTTTTACCCAATGCTGCACCAATGTGCAAAGGTCCTGTTGATGCAGCTAAAACGCCATCAGCATTTCGAATAAGTGCAATAAGCTCTTCTAACTTTAATAAACCAAACAAAGGTTTTGCGTTTTGTTTTTTTAGTGATGGTAGTCTAGTTAAGAGTTCCGCTTCGTCTTTAGTTCCTGTAATTAATATGTTGAACTTGTTTTCATCCAAAGTTTCAATTAATTCTAGATACTTGCTTTCAGGCCACTCCACCGCACTGCCCTTTGATTTAGGGTGTATCACCAAATTGAATTTGGTTTTATCAATTAACGAAGTTAGCGCATTAGGTAAATTTTGCGTCTTTAAATTGTAGTACTCAGGTAATTCAGGCAACGTTGGAATAAATGAAATTCCGAGTCCTTTTAAAAGCTTGAAATTTAGTTGCGCCTCGTGCAATTCAGAGCGTTTTCTGGTAAAACGAACCAACCTGTTGCAATTGGCTAAGTTGTACAATCTACCAATGGTTCCGACCCTAATAGGAATTTTTGCCAACTTGGCAATTCGCGTTGTTTGCTTTGTAGGAAAAACATGAATTATAGCGGCCGCATCCAGCTGCGTAAAAAAACTGATTTGCTCGCGAGTACTCTTGTCTTTGATCAAATCCCAATTAACAAATTCATCAACAGCCGTGCAACTCTCAATGATTGACTTAGTGTAAGTTTTGCCTAAAAACAAAATCTGTATTTCAGGCCATAGCTTTTTTAAATAACCAAGCATTGGCAGCGTGAGAATTACATCTCCTATTCCATCTGTTCGTGATATGATTACTCTTTTATATTTCATCGCCCTGTTGTAGTTTTTTTAACTTAGAATATTTTTGAAAAGCAGCATACGCTGAAATTCTACATACTTGAAATCCTGCCGCTCCATCTAAAAAACCAAGCTGTATAAAATAAGCCTTTACAAACTTGGCTAACGGTGATGTAAGCATTTTTATAAAATTACTCCGTTTTCCTTTTAAGTAAGCGTCTTTTGCTGTTAATGTTGTAAACTTATCAGCTTGAGCGTAGTGGTCTGTTTTTGTGTAGTAACTGTAGTGAAACAAGTCGCCTTTTAGTTTCTCGATATGAACAGAGTTCTTGAACACAATTTGCTCGTGTATATCTCCCTCCCATTTTCCATCTTCACGATTCCACAGCCTCATTTTAGTGTCGGGATACCATCCGCAATGTTTTATCCACGAACCACAATAATTGGTTAGTCGATTAAAGCTAAAACTAGTGCCGGTCGTTAAATTTAGTTTTACAGCAACAATGCTTTTTGTTAATTGATCTGATACCATTTCATCGGCATCAATGCTTAAAATGTAGTTGAATGCAGCTTGTTCGTTTCCGTAATTTTTGGTTGCAGAATATCCTTGCCATTCCGTGCGGATAACTTTTGCGTCTAAATTTTCAGCTATCTCAATGGTTTTATCGGTTGAGCCGCTATCTACAATTAAAACTTCATCAGCAATGATTTTGAGGCTTTCAATGCAGCGAGCAATGTTGCGCTCCTCATTTTTAGTAATAATAACTGCTGAAATATTTGCCATAGCTAAACGTTGGGTAAAAGTAAAAAATACCCTTCCTAAAATGTTAAACAATTCGAATTATTGTAAGCAGGGTTAAATTCTATCTTTGCCGCATAAAATGAAAAGAATTTCCGAAATATTATTCTACACCAAAAACTATCGATTAAACGTAGTTTTAAATGTGTTTTTTCATTTGTTAACCTCTGTGTTTTCGCTGTTTTCGTTCGCGGCAATTGCTCCTTTTCTTGCTATTCTATTTAAAACAACCAAGCAAGTTACTGTTGTTAAGCCTGCAGAGTTCACATTAACTACGGGTAGTATTCTTGATAACATGAACTACTTTCTTTCTAGCTTTATAGCAGAACATGGAGAGGAGGGAGCGCTGATGCTGTTGTGCTTTGTTTTGGTGTTTATGTACCTACTTAAAAACACAACCAACTACCTTGCAATGTTTCATATTTCCCGAGTTAGAGCGGGAGTAGTTAAAGTGCTGCGCGAAAAAATTTATACTAAAATACTCGCTTTACCATTGTCGTTTTTTACCAACGAACGAAAAGGAGATATTCTTACCAAGTCTACCAGTGATGTAACTGAAGTTGAAATTTCGATGGTGGGTGCACTAGAGATTCTGTTTCGTGACCCTGTAAAGTTTGTTCTCTATTTAGGAACGCTGTTTTTAATGAGTTGGGAGCTAACCCTGTTTGTTTTAGTTCTTCTGCCCATTAGTGCTTTTGTCATTACCAGAATTGGTAAGTCGTTAAAACGAAAAGCCAAAAAAGGACAATTTAAAATGGGAGAAGTAATCGCTATTATGGAAGAAACCCTTTCGGGAATGAGAATCATAAAGGCTTTTAACGCCGAAAAAGAACTTCAAGGGAAATTCAACCAACAAAATGAGCGTCATTTCAATTTAATGACCAAAATTCACCGTCGTCATTTTTTAGCTGCTCCATTAAGCGAATTAATGGGAGCCATTTTAATTTCAATCATCTTATGGTTTGGTGGTAAAATGGTGTTGGACAACGATGCCGTTTTAAGTGGAGAGTTTTTCATCACTTTTATTGTGATTTTCTCACAGTTAATACCACCTGCTAAGAAATTTAGCGATGCTTTTTTTAGACTTCAAAAAGGGTCAGCATCGCTTGATCGGATAAAAGAAATCTTAAACGCCGATTTAAAGGTTAAAGAAGCAACAAACCCTATTGCTAAAAAAGACTTTACAACCCAACTTAACATAGAAAACTTAAGTTTTAAATACGATCAAGATTGGGTTCTTAATAAGGTTAATCTTAAAATTAATAAAGGCGAAACGGTTGCCTTAGTTGGCGCATCGGGTGGTGGAAAATCAACCTTAGCTGATATGATTCCACGGTTTTATGATCCTCAAGATGGAAACATTACAATTGACGGAGTCAACCTAAAAGACATACCTCTAGCTGATGTTCGAAATTTAATGGGCGTGGTATCACAAGAGAGTATTTTATTTAACGATTCTATTTCGAACAACATAACTCTTGGGTCTGAAAGCAAAAAACTAGAGGATGTTAAGGCTGCGGCACATATAGCAAACGCGAAAGAGTTTATTGAAGACTCCAAACTAGGCTATGATTCATCGGTTGGCGAACGTGGTACAATGCTATCTGGAGGTCAAAGACAGCGTGTAAGTATTGCCCGAGCTGTATTTAAAAACCCACCCATTTTAATTTTAGATGAAGCAACTTCAGCGCTTGACACAGAAAGTGAAAAACTTGTTCAAGATGCATTAAACAACCTCATGAAAAATCGTACCTCAATTGTTATCGCTCACCGTTTATCTACTATTCAGCATGCTGATAAAATTGTAGTAATAGAGCGAGGTAAAATAGTTGAGGTTGGAACCCATAAAGATTTAATTGCTTTAAATGGCTTCTATACTAAGCTAACTAATTTACAAACCTTTGATTAAAACAACATGAAAATTAGCGGTTTTAGCATGGTTAAAAATGCCGATAAGCTTTACTTTCCTATAAAGCAGGCTATTGAATCAATTTTACCAATTGTTGACGAGTTTGTAATTGCCATTGGTGATTGTGACGAAAACGATAAAACGGTTGAAATTGTTGAAAGTATAAATTCTGACAAGGTTAAAATAATACGCACCGTTTGGGATTTAAGAAAGTATCCAAACGGAATGGAAAACGCACACCAAACCGATATAGCTAAATCACATTGCACTGGCGATTGGCTTTTTTACCTTCAAGCTGATGAGGTAGTTCATGAGCAATATTTACCCATTATAAAAGCGCGTTGTCTGGAACTTTTAGAAGACCAAAAAGTTGAAGGCTTGGTCTTTAACTACAAACATTTTTGGGGAGATTATTGGCATTATAGCGACTCACATAGTTGGTATCCTCGTGAGATAAGAATTGTTCGAAACCGGCCAGAAATACACAGTTGGGAGTCTGCTCAAAGTTTTAGAAGAATTCCAAATTTTGATGGTGTTTTTTACCGTCAACAAGAGGGGACTTTTAGGTTGAAAGTTGCAAAAGTTAATGCCTACATTTTTCATTACGGATGGGTTCGTCCACCTCATCTTATGCAACAAAAAAGAAAAGCGTTGGACACAATTCACAAGGGTTCGCAGCGCGTAGCTGAGTTGTATCAGGACAGGGGTGATGTTTTTGAATATGGACACATAAACCAACTTACCGACTACAAAGATTCAGTTCCGAAGATTATGAACGAATGGGTAGCAAGGTTTGATTGGAAAGACAAGCTGGATTATAAAGGAGAGCATGAATTAAAACGCGACCTTTTTAAGCATGAGCAATTAAGGTACAGGGTTATTACTTGGGTAGAAAACAATATACTCGGAGGAAGAGCGCTTGGAGGTTTCAGAAACTATCTTTTGTTAAAACGCTAATTAATCTTAAAAAATGATATGCAGGAAAATCAATTTCACTTATTGTTACATTTAACCTCTACTAGAAAAGTATGAGTAAAAACAAATCCTTTTTCATCCTTCTGCCAATAATTGTGTCGCTGATATTTGCCGGTGGTCTATATATTGGAAACAAATTAGGAAACAATCAGACCTACAACGGCAACAAATCTTTTAGCTTACCATTAGGCTCTGGTAATAAACTAAACGACATTATAAATTACATCGATAACGAATACGTTGACGATGTTCAAAAAGAGACTCTTTTGGATGAAGCCATTCAAAATGTTCTTCAGAATTTAGACCCACACAGCCATTACATAACTGCCGCCGACATACAAGCGTTAAACGAACCACTTGAAGGTAGCTTTGATGGTATTGGCGTTCAGTTTAGTATTCAAAAAGATACTGTTGTTGTAATCACTCCGGTAAACGGCGGTCCATCTGAAAAAGTAGGCGTTAAAGCTGGCGACAGAATAGTTGCGGTTGACAAAGAAGTAATTGCTGGTGTTGCTATATCAAACCAAAAAGTAATGAAGCTTCTAAAGGGGGCGAAAGGGTCAATAGTTAATATTACAGTTTTAAGAAATCAAACAAAAACAGTTGATTTTACTATTTCTAGAGATGCTATTCCTATAAATAGTGTTGATATTGCTTATATGTTGAATCAAGAAACGGGATATCTAAAAATTAGTCGATTTGCAAAAAACACCTATAATGAGTTTTTATCCTCAAGTACCAAGTTGGTAAATACTGGAATGCAAAAAATGATTCTTGATTTACGTGGCAATGGCGGCGGTTATATGGATGCTGCCACAAACATAATTGACGAATTTTTACCAAAGGGCGCTTTGATCGTTTACACCGAAGGCAGGGCAAGACCTCGAAAAAGCTATAAAGCAACACGTAAAAGCTCATTAGAAAGCATTGAGCTAATAGTTCTAATTGATGAAGGCTCTGCATCAGCTAGCGAAATAATTGCAGGGGCAATCCAAGACAATGATAGAGGCCTAATTGTAGGTCGCAGGTCCTTTGGTAAAGGGTTAGTACAAGAGCAATCTTCTTGGCCTGATGGTTCTGCTACACGATTAACAATTGCTAGGTATTACACACCTTCAGGAAGGTGTATTCAAAGGCCTTACGACAATGGCACTGAGGATTACCATCAAAACATGGCCGATAGAATCAGCAATGGGGAGCTTTATGAAAAAGACAGTATCCCTTTATCAGACACACTGGCTTACAAAACAAAAAATGGGCGTACCGTTTATGGTGGCGGCGGTATAACGCCTGATGTTTTTGTGCCGGTTGATTCTATTGGAAACACTTTTTACTTTTCTGAATTAATTTATCGAGGAGCATTTTACCGTTTTGCATTTAATTACTCAGATAAAAATAGAAACACATTAGCAGGGTTAGGAAAAATTGATGCTTATGAAGAGTATTTTAATAACAACTCTCAAATTATTTTAAGTGCCTTTTTGTCGTTTTCTGATAGCTCTGGTATTGTTAAAAACGATGTTGAGTATACAAGATCAAAAGCCAAAATAGTATCCAGATTAAAGGCTCAAATTGCGAGAAACATTTGGGACGACGAAGGTTTTTACCCACTCTATAATCAAACTGATTACACTATAAACACGGCTTTAGGGTGTCTCGAAAGGCCTTTAAGTTTAAAATTACCTCAAGTTGAATCCAACGCGTTTTAATTAAACCCTTTTTCAACCTATTCTAATTTTTAATGCTTCTTGATTAGCCTTGTAATAAATATATATGATCTAAAGTTTGCAGATTCATTTTATATTCTTTTAATTTAGAGTCTGATTATTAGGTGTTTATTAAAAATTTAGCTGTGGTATGGAAAAAATAATTGGGTTTCATGAAAGCGTTTTAGAATTAGGTAGTGGCAGTCCTGTCGTCTATCTTTTATTAGGCTTTATTGCTTTGGTTGCCATTACTGGTCAATGGATGCTCTATTATAAATGTGACCTACCTGGTTTAGCTTGTATTGTTCCGATATGGAATGTTACTACCTTTCTCAAAATTATGGGCCGTCCGGCATGGCAGGTATTCATTGTTATTATTCCTCCTCCTATCATTTTTTGGGGGTTCGTTATGAACCCTGGTGCAATTGGCTATTCTTTAGCGGTATTGTCTGCTGTTGTCTTTATTGGATACATGGCAAGAGTTTACTATGAGCTACTTTATTGCTTTAATCAAACCAGCACACTAGATTTTATTCTTTGCTACACTTTAAACGGACTTTATGTTCTATGGTTGGGCATGGCAGATGCAACCGAATATCAAGGAACTTACAAAGAGGTATTAGCTAAAAAAGCACCCAAGATTAAGGGTGAAAATAATTTTTAGAATTAAAAAACCCTGCGCAACACGTTTTCTTTCGGAATGTGCCACATGCTTGATCGTTATAGCGTAAATTTCTTTACAATTTTAACAGAACGGATGCCGAGGGTGCTGCGCTAAATCCGTAGTTCAGTTTTATTCAGGGCTTTTGTTTAAAACCGTTCTATTTTAACTCAATTACTGTTTTGCTTTTAATCAATTGAATTTTCGTCAATGCTGAACTGATAAAACTGAGATAATTTCAGTAACTAATTGAAAGAGTACACTTCAAGACCGTTGCAAAATCTCCATTTTTATTAAATGAGGGATTTTCAG
>TARA_B110000037_G_scaffold223196_1_pt1 | contig 17844 bp, 17 predicted proteins | sample TARA_B110000037 | Tara Oceans TARA_B110000037 (sample SAMEA4397196) | marine metagenome | biome: Polar Biome; feature: [MIX] marine epipelagic wind mixed layer (ENVO:01000061); material: water (ENVO:00002006), including particulate matter (ENVO:01000060) such as... | depth 10-100 m
AACAACGAATTGGAGAGGCAGAGAAATTGGGCTTTGAAAAAATATTTATATCTAAATATAATAAATTAGACAAAGAGATTTTAGAAAAATACGACATAGAAATTGCTGCTATTGGTAAAGTTTCGGAGCTAAAAGAGCAATTAGGCTTAGTTTAATAATTATAATCCTTTAGTATAAACATTCAGTTTTTATTTTTCAGTTTTTTTTATATCTTTATTCCAAAATAAAAATCATTAAACCCTAAACAATGAGAAAAGCAGACTTAGTTAATAAGATTTCCGAAAAAACAGGAATTCAAAAAATAGACGTTCTAGTAACTCTAGAGAGTTTTTTTAAAGAAGTAAAAGATTCTTTAAAAGAAGGTGAAAATGTTTATGTTAGAGGATTCGGTTCCTTTATAGTAAAAAAACGAGCAGAAAAAATTGGTAGGAATATTAAGAAAAATATAGCTATTGTAATACCAGAACATCATGTTCCAGCTTTTAAACCTTCCAAGGTTTTTACTGAACTTGTAAAAAAAGCTAACAAGTAAATTTAATAATACAGTTCTTTTTAAAATAGGTTATTGGTTTTGATGGGTAGATATTTTTTATTTTAAGCTAAAATAGTTAATAGTTAAACTTAGCGGCTATAGGTGTTTTTGAAAGAGCTTTTACACAAACCAAAATATTGATTAAATGCTGAATGTTTTTTTATATTGTGCTATTTACTCATAAAAAAACATATCTTTGCACCCCTCAATAAAACATAGGTTTGTTGATTATAATCGAAATAAATATTTTAAAACATAAAAATTACAATTATGCCAAGTGGTAAAAAACGTAAGAGACATAAGATTGCAACTCACAAAAGAAAGAAAAAATTAAGGAAAAATAGACATAAAACTAAAAAATAGTTTTTAATATTTGTGAGCTGTATGGTATAGTGTGTACAGCTTTTCACACTTTAATTTAATTCTTCTTGGAAAAAGAGCTGGTAATAAAAAACACCCCAAACGGTGTAGAAATTGCCTTACTGGAAGATAAAAAACTTGTTGAATTTCATCAAGAAAAAGAAACTACCCAGTTTAAGGTTGGAGACGTTTTACTCGGTAGGGTCAGAAAAGTAATGCCTGGTTTGAATGCCTCATTCGTAGACATAGGCTTCAAAAAAGACGGATTTCTTCACTATACTGATCTGGGAACAGGTTATAAAACTTACAATCATTACTTTAAGCCTGTAATTACAGGAAATGTTAATGACTTACTGTTAAATAATTTAGTTAAACTACCTGAATTAGACAAAAACGTAAACATCAGAGATGTTATGAAGTCTAAAGATTTAGTAGTAGTTCAGGTTTTTAAAGAAGCTATTAGCTCTAAAGGACCTAGATTAACTACTGAAATTTCTCTTTCAGGAAGATTTTTAATTCTTAAACCTTTTGATGACTTTGTTGCTATTTCTAAAAAAGTCACCAACAGAGAAGAAAAAAAGCGTTTAGAAATACTTCTTAGTAGTTTGAAACCTCAAAACTTTGGTGTAATTGTAAGAACTTCTGCCGAAGGAAAAATTGCTTCAGAGTTACATAAAGACCTACAAGACTTATTAGTTAAGTGGGAAGGAATGATAGAGAACTTAAAGGGCGCTAAATTCAAAGAAAAAGTTTATACCGAAATAGATAAATCGTCTACTGTAATTAGAGATTTGTTTTCAGATAATTTCACAGCAATACACACTGCTGATAAGATTTTGGCTGCAGAAATGGAAGATTATATTTTAAATTTTGCACCAGATAAAAAGGATATTATAAAGCTTTATAAAGGGAGTAGCCCAATTTTTGATAATTTTGGTGTTACTACGCAAATAAAGTCTGCTTTTGGACAAACAGTAGGTTATGGAAAAGGGCAATATTTAGTTATTGAGCATACAGAAGCTTTACATGTAGTAGATGTAAATAGCGGTTTTAAAACAGGTCTTTCTGGTAGTCAAGAAGGTAATGCATTATCTGTAAATTTAGGTGCTGTAAATGAAGTAGCTCGTCAATTAAGATTGAGAGATATTGGTGGAATTATAGTAGTAGATTGTATTGATATGAAAAGGGCTGAAAGCCGAAAGATTATCAATGATAGAATTAGTGAATTATTAAAACTAGATAAAGCAATTACAACCGTTTTACCACTTTCTAAGTTCAATCTAATGCAAATTACTCGTCAAAGAGTAAGACCGCAGGTAAACATTAAAACGCAAGAAAACTGCCCAACTTGTGGTGGTACAGGAAAAATTGAACCTTCTATTTTATTGATGGAAGAAATTAAAGAGAAAATAGAGTTATTAGTGGAAAACAAAAAACCTTTCATCTTAAATGTTCACCCTTTCTTAGCAGCATATATTAATAAAGGCTTTTATTCTTTAAAGTTAAAATGGTCTTTGGAGCATAAAATGCTTATTAAAATTAGACCAAACAACGATTTACCTTTAACAGCGTATGAATTTAGAGATAAAGAAGATGTTGTTTTAACTGAATTAAATTAAAAACAAAATCTTGAAAGTTTTCGTTTTTGGGAACTTAAAAGGTTCTTAAAAAGATACAATGAAAAAATTTTCAGAAATTGAATATTCAAGGCCCAATTTTGAGTTGTTTAAAAGTGATTTTTTAGAAATTCTTAAAAATATCAAAGCGGCAAATACTTACGATTCACAAAAAGAATTAATTTATGAATTAAATAGGTTAAACAATGAATTTGACACTGCTGTAAACATAATTTATATCCGTCATTCAATAGACACTAGAGATAAATTTTATGAAGCCGAAAAAGAATGGTTAGATATCACACTACCAGAACTTTCTTTGTTTTCAGAAAAGTATTATAGAGTAATTGTAAAATCTAAATTTAGAGCAGAATTAGAAAAAGAATTCGGAGAGCAATTATTTACTATTGCTGATTTTCAAATAAAACAAATAGACGATAGAATAGTTGAAGATAGAAAAGAAGAGAATAAATTATGTTCTCAATATTCTAAACTATTAGCTTCTGCCAAAATTGATTGGAACGGAGAAGAATTAAACTTAAGTCAACTGCACCCTTACACAGTTTCTAGTGACAGAGCAACAAGAAAAAAAGCTGCAGACGCCAAGTTTAATTTTTTAGGAGAAAAAGGAGAAGAACTAGATAAAATCTTTGATGATTTAACGCACCTTAGAGATGGTATGGCTAAAAAAATTGGCTTAGATAATTTTGTAGAATTAGGATATTACCAAATGATGCGTAGCGACTATACTCCAGAAATGGTTGCCAAGTATCGTAAAAAAGTAAAAGACTTAATTGTTCCTTTAGTAGAAAAGTTAAACAAAAGACAAGCCAAAAGAATTGGCTTAGATAGTTTAAAGCACTATGATGAAGGTTTTAGGTTTAAGTCTGGAAATCCAGAACCTAAAGGTCCACCGGAATGGATTGTAGAGAATGGTAAGAAGATGTACAAAGAGCTTTCTCCAGAAACAGATGAGTTTTTTAGTTTTATGACTAAATATGAATTGATGGATTTAGAAACTAAAAAAGGCAAAGAAACAGGTGGATACTGTACTAGTTTAGCTAGTTATGGCGCGCCATTTATATTCTCTAACTTCAATGGTACTTCTGGCGATATTGATGTATTAACACATGAAGCAGGTCACGCTTTCCAAGCATACCAAAGTAGACACTTTAAGGTAAGCGAATACTATTGGCCTACAAGTGAGTCTGCAGAAATCCATTCAATGAGTATGGAGTTTTTCACATGGCCATGGATGGAATTATTCTTTAAAGAAGATGCTGGAAAATATAAATTTCAACATTTAGCAGGGGCATTAAAGTTTTTACCTTATGGTGTTTCTGTGGATGAATTTCAACATAGAGTTTACGAAAAACCAGACATGACACCAGCAGAAAGGCGTGCCGTATGGAGAGAAATAGAAATGAAGTATAAACCAAATTTAGATTATGATGGTAATAAATCTGCAGAAGAAGGACGGAGGTGGCAACAGCAAGCGCATATTTACGAAATGCCGTTTTACTATATAGATTACACCTTAGCACAAGTTTGTGCATTACAATTTTGGGTAAAAATGCAAGAAGACTTTAAAAGCGCTTGGAAAGACTATTTAACACTTTGTAAAGCAGGTGGAAGTATGTCTTTCTTAAAATTAGTAGAATTAGCTAATTTAAAATCGCCATTTGAAGATGGTGCAATTGAAGAAGTTGCTGCTAAAGTAGAAGAGTATTTAGATTCGGTTGACGATTCTAAGTTTTAGCTTCTTTGATAAATCTATAAGTATAAAAAAAATGGGTTGTGTTTGCACGAACCATTTTTTTTAAATAGTATTCAAATTAATTAAACTTGATTTTAAACTAAAGCAACAACTAGCCACACTTAGAATGTCCACAAGCATTACAGCCTAAACAGCCTTCTATATAAACTAAAGAACCAGTTTCACCACAGTTTTCGCAAGAAGCTTTTTCTACTTTAGTTCCATCAGGAATAAATTTCTTTAAAGATCTAGCAATTCCTTTTTTCCAAGAATTTATCGTTTCGCTTTCAACATTCAAGTCGTTTACTAAATCAACTACTTTTGTTAAAGGCATTCCATGACGTAAAACACCAGAAATTAATTTAGCATAGTTCCAATAAACCCTATCAAAAGATCTAGATAAACCTTCATGTGTTACTCTAAATCCGTTTTTGTCTACATATTGAAAATCGTAACGAGTCTCTCCATTGTCATCTGTAGATTTAATAACCCAAGATTTTTCTACAAGAGAAGGTAGCACAAAAGAATCTTCTGCTAAACCAGTAAATATTTCGTAAGGTTTACCATCTAACAACCCAACAACAGCTATCCATTTATTTTTATCGTTCATAAAACGGACCACTTCTGCATCTAATTTAATAGGTCTTACTGGAGAATGATTTACTTTAAAACTAGTTTCTTCAGTTTGTTTTTCATCCTTAGAAACTAACACACCTGTTCTAGAACCGTCTCTATAAATAGTTAAACCTTTACAACCACATTTCCAAGCTTCTAAATAAAGCTTATTAACCAATTTTACAGTAGCATCATTAGGAATGTTTACCGTTACACTAATAGAGTGGTCTACCCATTTTTGAATTTTTCCTTGCATGTGTACTTTCTTCAACCAATCTACATCATTAGCCGTTGCTTTATAGTAAGGTGAAGTTTTAATAATTTCTTGCAATTGCTCATCATCCATCTTTTTAACTTGCTCAATATCGTAGTTGTTCAATTCAAGCCATGTAATAAATTTATGATGAAAAACATTATATTCTTCCCAATGGTCATCATTTTCATCTATATAAGAAGTAGTTGTATTAATGTCATTAGGGTTTATTTTTTTTCTCCTCTTATAAGAAACCATAAAAACAGGTTCTATTCCAGAAGTTGTTTGCGCCATGATACTTGTACTTCCTGTAGGAGCAATCGTTAGTAAGGCAATATTTCTTCTACCTACTTTGATCATCTTTTTATACAAAGCAGCATCTTCAGCTTTTATTCTCTGTATAAAAGGATTTTTTTCTTCTCTTTTAGCATCATAAATTCCAAAAGAACCCCTTTCTTCAGCCATATTTACTGAAGACTTAAAAGCATTTATTGCAAATTTCTTATGAACTTCTTCTGAAAAATCAATAGCTTCATCTGTACCATATCTAATGTCTAAGGCTGCTAACATATCTCCTTCAGCAGTGATACCAACGCCAGTCCTTCTTCCTAAAACAGCTTTTTCTTTGATTTTTCCCCAAAGTTGCTTTTCAGTAAGTTTTATGTCTTGGTCTTCAGGATCTTTTTCAAGCTTGGTAATTATTTTATCAATTTGCTCTAATTCCAAATCAATAATATCATCCATTATCCTTTGAGCAATCCTTACATGTTGTTCAAATAAATCAAAATCAAATATTGCTTCTTTTGTAAAAGGATTGTTTACATAGCTATATAAATTAACCGCTAATAATCTACAGCTATCATAAGGAGTTAAAGGTATTTCACCACAAGGATTTGTAGAGGTTGTTTTAAAACCTAAGTCAGCATAACAATCTGCAACAGATTCTTTGATAACGGTATCCCAAAACAAAATTCCTGGCTCAGCAGATTTCCAAGCATTGGTAACAATTTTATCCCACAAATAACTTGCGTCTACATTTTTGGTAAATTTTGGTTCTTGACTATCAATAGGATATTGTTGCGTATAATCGGTTTTATTAGTAACTGCTTGCATAAATTCATCATCTATACGTACAGAAATATTTGCGCCAGTTATTTTACCTAAATCTAATTTTGCGTCTATAAAATCTTCTACATCTGGATGCTTTGACGACAAAGATAGCATCAAAGCTCCTCTACGACCATCTTGTGCCACTTCTCTAGTACAGTTAGAATATCTTTCCATAAAAGGTACAATTCCAGTAGAAGTTAAAGCGCTATTTTTTACAGGAGAACCTTTTGGTCTTATGTTCGATAAATCATGACCAACACCACCTCTTCTTTTCATTAATTGAGCTTGTTCCTCATCTAATTTTATAATTCCACCATAAGAATCTGCATTATTACCAATAACAAAGCAATTTGAAAGAGAAGAAATTTGAAAATCATTTCCAATACCAGACATTGGTCCACCTTGAGGAATAATATATTTAAAGTTCTCAATTAAATTGAAAATCTCATTCTCTTCTAAAGGTTTAGGATATTTTTTTTCAATTCTTGCTATTTCAGAAGCAAGTCTTCTATGCATGTCTGCAGGCGTTTTTTCATACAAATTTCCCGCAGAGTCTTTCAATGCATACTTATTCAAAAAAACACTCGCAGCTAATTCATCTCCTTTAAAATATTTAGTAGATTCTTCAAAAGCAGTATTATACTCAATTTTAAAATGAGTAGTATTTTCTGTGTTTAAAGAGGAATTATTTGCAGTCTTTTTTTTCATGATTTAGTAATTATAAGGGGTTTTAATAAATTGCTTTAAAAGTAGGATTATTTTTAAAAGAAATGTAAAATTTGTTTTAAATTTTTAATTTAATTTACATTTTCAAAAAATTTAGGTAATAAAAAACATCAAACAAATAAACAGTATCTTTACATTCTAAAATAAATGAGTTAAAAACTTGTTTTAATTTGAAAGGCGTCAATAAAATTTTAAAAAATGGAAAGTAAAAGACAAAATAAATTTGCATCATTATTGAAAGAGACGATGAGTTCTATTTTAATGAAAGAAGGAAGAAATTTGTATGCTTCAAATGTATTGGTAAGTGTTACAAAAGCAACGATTACTTCGGATTTGAGCATTGCTCGCTTTTATATAAGTGTTTTTAATTCAGACAACCCACAAGAAGTGTTATTAGCATTAAGCACTAATAAGTTTGAGTTCAGAAGAACTTTAGGAAATCAATTAAATAAAATGAGAAAAATTCCAACTCTTGAGTTCTTTTTAGATGATACCTTAGATTATGTTGAGAAAATGGAAAAAGTATTTAAAGACATAAAGAAGGAAAAATAAAACAGGGTAGAAATTGCAGGTTTTGTCGGGTTCGACATAATCAGACGTAACAAAAAAAGGGAATTTATAACTTAATAATGAAACTAGCTTTTAAAATAGCCCTCAGGTATTTATTTTCTAAAAAGAGTACCAATGCCATTAATATTATTTCCATGGTTTCTATGATTGGTATGGGTTTAGGAGCTTTTGCTTTAATTATATTATTATCAGTTTTTAATGGTTTCGAAAACCTAGTTTTAGATTTACAAAATAGTTTTTATGCAGATATTGAAGTTAAGGCTATAAAAGGAAAAACCTTCATTCCTACAAATGAGTTATTAGATAAAATTACTTCTTCTAAAGGTGTAGCGGAGTATTGTTATATTTTAGAAGAAAATGCCTATTTAAAGTATAATGCCAAAGAAAAAATAGCCACAATTAAAGGAGTAGATGAAAACTTTTACAATGTTTCTCGTATAGAAGAAAACATTGCAGCAGGTAGGGCAACTTTAAAAGAAAAAGGAATAAATTATGCCATTTTAGGCTCTGGGGTAGATTATGTTTTAGGAACTAATGTATACAACCCTTTGGAGCCAATTAGTATAAATATCCCCAAAAAAGGGAAAAGCGCTACTATAGTTGCTAGTCAACTATTTAACAGTGGAAAAGTAATGCCAGGAGGTGTATTTTTGATACAATCAGAGTTTGACAATAAATATATGATTGTTCCATTATCTTTAATGCGAAAAATTACTAAAACAAAAGAAGCTGTTTCTTCCATTGAAATTAGAACTTTTGAAAACATTAATTTAGTAAAAATAAAAAACGAACTTTCTGCCAGTTTGGGAGAAAAATTTAGCGTTACGCCTAGAAATGAACAAGACAAAGCATTATATAAAGCAATGCAAGCAGAAAGATGGGCAGTCTTTGCTATTTTAGGATTAATTATGTTTATTATTTCTTTTAATATTATTGGTTCACTTTCTATGATTTCTATTGAAAAAAAGAAAGATATTTCTATTCTGAAAGCTATGGGTTTGAAAAAACAAAACGTTAAACAAATTTTTATATTGCAAGGTATAATGGGTTCTGTTTTAGGCGCTATCATAGGGTTGTCTTTAGGTCTGTTAATATTGTGCGCACAAAAAATGTTTGGATTTATTGGCTTACCATCAAATGGAGGATTTGTTATAGACGCTTATCCAGTTTATATTCAATTGGAAGATATTTTACTGTCTTTTTTAATGGTAGTAGTAATTAGTATAATTGCATCAATTTATCCTGCTAAAAAAGCTGCAGAAGAAGCCTTTTCTTTCGTGAAAGAATAAGAGTATGCTAAAAAAAGAATTTACAAAAAAATTGATTGCTTGGGGTCAACAAAATGATAGACCCATGCCATGGAAAGGAGAAAAAAATCCGTATCTTATTTGGCTTTCAGAAATTATTTTACAACAAACACGTGTAGAACAAGGAACAAAATATTTTTTAGCCTTTAAAGAAAATTACCCAACTGTTTTTGACTTAGCTAAAGCAAAAGAAGAAGCTGTTTTAAAGCTTTGGGAAGGATTGGGTTATTATTCAAGAGCAAGAAACTTACATTTTACTGCTAAACATATTGTTTCAGTATTGAATGGTAATTTTCCTAATAACTATGAAGATTTATTAAAACTAAAAGGTATTGGAGCTTATACTGCATCTGCTATTGTGTCTTTTGCTTTCGATATACCTAAAGCGGTTGTTGATGGAAATGTGATAAGGGTATTATCAAGAATATTCGGGATTGAAAACGCTTTTCAAACAACCAAAGAGAAAAAAGAACTGCAAGAATTAGCAGATAGTTTAATTGATAAAAAGAATGCAGGTATTTACAATCAGGCAATTATGGATTTTGGAGCACAAATTTGTACGCCAAAAAATTATAGTTGTGATGAATGTCTTTTTTCCAAGAAATGCTTTGCTAATAAAAATAATTTGCAAGATGATTTACCTTTTAAAAAAAAGAAAATAAGTATTAAGAAAAGATATTTTTCTTTTATAGTAATAAAAAGGGGAGGAAATATATTTTTAGAAAAAAGAGAAAAAAAAGATATATGGAAAGGTTTGCATCAATTTCCAAAAATTGAGAGTAAGGAAACTTTAATAGATTTATTTGAAATTAAAGACGAAATATTAAAAACTTGGAATATTAAAAGCAAAGAATACCAAATCAAAAAAGTTTCAGAAGTTTTCACTCAGAGCTTAACACATCAAAAATTATTTGTTAATTTTATAGAAATAAACTTATTAAATGAAATTAAGCACCCATTTATAAATACAGGCATTGATTTTTTGAGTAAATTTGCTTTTCCTAAGATAATTAATGTATATTTATCTAGTAAAAAAAATAAAAAATGGTAAATAAAGTAGTCCTTGTTGGTAGATTGGGTAAAGACCCTGAAGTTAGACGTTTTGACAATAACGGTGCTGTTTGTAATTTTTCTTTAGCTACGGATAGTAGTTATAAAAATAAAGCAGGAGAATGGGTTAACGAAACAGAATGGCATAACATTGCTATTTGGAGGACTTATTTAGTAGATTCTTCCGAAAAATTCTTAAAAAAAGGAAGCCTAGTTTATATTGAAGGAAAGTTAGCAACTAGAAGCTGGGATGATCAAGCTGGTGTAAAAAAATATACAACAGAAATCGTTGTAGATACATTAAGGAGATTAGAGAAATCAACAGACGCAAACGATGGTAACTATTCTCAACAAGAAGTAGCAAGCGCTCCAGAAACACAAAAAACGCCATCATCCACAACAGAAGATGTCGCAGATGATTTACCATTTTAGTAGTATGGGACTTTTTTTAACAAAAACCTTATTAATTGGAAAGTGACGGTCTGCCCCTTGGGGCTTCATATCAAATATTTTTTATTTTACTTAGTCTTTTAACAGAGGGCATAAGTGTTGAAGTATTATTGGCGGCAATAGTGGTGTTAATACTCTTGTTGTTCTCAGCTTTAATTTCAGGCTCAGAAATAGCTTTTTTTTCTTTTGACGAGCTAGATATAGAGGAGTTAAAAGATTCAGAAAATCTTAAAGATTCTCAAATTCTTAAAGTTTTAAAAAATAAAAAGAAACTATTAGCAACTATTCTTATTTCAAACAATTTTATTAATGTAGGAATTATTATTATATCAAACTTTATAATAAGTAAACTATTTAATTTTGGAGACAATGACTTGTTAGAAATTTTAATAAATGTTATACTAGTAACAACTTTCCTTGTTTTTTTCGGAGAAGTAATGCCTAAAATATTAGCAAGTAAAAAGAATTTTGCTTTTGCAAGATTTACACTTCCTATCGTTCATTTTTTTGAAGTTATATTTTTCCCATTAGCTTATTTATTATCAAAATTTGGTAATTTTTTAGATAGTAAAATAGAAAAGAAAAAAAATAGTATAGATTTAGTAGAAATTGAAAAAGCGATTGATTTAGGGGTGGATGAAAACACGAAGGATAAAGATAAAAAACTACTAAAAGGAATCGTTCATTTTGGAAACACTACTGTGAAACAAATAATGAAACCCAGAGTAGATATTTTTGCAATTAATATAAAAGAAGAGTTTCACACGGTGTTGAACAAAATAAAGCAAAGTGGTTTTTCTAGAATTCCAGTTTATGATGAGGACTTAGATGATATTAAAGGTGTTTTATATATTAAAGATCTTTTGTCCCAATTATCAAATCCTAACACTTTTAAATGGCAAAACACATTAAGAACCCCTGACTTTACTACAGAAGCAAAAAAAATAGACGACCTCCTTAGAGAGATGCAACAGTCAAAACAACATATGTCTATTGTTGTAGATGAATATGGAGGAACAGAAGGATTAATTACTTTAGAAGATATACTGGAAGAGGTTGTTGGAGAAATAAATGATGAATTTGATCAATCAAAAAAAGATATTTTAAAAAATAAGGACGGTTCTTATTCTTTCGAAGGGAAAACGCCATTAATAGATGTTTGTAAAACCACAAATGTAGAAATTGGAGCTTTTGAAGAGGCTAAAGGAGAATCTGACACCTTAGCGGGACTTGTTTTAGAGATTAACGAAAATATGCCTGAAGAGGGAAAAACAATATTTTTTAATAATTATGAGTTTAAGATTATAGAAATAAGTAAAAACAGAATTGAAAAAATAAATTTTAAGATTAATAAACACTAGAATTCCTCTTTATTTAAATGAATGAAACAAACATGAAAAAAATTTTTTTTTATTTTTTTATTTTGGGGGTGCTTTCACTTTCTTCTTGTGAGAAAGTTTTTTATACTCCAAAACCTATTGCGTATCCAAGAATTCAGTTTCCAGAGAAAGGAAAGTTTGAAAAATATAAAGATAGGGGTTGTCCGTATAGCTTTGAATATCCAACTTATGCTAAAATAGTACAACAAAAAAATAAGTTTACCAATGAAGTTGAGTCTTGTTGGTTTAATGTTTCTTTTGAAGATTTTAATGCTACAATTTACATGTCTTACAAAGAAATAGGTTTAGATATAACCTTAGAAAAAGTACTAGAAGATGCACATAAATTAACTTATGCTCATTCCAAAAAAGCCGATTTTATAGATGAAGCACTTATAAAAAATAAACAAGGAGTAAAAGGACAGTTGTCGGAAGTTGGTGGAAATGTAGCAACTAACATTCAGTTTTATTTATCAGACCTTGAAAAACATTACATCAGAGGTTCTTTATATTTTCAAACCTCCCCGAATATTGATTCAGTGCAACCAATTGTTGATTTTATAAAAAAAGATATGACACATATTTTTGAAACTTTTAAATGGAAGTAACTCTAAAAACTTTAATTACTTTTATATCTTTGAATTAATATGAAAAACACACTTAGTATTATTTTATTTTCAATAGTATTATTTTCTTGTAAAAAAGAAATAGAGCTAATAGTAGAAGTATTTCCAATAGAAAAAACAGAAAATTGGATGCAAGATTTAATCCAAGAATTCCCTTCAAAAGATATTACCCTAAAAGACATCTGCCTTCCTAGAGCTCATGATGCAGGAATGTATGAAGTAAATAATTGTTTTGCTGGGAACGCCTGTAATACACAAACACAAGAGTTAAGCATGAAAAACATGTTAGAATCTGGGGTGAGAGTTTTTGATGTAAGACCTACTTTTCATGATGGAGAGTTTTGGACGTATCACAAAACACAATGTGGTGGTTTTGGTTGTGATGGTGTTAAATTAGGAGAACTTTTAGATGACACGAAAAACTATTTAGAAAAGCATAACGAATTGGTAATTCTTGAGATTTCAAAATTTTGTGAAATTTCTGATGATAATATAGATTTTTTGACTTTTGTAAATGATAAACTAGGAAATCTTATTTACAAAGAGTTAGCTTTACCGATAAGTGATTTTATCAATAGACCAGTGTCAGAAATTTTATCCGAATCCGCTGTTAGTGGTAAAGTGATTTTGCAAATGGATGCCGTTACAGAAAACAAATCTTTAGGTTATTTTGATAGTGAATATATTCCAGTTGATGGTAGTTATGCAAATGCGAACATTTTTGCTGAAATGAAATCAGACCAGTTAGAAAAGTTTAACACGCATAATTCAGAGGATAATTCATTATTTAAATTAAGTTGGACAGTTACTTTGAATAATGAATTGGCTGCTTATTGTTTTGAAGAAAATCCTACTTCTATAAAAGACTTAACACTTGAAGTAAGAAATGAACTAGGAAATACTTTGGAAGAGTGGATTGCAGGAGGAATAATTTATAAAGGAAAAACACCCAACTACCTTTCAGTAGATTTTGCTAACACAAGTGTTACAGAGCAATGCATACGTTTGTCAAAATTAAATATTGAGTGAAAAATTATTTTTTTATTTCTTGACAAATTTCAACCAATAAACCCCCAGTTGTTTTTGGGTGAAAAAACATAACTAATTTATTATCGGCACCTTTTTTTGGTTTATCCATCAATGGTTTAAAACCTTCTTCTTTTAATCTTACAATTTCAGTTTCTATATTACTTACCGAAAAAGCAATATGATGAAATCCTTCCCCTTTTTTTTCTATAAACTTATGAATAGCTGAATCTTCAGAAGTAGCTTGTAATAACTCTATTTTACTTTCCCCAATCTTAAAAAAAGAAGTCATTACATTTTCAGAGGAAACTTCTTCTTGCTTATAACTTTCTGTGCCTAATAGTTTTTCATAAAGCGCATTAGACTCTTCTAAGTTTTTAACTGCGATTCCTATATGTTCAATTTTTTTCATGTAATTAGGTTTCTGTAAATATAATAAAAAGGATAGATTTAGAGTAGATAGTTACAACTTTCTCGCCACCATCAACCCATCTCTAATGGGGACTAAGTAATTTTCTACCCTTGGGTCGTCTTGAATTTTTTGATTGTAAGCATGAAGCGCTTGAGTATCGTTATCTGTAGGTTTTATTTCTTCAACAACTTTCCCAGACCATAAAACATTATCTGCTATTATAAAACCACCAGGTCTAACTTTATCAAATACCAAATCATAATAGTTAGCATAATTTATTTTATCTGCGTCTAAAAATACTAAATCATAAGTTTCATCTATCGTTGAAATTAGTTCTAAAGCAGTACCAATATGTTGTTTTATTTTATTTTCTAGCCCTGCCTTTTTAATATATCTTGAAGTAATTTCTTTCAATTCTTCATTAATATCTATTGTGTGTAATAAACCATCTTTTGGCATGCCTTCTGCTAAACAAATTGCTGAGTAACCTGTATAAGTTCCAACTTCTAAGATTCTTTTCGCTTGCATCATAAAAGACATCATTTTTAAGAAATTTCCTTGAATGTGACCGGAAAGCATTTGAGGAATCATAATATTTAAATGAGTTTCTCTATTTAATGCCGCTAAAACTTCACTTTCAGGACTTGAAAATTGTTCAGCATATTGTTCTATTTTTTTTGGTAAAAATTCCATAAGCACTTTTATTGAAATACAAATATCAGATAAACAAATGGAAGACAATTGTTAAAATTGCACAAATTATAAATTAGCATATCTTTACGCTATGAATATAGATTGGTTATGGACAATTTTTTGGAGTATTTTACCTATTTCTGAGCTGAGAGGAGGAATTCCTTTTGCGCTATCTCAAGGCTTTAATCCTGTTTTGGTTTATTTTGTTTGTGTAGCCACAAATGTTTTAGCTTTTCCGATAGTTTATTTTTTCTTAGAAATTTTACACCCTGTTTTTAGTAAAGTAAAAATATACAATACTTTATTTGAAAAATTTATAGTGAGAACGCAAAACAAAGTAGAAAAACAAATAGAAAAATATGGCTTTTGGGGATTGATGGTTTTTGTAATGATTCCATTGCCAGTAACAGGAGCGTACACAGGAACTTTTGCTTCTTGGTTATTTAAAATTCAAAAAAGAAAAGCGTTTTTAGCTGTTAGTTTAGGTGTTATGATTTCAGGCTTAATTGTTACCACTATATTTTTATCTGGCGTACAAGTATTTCAGTTTTTATTAAAAGATGTTTCACATATTTAGTAGTTTGAAGAATGAAACAAAAAATATTTATGGTTTAATAGGGAAAGAACTCAAGCATTCTTTTTCCCCCACATATTTTCAAAAGAAATTTGAAAAAGAAGGAATTACAAATAGCCATTATCAACTTTTTCCTTTAACTAATATTGAAGAATTTATAGCTTTAATAAAAAATCATAAAAATCTCAAAGGGTTAAATGTTACCATTCCTTATAAGCAAGCTATTATTCCATATTTAGATGAAATAGATGCCGCTGCCAAAGAAATAAATGCGGTAAATACAATTCAGTTTAAAGATGGAAAGTTAATTGGCTATAATACGGATGTTCTAGGTTTTGAAAAAAGTATTTCACCACTATTGAAGAAAAAACATAAAAAGGCCTTAATATTTGGAACCGGTGGAGCTTCAAAAGCAGTCATTTTTGTACTGAAAAAGATGAACATTCCTTTTAAGTTAATTTCTAGATCAAAAACTAAACTCAGTTATTCAGACATTGACGAAAAACGCTTGAAAAAATATAAAATTTTAATAAATACAACACCTTTAGGCATGTTTCCTAAAGTAGAAGATTATCCAGTTATAGATTATAAAGGCATTTCAAAGAAACATTTAGCTTACGATTTAGTTTACAATCCATTAGAAACTACTTTTCTTAAAAAAGCAGCAGCGCAAGGTGCAAAAACTAAAAATGGCTTAGAAATGTTAGAAATACAAGCAGAAGAAGCTTGGAAAATTTGGAATAGTTAAATAATAAGAAAACTGAACAAATAGAGAAGACTTATGAGATTAGAGTTTATAATAAACGTAAGACCTCTCTAATACTCCTTCATTTCTTCAATACTATCTAAAATATTCAAGTAGTTGATATACCTTTCAGGATGAATAACACCTGCACTTACACCATTTTTTATAGCACAATTTGGTTCCTCAATATGTAAGCAATCAGAAAATTTACATTGAGAAGCTAAAGCTTTAAATTCTCTAAAATATTGAGCTACTTCATATTTATCGAAATAAGCAATTCCAAACTCTTTGATTCCTGGCACATCAATTACGTTACCGCCAAAAGGTAATTCATACATTTGAGCATGTGTTGTTGTGTGAACACCTTTACTAAATTTTTTAGAAACATCTTTTGTTTTTAAATCCAAACTAGAATCAACTGCATTGGTTAATGTAGATTTTCCAACACCAGAATGTCCAGAAAGCAAAGTTGTTTTATTGGTAATTAATTTTTTAAGGCTATCAACTCCAAGTCCTGTTGTCGCAGAAGTTAATAAAGTGTTATAGCCAATCTTTTCATAAATTTCAATAAACTCAGCTTGTTTTTCTTGATCCCTTTCCCTTAATATGTCTTGTTTATTGAAAACAATAATTGTAGGAATATGATAAGCTTCAGCCGTTAATAAAAACCGATCAATAAAACCAGAAGAAGTTCTAGGTTTGTTTAAGGTAACAATTAAAACAGCTTGATCTATATTAGAAGCAATAATCTGCTTCATAAACTTTTTCTTTGGAGAAAGTCTAATGATAAAGTTTTTCCTTTCATCAATACTTGTTATCATCCAAGTACCATCACTGTCCTCTAGGTTTACAATGTCACCTACCGCAATTGGGTTGGTTACATCTAACTCTAATAAACGGATTTTCCCTTTTAACTGGGCTTCAACTAGTTCTCCTGTTTCAGTTCTAACCGTATACCATTTTCCTGTAGAACGTAATACTAAACCTTTCAAATGGCACTTTTTACTTTATTTATTAATGCTAATTCATCTATAAAAGAATCATTAGATTCTATTTGTGTGCCCACAACTATTATATCTGCTCCGGCGGCATATATTTTTTGGGCAGTTTCTATATCTCTTATACCACCACCAACTATAAGTGGCGTGTTCGTTTTTTTAGAAACCATTTTTATTGTTTTTGTAGAAACGGCATGAATTGCACCACTTCCAGCTTCTAAATACATAGTTTTTAAACCCAACATTTCCCCTGCCATAACAGTACTTGTTGTTATTTCAGGTTTATCTCTAGGTATTGGCGTTGTGTTACTTATGTAGCTTACCGAATTTGATTTACCACTTTCTATCAAAATATAACCTGTACTGATTATTTCTAAAGAGGAGTTATGTAATAAAGGAGCGACCTCAACTTGTTTCCCAATCAATAATTCTGCATTTCTTCCAGAAATTAAAGAAAGTAATAATATACCATCAGCTTTAAAATTTACTTGCATTGTGTTTCCAGGAAAAAGAATAACTGGAATTTCACAGTTTATTTTTAAATAGCTAATCACAAAATCTAATTGGTTAGTACTTAAATGACTTCCTCCTACAAAGAAATAATCAATTAAACTGTTTTTAGCTTTTTTACACAAAGATTTTAAATGACTTTCTTCAGCTTTATCTGGGTCTATTAAAATAGCTAAAGACTTCAAGCCTTTTTGTTTTTTGTTTTCCCATTCTTTTAAAATGTCATTCTTAAGCATGGCTCAAATATACTGAAAGCATTTAAAAAGGGGGTTATAAAGTTTGAAATTACATGGTTTTTGTATTTATTTTTCAACCCGAAGCTATGTCAGGTATTTCTACCTAACAATTTTTGACATTAAGAATGCTGGGTATTTCTACCCGACATGGCGAAAAAATGTGCCTTATTTGATTGGGTGGAATAGTGGATTTTGAAAAAAATATATAAAGTTTTTCTGTTTTCTTAAAGTAAAAGGTTTGTTTTCGATTGACGGTTAGTATAAGAATAGTTGCGGGTTTGCGTGCGAGGATTTTCCGTA
>TARA_B110000037_G_scaffold81894_1_pt1 | contig 17828 bp, 14 predicted proteins | sample TARA_B110000037 | Tara Oceans TARA_B110000037 (sample SAMEA4397196) | marine metagenome | biome: Polar Biome; feature: [MIX] marine epipelagic wind mixed layer (ENVO:01000061); material: water (ENVO:00002006), including particulate matter (ENVO:01000060) such as... | depth 10-100 m
CAACCGGTCCGTTCCTTCGTAGCGAAACGTGAAAGTCGTTCCATTCGGAGCCATATCGACATCCACCGCCTGCATCTTGGCGTTCGAATCGGTCCCAAATGAGATCAACGAATCATCATCCAATTCCTCAGCAAGTCTTCGACCATATACGTCATCGACATTAATCGCCAATTTCTTCGGCCTCCGGCCCAGCTCGCCGACAATAAAGCGACGCTTCACTTCGAAATAGGAATCCATGTCCCCATGGTAATCCAAGTGATCCCGAGTGAGGTTCAAAAACGCGCCCACATCGAATTTCAATTCGGCAACCCTCATTTGGTCGATGCCGTGAGAGCTCACTTCCATCACCGCTCGCTCGCATCCGAAGCCTTTCATCTGAGCGAGCAGTTCGCAAAGATCATGCGCCTCCGGAGTCGTTCGAAACGAAGGCAATACTCTTTCTACGAGATCGTAGCCGATCGTCCCCAAACAACCCGTTTTCACATCGTCAAGCGAAAGAAAATGCTTCGCTAAATAGGAAACCGTCGTCTTGCCATTCGTTCCGGTGATTCCGATGAGCGTCAACGCTTTGTCAGGTTTTCCAAAAAATCGACGAGCCACCTTTGCCAAGGTTATGCGCGGATCCGCAGACTTCACGAATACCGCCTTAGAATTACCGAATCGTCGTGGAGCATTCGAAATCACCCCAACCGCTCCGCGAGTCAACGCTTCATCAACAAAAGACGTTCCATCGTGACGTATCCCGGGAAGCGCGAAAAACAAACTCCCAGGCGTGACGCGGCGACTATCAATAACGAGACGATTCACGATTGGGTCCGCCGACCCACGCTTCAATTTCGACTCCGAGTTTTTCAACAATGCGCTTAACTTTTTCCCTTCCGCTTTCATTCGCCCTCCTTTCTCAATTCGACCCAACGTTCTTGTTGAATGATCCGTTTTTCGACTAAGTAACAATCCCATAACCCTTCAGTCATCAATTGCTAGCTGCTAGTCTACGAATATCTGCATTCATTGCAAATGCTTCGTTCGATTCAATAGGAGTGATCGCATAATACGGAATGAGCTTCTCTGCGATACGTTTGAAGGAAGGAATCGCTGCGCCACTACCGGAAACCGGCATCCCAATAGTAGACCCATCCACTATAACGGTTATAACCACTTCCGGATTATCCGCCGGGAAGTACCCCGAGAACGAACCTGTGTGGTGTCGAGAAGAGAAACGACCATTGATCAATTTTTGAGCCGTTCCCGTTTTCCCCGCCACGAGATAACCCGGTATTCCCGCCTTGTGAGCCGTACCTCCAGGTGAAGCGGTCTTCACCAGCAAATTAGACATCGTACGTGCAGTCTCTCTCGAAATAACCCTTCGCCGAACCATCTTCCCAAACGAAACCGTTTCCTTGTTATTCGTATCCAAAATTTTAGTTACAATTTGCGAACGCATCAAAAGCCCTCCATTCGCTATCGTAGCCATTGCATTATGAATCTGCAAGGGAGTCGCCGAAAGCGAATGCCCCATAGTCATACGCGACAGAGTCAAACCATCCCAATGTTTAACTGGATGCACGATGCCACGCGACTCAACTCCAAGATTCAAACCAGTCCGTTCTCCAAACCCAAAACGACGCACGTAATCGTAAAACTCTTCGTAACCAACTAATGTGCCCAAGTGAGCCGCGCCGCGATTCGAGGAATTCGTCACGATTCCTTCAACCGAAAGCACGCCAAACGGCTTCCAATCGTTCGGCAACCTTGCCACATAACCCGTAGGCATTCTCAAAGTAGAAATCGAACAATCAAACTCGTCATGAATACTTACTAGCCCTTCTTCCAAGGCGCTGCTAGCCGCAACAATCTTAAAAGTAGAACCTGGCTCGAGAGGGTCCGTTAATGCCCGATTCCTATGGCTCGACACTTCGTATTTAGAATAGTGATTCGGATCGAAAGTCGGATAATTTGACAATCCAAGAATAAAACCGCTATGCGGATCTGAGACAATTATTGTAGCCGACTCCGGTTTGTATTTTTCAGCGATCAACTTCAGCTCTTCTTCAATCGAATGCTGGACGTAGGAATCGACCGACAAAGCCAAACTCATCCCATCGCGCGACGGTACGTGACGGCGACGAAACTGCGCCATTTCTCTACCGGCAGTCACTTCCGATTCTCTCCATCCACGCTGGCCGCTAAGATAGAAATCGAATTCTTTTTCGATACCCGACTCCGCCTCTCCATCGCCACCGATGAAACCAATCAAATGCGCTCCCAATGAATCTTTTGGATACACCCGCTCATACTGCCTAGTTCCATATACGCCACTGATTTTCAATTCGACGATTGTTTGATAGGTCGATTCATCCACACGGCGACGCAATAAACGCCAACGATCAGATCGTGATGATTCATCCCCAGTAAAACGGCCATTTCTCGCGCTGAAAGCTTTTTCAACGAGCCTCAATTCCAAACCCAACGCTCGACTTAGTTCAGGCAACTTCACCAAGTCAGACTCTTTTAAAGAAACCGGATCAACACCGACCTCCAGAAACGTCTGACTAGTCGCGAAGAGCTCTCGCCCGCCATTCAAATCATAGCTAAATATATCTCCCCTACGCGAGTTCAGAGGAATCACTCGATTGCGATTGCTCTGGATCTCCGCAACGCGGCCCGGACCGTCAATGACGTGTAATTCGACAAGGCGATATCCAATCGCTCCGTATCCTATTAGAATACAAAGAGCGAGCATCCAGAATCGAATTCTTGGAGCGAAGCCTTTGGCCATGAGTACCTCTTAGTTGCCGGACGAGATCGAAGCGGTGAACACGCTGTTGGCGTTCTTATCGTAAAGTCTTGTTTCCACGTTATCCGTTACATGAACGATTTGCGTGTACGCAGGCTCGCGAAGCTCAAGCTTCAGCGTCCGATTGAGATCAATCAACTTATCGGTAGACATAGCTACCGTGAGTTCTACTTCCAATTGAGCGAGTTCGCGGCGCTCTTCTCTGATTTGCTGCTCTATCGCTTGGAGTCTATTCGCGGACTGCGAAGTTTGGTGACGCATCCAAACAGTAACCACGCCGAAACCTCCCACAATCGCTAATATTAATAGCGAGTATACGATAATCCGATTAAGGATTTGATTAGCGGCGCGTTTCTTTGAGTTACTATTCATCTAACTTCAATGGGCATAGAGGGCGTATCCCTGAAAAGTGGATACGCACATTCGAAAGACCTGAACGAAACCGAAGATTTGTTCGCTCCAATTTGTTCGCTGCGTTTGCAATCGAAATTTCCGCGATCGAGCGGCATATAAGTGGACAAAGCCACGAATTGACGGTTTAAAGCTTCTTTAAGCGTTATATTGTTATTCATTATCCTGCGATTTTTTTGCGTGTGACGCGTTTATTACTGTGTATCCGCTTTCCTTAGCGCCCTGAGCTTCGCGGATCTACTCCGCGAATTTGCTGCGATTTCCGTATCGCTAGCCATTGCTGGTCGACGGGTCAGAAGATCCGCCTTGATTTCGCGCATATCCTGAGGTCTGTGGTCCCCAGGTTCGGGTCTCCCTGCCAAGCGGCGAAATAGTCTCTTCGCAATCCGGTCTTCCAATGAATGGAAGCTGATCACGCATAACCTACCGTTTGGCTTCAGTCGCTCGAAAGCAGCCGGAAGTCCACGCTCGATGACGTCGAGCTCTTGGTTCACCGCGATACGAATTCCTTGAAAGGTCTTAGTAGCGGGGTGAATTTTCGAAGCGAATCGCAGCCTAGCCGGAGTGCAGGATAGGATTAGGTCCGCGAGGACCTTTGTGGTGAGTAGCGGCGACAGCGCTCTCGCTTCGAGAATGGTATCGACAATGCGACGCCAGTTTTTTTCTTCTCCGTAAACCTTGATCGCCACGACCAGCTCATGACGACTTGCAGTCGACAGCCAATCGGAAGCGGATATTCCGGTTTCAGGATTCATTCTCATATCTAGAGGCGCTTCTCCGCGAAAGGAGAAACCGCGATCGAGTTGATCGAGCTGGAAGGAAGAAACTCCAAAGTCGAATAGGATGCCGTCAAAGGGTCCTTCTTCCAAGTTCTCTAGATCTACGAAATTCATGCGGCGAAAACGAAAACGTTCGCCATACTCGGCTTCAAATGCCGCAGCGCGTTCAACGGCTTGCGGATCTTGATCCAAGGCTACAACTGTAACATCAGCTGCATCAAGAATCATGCGTGCGTGACCGCCCCCTCCAAAGGTGCAATCCAAGTACAAACCTCCGTCTTGCGGATCGAGCAAGCGGAGCGTTTCTTCGGCAAGAACTGGGACGTGACCGTTCATCGGCGCGTTTTCGATCAGGCTATCTGACAATGAAATCATAGAAGCCTTTCTTCTTCTCGCCAGTGAGACGCTCGGACGCTTCCGCTCGACGCCGCTCGGCGATATCTTGAATGTCTTGTCGCACGGCTGCATTCTCTGGGTTGCCCTCTCCGAACTCCCAGGTGTCGCAATGCTTAATCGAACCATGTCCAAACGTGCCGCTCATTCCGAAAAGCTGCATTTTGCCTGGCCCACTACGGCCGCGGCTCAGTCCGCCTTTTAAACTAAATAGCGAGGAAAGCACCGAACGGTGCGAAGGAGACTTAACTGTTCCCAACCCCTTCATACTAAAGATTCACCCGCTTCATCAATTTGCCCAAATCGTCGTTGTTCACCTTCGGGTCGATGACATTCCACCGATCCGGGCTCCAAATTCTGAAATTGATCATGCGCCCAATCAAGACCGCCTCTTTCGTTATGCCTGAGTGCTCTAGCAATTCTTCCGGCATGTTAATGCGACCCTGCTTGTCGCAGCTGAAGAAAGCCGCTTGAGAAAACAACTTGTCCTGAAGTTCCTGTGCGTCCTCGTCACTCAACTGTTGCTCCTCGATCTTATCGTAGAGCTTCGCCACCTGCTGAGGAGGAAGCACGAGGATACATCCGCTAGGATCCGGTAAGGCCAAATAGCCGTCTTCCGTGTCCCCATCAAAGCGCCATTTCGAAGGAATCGCTAAGCGGCTCTTCGAATCAAGATTTCGTTGGTGCTTCCCAACGTAAATCGTTCTGGCGAGTGATGTCATAGTGTTTTGTGTGATAACTTGTGAAAAACCGCCCCAAAACTCCCCATTATTCCCCACTTTGTCAAAATTTTTCTCCACAATACCCCATAGAGACATCAACAAGTTGTTAACATGCCCCCAATTAGCGGCCTTTTTACGGGAGGAGCCCTGATACCCGAGCAATCACGCCTCAATTCTCGTCTCAAATCGCCAATCGCCGCGAAAACCGGATTTTATTCACAAGCATTCGGAGCTCGAAATAGGCTTCGAATTCCATAGGTTGAAAACACCTCCAAACAAGCTGTGAATAACTTTCGAAACAGGGCTTCGAAACAGGTATTTATCTGCAATTTGAAATAATCCGATCGCAGTATTGAATCTTCGAGGAGGCGCTCCTAGCGTCGGCTCAATGAATCAACCGAAGACTATGCAAGTGATCGGCTCCGATCTCGCGATTATTTGGGAAGATGGCCAAGAGGGCTACATTTCGCCTGAAGCTTTGAGAGCGAACTCGCCCAGCGCTTCCGTCTCTGGAGAACGCGATATTTTTGGTACTCAATACGGGGGTGAATTCCAGAAGAGCTATTCCGGGGTGACCATCGATTCGTGGACCAGCATAGGGAATTACGCGATCCGCTTTCAATTCTCCGACGGCCACAACACGGGGATTTACGGCTACGATTTGCTCAGACGATTGGGTAAAGCTTAAGCGACACTCCAGTAGGCTAGTCCATATTTTCAAATCGTCTGTCTCATCATTGGCTTTACACGCCCCTCGCTCTCCGATTCAGTCCTCTCACTATGTCACAGAGCTGTCTCCACGAACGATCCTCGAACGAGGATATTGAAAAAGGCCTTAAACTTCAGCCCAAATTCGATCAGGATGGGCTAATTCCTTGCATCACGACGGACGTCCATACCAATGAAGTCCTCATGTTCGCATTCATGAATCAAGAAGCTCTCGAACACACGATCCAAAGCGGCAAGGTCACCTACTTCAGCCGATCTCGCCAAAAGCTCTGGGTCAAAGGAGAATCTTCTGGCCAAGTACAATGGCTCAAGGAATTGCGGACCGACTGCGATCAGGACGTCATTCTCTGCAAGGCCGACATTGGCGAAAAAGGGGCGTCTTGCCACAACGGATACCGCTCTTGCTTTTATCGAAAGCTCGAAATCGAATCCGGAGAATTGATCTACGATGGAGGAGATCCCCTCTTCGATCCCGAAGCCGTTTACGGCAAAGCATAATCATTTCAAACCAAGAAGCCGCTTATTCTTAAGCGGCTTTTTCTCGCTTAGTTCACTCCCCAAAAAATGATTGACCCCTCACATTACTTCATCGGATGCCCTGTGTGGTCTTGTCGCGATTGGATTGGCACGGTCTTCGACAAAAAAACGGACTCAGGAGATCTTTTGCGCGAATACGCCAAGCGCTTCAATGCCGTCGAAGGCAACTCGACCTTCTACGCCATTCCCCCGGCCGCAACAGTGGAAAAATGGATGGCGGAATCCGGAGACGGATTTCGATTCTGCCCTAAATTCCCAAAGGCTATTTCCCATGACCGGAGACTCGTTCAGGCCGAAAGCGAAACTGATGAATTCATCAAAATCCTCGAAATGCTTCAACATGGAGATCGCCTTGGAACAAGCTTCCTGCAATTGCCGCCATCCTTCAATGCTCACAGTATCGATGCTCTCGAAGGCTATTTGAAGGCATTGCCCAAGGATTTCAAATACGCAGTGGAGCCTCGACATGTCACTTGGTTCGATAACGCCGATAATGAGCGCAAGCTCGACGACATGCTGCAGAATCTCGGAATCGACAAAGTCATTTTCGACAGTCGTCCCCTATTCGCATCGGAAGCCAAAGATCAGGACGAAAGCGACGCTCAATCTCGAAAACCGCAAACTCCCGTTCGGAAAGTAGCTCTCGCTACGCATCCATTCCTAAGACTCGTCGGGAGCAACGATCTCGATGCCAACGACATTTGGATCAAAGAATGGGCCCCGATCATCAATAAATGGATACTGGAAAACAAACATCCCTACGTATTCCTTCATTGCCCCAACGAAGCGAACGCGCCGTATTTCGCGCGCCGCCTACATCGACAATTGAAGAAACTCAATCCACTGCTCGGCAATTTTCCTAAATTCGCAAGCGATTTCAAGAAAGAAGAACTCGAGCCAGAGCAGCTCGATTTATTCTAGCGCTTAACGGACTTCGAAAACATCGACCAGAGCAACACCGGTCGTATCGCCAACCCCACTAACGATTACCGTGTAACCGCCAGGATCAAGCGTCACGATCGTTGCAGCGTCCTTGCTTCCCTCATCAGACACCGTGGCGCCTGCAGCCTCCATTTCACGAATCAGCGAGTCTTTAAACGCCCCCTCTTCCCAGTTGTCGGAAGTTGCCACAGTTTCATTCGCTCCATTGACAACCCTAAATTGAGGATCCGCCAGCGTGTTATTAACATCACTCGCAATCAAACCTGGTCCAATCGCACGAATAAGAAGATTAGCCTTTTCTCCCCCGACAATCCAAAATCCGGCGATCAAGACATCGTCTCCTGTTCCCACTTCCGCGCGAGTAGATATGTTTACGATGCGAACGGGACTATTCACATTATCCTCATCCCCATCGAAAACCTCCGCTAAAACCACCCCGCCGGGGCTGCCTGATTTCGGAGTGATCAGTGCCGTGTATCCAGTTACAGGAAACGACCCAGCGATAACCGCATCCGCACTACCGGCAACCAATGGCCCAGCTCCTGATCTAGCGGAAAGCCTTGCGACGAGATCTAAGTCATTTCCGATATCCCAATCATCATTCACTACAGAATCTCCGCCTAAAGGAATGAGCTGAATACGAGGATCCGGCATTGTGCCCGATACTTCTCGGGCAACCAAATCCGGTCCCAATGCTCGAACAAGCATTTCTTTTTCACCAGGACCGCCACTCAGGAAAAAACCTGTAATCATCGTTTTATCTTCAGTTCCAGCGATTCCTCGCGTGGATATATTTACTAGACGAGCAGCCTTCTCAATTGCAAATAGTTCGCCTCCCAACGAAGTGGCCGTCCCATCGGGATTCGTCGAGCTAAGCGTATAAACTCCGCCATCCGCCTCGGCAAATGATGCTATTGCATAAGTCGACTGCGTAGCTCCAGTAATCGGGTTACCGTCCAAATTCCACTGATACGTTGCATCACCCTCGGAAACAACAGTCGCCGAAACCGTTGTAGATCGGCCTATTTCCACCGCGCGATTCATTGGACGGCTCGAAAAACCAGGAACGTCTGAAACAACCTGAGCGGCGAATGTCTTTTCGAAAGAGTTTCCCTCCGTATCCATTGCTGAGACGCTAATCGTAGCCGATCCCAAAAATGTATCATTAGGCGTAACCGTCAAAACCGACCCGCTTAAAGTAGCTTCCACTATTCCAGCAGACGAACTGCCAACAGTGAAACTGATCATGGAATCACTACCCCCAACTTCCGGATACATGGAGACTCGTTTTGCCTCCACGAGCTCCACCATCAAGTCTACTGCCACATCATCGTCGACCCCACCAAGCATAGGAAAGTCTTCAAACGGAAATCCGCTATTATCCAGCGTCAAGGTCCAGGTCGGAATATCCTCTATAACATCGGCCACATCCATCCCCGCCCCAATGACCCGCGCGAAAACAGTGAACCCGCCATTTTGCGGATCCAAAATCGCCGAGTTGTCCGCCAAGCTAATGAAAAACCCGCTCGTGGCGCTATCTGGCTGATCCGCCAATTTCGCCATCGATACAGTTCCCCTAAGGTTCGACAAGGAAAACTCGTTCACAACCGGATCACGCGTCGGAACCGGCACCAATGGAAGGGTCGCCGTAAAGCTGCCTCCTTGAATAACAAATCCCTCAATTGAACGATGAATGATCGTATTGTTGTAAGAGTCATCATCCACATAACTCAAGAAGTTCGCCACGTTGAGTGGAGCGGCGGCGTCAAGCATCTCGATATTGATCGTCCCCTGATCGAAATCCAACTGCACGACCTGTCCGGTTACTCCATCAATCGTAAAATAATCGGCCAAGTCGATTTCCACGCCCGTTCCGCCTAATGGGACGTCAAGATCCACAAAATCCTGGGTTTCTTCCAACTGAAACGTTTGCGCAAACAAGCTAGAGGATAAAAAAAGCGCCGACGAAGCGGCGAACGAGAATAAGAGGGTTTTCATAAATCAGATGAGATATTTCTAACGAGACACACTTGCCCGCACACCTATACGAACCGAACTGGATCACGGTTTCACATTTTCGAAACGAGAAATAGCAGCAAGTTCCCCAAATTAATCAAGAAAACAACACATCTACTTTCACTCCGAATAAGCGCTCTCGATATCCTCTGACACCAACTCGAACAATTCGAGCATGGCAGTCCGGGCATCCTTAGACCGACCATCGACAACCGCTTGACCAATTTCCATATGAACCGGAAACGCCCGCTCTCTCGCACCCGGAATCTTATCCGTCAATCGACGACTCCGTGTCAACGCGCTGCTGATGCTTGAAGTGACACTTTGCAAAAATGGATTTCCCGACGCTAGAAATATCGCCTCGTGGAAATCCATATCCACTTCTCCATACTGCTCAAGGGTCACTTCTCCTGGGTCCAAACGAGCATTAGCCCTCTCGAACTCCCGCATTTGTCGCTCAATGTTCGCGCGCTCCCCAGTCGATGCTCGAGCAGCAGCGATTTCCGCAGCAGCCGGTTCGATCACTTTTCGAAATTCTGTCAGCCAGGAAAACACCTCCCGATCCACTTCGCCAGTCATCGCCCAGGCCAGGACGTCCAGATCCGTCAAATTCCACTTTTCGCGAGGCTGAACCTGCGTCCCCGTGCGCGTCTTGACCTTTAACAAGCCTTTCGCCGACAGCACCTTCACCGCTTCGCGAAGCGCATTCCGACTCACATTCAGTTCCTCCCGCAGCATTTCCTCTACTGGTAAGGTCATCCCTGTTTCATAGGTTCCGGTCACTATTCGCCTTCCCAATTCATGCACGATCGATCCATGCAAATTTCGAGAAGGGTATGTTGGGGCTGAGCGTTTCTGCATGTAAGCTTGATTCATCCAATCATCCAACCAAGCATGACGCAGTGTGCCGGCATTCTCGAACATTTCAACGACTTTACCGACTCATACGTCAAACAAGCAGGCAGCCTTTACCCGGAGGTCATCGACGGCAATTTTCAACTTCCAGAAGGCCCTGGTTGGGGAATCGAGCTCGATCTTGATTTCATCGAATAGCACGGCCCGAGCCTCACCAAAGCCGGAGTCTACCACGATCCAGGACTGGATATGTTCAAGAAAACCGAATGGAATAAACGCGAACACTAATAGACCAAATGCAAAAATCGATCAATGCCCTCGCTGCCCTCGGACTACCCTATTCCGACGCCAATACCGTATCCGACAAAGGATTCGAAGACGGAGCTCAATACCGTATTGAAATCCCAAGCACGGAAACGCCGGAAGCCTTTCAGCTCGCTCTCGACGAAGCCAAAAGGATCGGATGCCCTATCCATCGAATCAGCCAAGGCAGCGGCATCTAAATGCTCAGTGACGAACAGATTCGAACCTTTGCGAAAATGGGGGCGGAACATAACATCGAAGTTTGCCTCTTTACTACACCTCGAGCGAATTTCGATACAGGCGGACTTTGGAACGCGCCCGCTGGCAAACTCATCCAATGGCAGGTCCGTGGAGCCGACCAGATTCGCTACAGCCTGGACGATGTATTTCGAGCGTGCGACCTAGGAATTCGCTCCGTCTTGATCGCTGACATTGGTCTCATTCAAATTATCAAAGAACTTCGCGATCAAGCGAAACTGCCAAAAGAACTAATCGTCAAATCATCGGCAATACTCGCTCCAGCCAATCCCGCATCCTGTAAGCTCCTGGAAACGATCGGAGCCGATACCATAAACGTCTCGACCGATCTCTCAACACCCCAACTCAGCGCCATACGTTAAGCCATCGATGTTCCGCTTGATATATATATAGAAGAGCCTGATGGCCTTGGGGGATACGTCCGCCACTTCGAAACGCCCGATTTTATTCGTTTTGCTGCTCCTATTTATGTAAAGCTTGGCCTACGTAACTCAGCCGACATCTACCCCTACGGAAAGCAACTCGAATCCGTCGCCCTAAACCTCACTCAAGAACGCGTCCGTCGAAGCAAACTCGTATTCGATCTCATTCAGCGAGAAATGCCAGAAGCAGTAATTTCAGAAGTCGGGATAAAACATGAAGACCTTGGCGTTCCAATCCCGTAACAAGCCAATCTTTGCGACAACACACTCTTTTGCAATGGAGTATTGAATTTGCCAGATAATCCGCATTGATTAAGCGGACTTCTATACTCGACTTCAAAACCCTTCATTACGTCATGGAAATCTTAGGAACCTCAATCATCGGCTTCAGCTCCGCCCTGCAAAGCGACACATCAATCAAAGCTGTCGATCCTTCGACCGGACTGGAAATCGAACCGCCCTTTTACAACGCGGAATCGGAAACCGTCGAACAAGCAGCGACTCTAGCCAGCCAGGCATTTCTCATTTACAGCAAGAAGAGCAGCCATGAACGCGCCTCATTCCTCAATGAAATAGCGACTCAGATTGAATCGATCGGTGCGGCTTTGGTCACCCGAGCGATGCAGGAAACCGGTTTGCCGGAAGGACGGATCAAAGGCGAAACCGGACGTACAACCGGACAGCTTCGTCTCTTTGCCTCTTTGATCGAAGACGGTTCATGGACCCAAGCCAGAATCGAAACGGCCCTGCCCGACCGATCGCCTTTGCCCCGGCCCGACATCCGCTCAATGTCTCGTCCTCTGGGTCCCGTCGTTGTGTTCGCAGCCAGCAACTTTCCCCTCGCATTTTCTACCGCAGGTGGCGACACCGCTTCGGCTCTCGCATCCGGATGCCCAGTTATCGTCAAAGCCCATTCCTCTCACCCCGGTACTGCTGAGCTAATCGCACGCGCTGTACAAAAAGCGGCCAAAATAACCGGGATGCCTGATGGCGTATTCAGTCTCCTATTCGGAGGCGGCCGCACCGTAGGTTCGGCCTTAGTAGCGCACCCGGCGATCAAAGCGGTTGGTTTTACCGGATCCACCGCTGGCGGCACTGCTCTGATGGAAGTCGCAGCTAAACGACCGGAGCCGATTCCCGTTTATGCCGAAATGGGAAGCGTAAACCCAATCGTCCTACTTCCAGAAGCCGTGGCTCACAATGGCGACGCGATTGCTGCCGGTCTCCACATTTCGGCAACCATGGGAGTCGGCCAATTCTGTACGAACCCTGGTGTTGTATGCATCAAGAAAGACGCGTCGGGCGATGCGCTTGTCGATCATTTCGTCGAGAAGATGAAAGACACTGCCGCCCAAGTAATGCTAAATCCTACAATTCACCGTGCCTACAAAGATGCTCTGTCTAAGATGCAAGCCAACAAGAGCGTTACGACACTTGTCTCCGGTTCCGCAGGCGACAATGACTCCCCCTGCTTAGGAACCGCTGCGGTATTCGAAGCGAGCGCCTCGTCGTTTCTAAAAGATGAATCCCTTAGTCACGAAATCTTCGGCCCAGGCACAACCCTCGTCCGTTGGGAAAATAAAGAAGATCTGCTCGCCATATTGGAAAGCCTACAAGGCCAGCTTACTGGAACGATTCACGCGAGCGGAACAGATTTGGAAAACCACGGCGAAATTTTGGAAATCCTAGAACGCAAGGTAGGACGTATTGTTTACAATAGTTTCCCAACGGGAGTCGAAGTATGCCACTCGATGGTCCATGGCGGTCCTTTTCCTGCGACCTCCGATGGACGCAGCACGTCAGTCGGCACGCATGCCATTTCAAGGTTCACGCGCCTCATTGCTTACCAGGACAGCCCACAATCGCTTCTCCCCGATGAACTGAAAGATGGAAACCCACTTAGGATCGTACGTCTCGAAAACGGAAAAACCGTTGAAGCGACGATCTAGCGCTCTATCGTCGAAGCCACAGGTTTCTACTTTCGACCAAGGACCGCCTTGACTGTATCCCTAAACCAATTACGCATATCATCTAATATCGCGTAAAAGATCGGAACCACGATCAAAGCAAGGACGGTCGAAACCATCAGACCGCCAACCACTACCCGACCCAATGGGGCATAGGAAATATCCATCATTTTAGACCCGCCGATGGCAACCGGAATCATCCCGCACATCGTAGTTAGGGAGGTTACCCAGATAGGTCTAAAACGTCTCCTGCTGGCTTCCATCAATGCCGCGTTTCGCGCCATGCCACCTGCCATGAGACGCTGAGAGAGATCGACAAGGACAATACCGTTGTTCACGACAACGCCAATCAAGATCATTGCGCCCATTCCCGCCATTCTATCGAAGGAGGTATCGGTCACCACCAGCATCCACACAACGCCAATCCCCGCCATTGGCACGGTAATGATGACCGCCAGCGGCATGATGAATGACTCGAAGAGTACGCCCATCAGGAAGATCACGAATATGAAGATCAACGCCAGGGCGAATTGCAGCTCCTTATTTTCCTCCTTTTCTTTTCGCATGCTGCCGCCTCGGTCCCACTTGTAGCCGCGCGGCATTTCAAGGCCTTGCATCAAGTTTTCAACGTCGGCATTGGTTTTTCGAACATCATCCGTCTCCATCAATGCCTTGATACGCGTGTTCGTTTTGCGGTCGTAGCGGCGGATGGTTTGAGTGGCAGCTCGAAAGCTCAGATGGGAAATCGCATCTAAAGGAACCTCGACTCCAGCGTCCGACTTGAAACGCAATTTGCTTAGTTCCGTCAGCGTTTCCCGATCCTCTTCGCGCAAGCGAGCCTGGATATTAATCTCCCGGCCATCTTCGGTATAGAAGCGACCGACATTAGTCCCGCGCATCGCAGAAGCAATCGAACTCGAGACGTCCTGCGTACTGATGCCCAATTGCTGAGCCTGCTCGCGATCCATGTGGATGCTGAGCTCTTGCTCGTTCTGCTCCACATCTAGCTCCAGTCCCACCAGCTCTGGAATACTTTGCAAACGGCGCACGACCTCTTCGCCTAGACCGAACAACGTTTCCGTGTCTTCACCGTAAAGGTACACATAGAAGGAACGCGTATTATCTGATGAACTACTCGTACGATAACGAGTCTTCAGCCCAGGAGGAAGGTCAAAGCGTTCCCCAAAATCCTTCATAATGTCCCCGCGACTCATTTTATCCTCCGGAGCCCTCCCCACGAGATCGAGAATTCCGAGGCTAGCGACCTCGTACCAGGCCAACGTCTCGATCTTCATATTCAGACGAATATACATCGTCCGATCGCTGTAATAAGAGGAGTAGGAATCAAAATCATAGAGCTCTCGATTATCCTCGAGAAAAGTCTCCACCTGACCAACCCACCCCCCGACTTCCTCCTTGGTAACGCCACCGGGAAGTTCGAAACTAACGTAGACATAGCTTCCGCTGCTCTTGCCATCTCGGCGATCGATCCATTCCTCTACGATCGGAATCGATGACGCGGCTACCAAGGACAGGAGTATCAGCATCGCGAAGTAGCGATCCTGAATTGCCCTACGCAATACGAACTGATAAGCTCTCCCGATTCTTCCTCCGGCTTTATGAGAAGCCTGTCGCGCCGGTTTTGCCGAAAAGGTTTTGCTCGCTAATGGAATCAGAAGCAAAGCAATCACCAATGAGGCTCCAAGAGCTGCGATTACCGGAATTCCAATACGGTAAAAGTAAAACTGCACCTCGGTTCCGGACTTCATCAACAGCAGGGGAATGAAAACGGCCACCGTTGTCAGAGTCGCCATGATGATGGCTAAGCCAATTTCGCTAGCCCCTGCCAAGGCGCTCTCTCTGGGACTCATTCCCTCTTCGCGCTTGGAGTAGATATTCTCGACCATCACAATCGCGTTATCCACAACGAGACCTACCGCCAGAAGCAGCCCCATCATGGTCAAGACGTTCATCGTCCAGCCCATAAAATAGAGCACGATAATCGAACAAAGGAGGGACAGGGGAATCGCCATCGCGATGGTCACGGCGATGCTCAAGGAGCGAAGGAAACAGATCAAAACGATGAAAGAGAAAACACCTCCCCAGAGGGCTGTCATCTGCAGGTTGTGTACCGATTCCCGAATATACTGCCCTTGGTTTTTGAAGATACTGAACTCAATGCCGCCCCATCGTTTCGCGTTGGAAAAACGATTGAACACCTTTAGGACCTCGTCGCAGATCTGCACGATGTTCGCATCGGATGACCGCGTAATCTCCACGCCATAAGCATTTCCTCCATTCAAACGCCACGTCCCGTAACCATCCAGATCACCGATATAAATCTCTCCGAGATCCTTCAATCGAATCCCGGTTTTCGCATCGACTACAAACTCTTCCAAGATGCTCAAATCCTCAATTCGTCCCACCGACCTAACCATGAAATTTTGTCCGCCTTCGCTCACCCGTCCCGCGCTCAGATTCAAGTTGTGGTTCCTTAGGGCGCTCCCGAGTCGATTGATATCGATGTCATGGGCGCGCAGTTTTTCCTGATCCAAGGAGATCCTAACCTCCTTGTAGCTCAATCCCTTGACATCCACGTCCCCCACGCCATCGATGCGCTGCAAGGCCGGCCGAAAATAGCGTTCTATGAAAAACTCTGGATTATCGATCCCATCCCCCAAGGTCATGGCCGCGAAGAGAATCTCCTCGTCGTCCTCGTCATAGCGATAAACGGTAATCTCTTCGACTTCATCCGGCATCTCAGGGAGAACGCGGTCCATCCGGTCTTTGATCTCCGCGTAAGCCTCGTCCATGTCCACATCGTTGTGAAAGTAGACATAGGCCCGGCCTTGAGTGCCATAAGATCGGGTATAGAGCCGTTCAACTCCACTCACCGACCCCAAGGCATCTTCCAACGGTTCGACGATCTTATCGAGAACGTCCAGAGGAGTTGAGTTCTGGTAATAGGCCCGCACCATCAAGCGCTTTTCTTCCTGCCCGGCGGGCATGAGCTCGATGGGAATCCGCGTGTAGGCGATCACTCCCAAGACAAGTATCATCAGCAGCCCCATCAGCACCGTCACCGGACGGTTGACGGATATAGTGGGAAGTAGACTGTACCTGGGCTTGGACATTTGCTTACCTCAGACTTTGGCCCTGGCTCTGGCTGCCAAGGCAGCCTCCTCATCTACTTCAATCTTCCCGAAATCCATCAAAAGGTAGAGAGAAGGAATCACGACCAAGGTCAAAAAGGTCGATGAGGTCAGTCCTGAAATAACCGTAATAGCCAAAGGCACTCGAATTTCGGAACCCTCCCCGATGCCCAAGACCATTGGAATCAAGCCCAGCACCGTGGTCATGGTAGTCATGAGGATCGGCCTGAAGCGAGCCATGCATGCAGTCTTTACGGCGTCTACTCTCTCTCTTCCCTGACGTCTCAAATTATTGATGTAATCCACCAAAACAATCGCATTATTGACCACGATACCCGCCAGCATTATCAAGCCTATAAAGACCAAGATGTTGAGCGACCAACCGCCGAGGAAAAGCGCCATCACGACTCCGATGATTGCCAAAGGAACCGAGAACAGAATAATAAGGGGGTGGAGCAGCGACTCGAACTGGCTAGCCATAACGATGTAGACGAGGAAAAGAGCCAGAGCCAAAGCAAAGAGCAGGCTATCGATCGATCGCTTCATTTCGGCGGCCTGCCCCGCCACTTCATAGTCGAAACCTGCGGGAAAGCCGAGATCGAACATCGCTTCTTCAATGCGCAAGGTCGCTTCCGACAGATCTATACCATCCACATTCGCCGTCACTACTGCGCCGCGCTGACGGTCTATGTGCCGAATCTCATTGGGCCCTTCGCGCACCTTCAGCTCCGCGATTGCGGAAAGGGGGATCGAAATCGCTCCGCGTGGATTCACGACGAGCTGCCGAAGCTCGTCCAAGCCCATTCGATCGTCCTCGTCGAGACGTACCAAAATATCGATCTGGCGGTCTCGCCTCTGGAACTCTGTGGGAATCTGTCCCTGAATTTTATTCCGAACCAGCTCCGCTACGGTTTTTAGCTGCAGATCCAACTGGGCCAAGCGCTGACGATCGTATATGATCTGCACTTCCGGATTCCCTTTCTGGATGCTCGAGCGCACATCCACGATACCGGGAATAGACCGCATCGCTCCGACAACGGAAGCGCTGACATCCTTCATTTGCGCTAAGTCATGCCCGTAGAGTTCGATCTCGATCGGATCCTTCACCGTAATAAGTTCCGGATACGTGATTTCCACTTCTAAATCCGGGATCTCCCAAGCGTACGCTCTCAGTTCATCCAAGACCAGCATTTCCGATTCCGATGTAGAACCGCTCTCCAATATGACCGTCACCGAAGCGGTATTCTCCCCTTCATCCGATCCGCTCGATGCACTCCCATCCGATCCTACCTTAACCGCCGTGCGAGCGATATCCGCAATAGTCAAGGCCACTTCTTCGATCTCGCGTGCGATCCCTCCCGTTTGCTCGATCGGAGTACCCACTGGCATCTTCAGCTCTACATTGAACTCCCCTTGATGAACTTGAGGAATCAGCTCGCTACCCAGTCGAGGGAAAACAAATACAATCGTCAGGACAAACGCCGCGAACATTCCTCCCACGACGAACATCTTATTATTCAAAGCCCAATCCAACAGCCCTTTGTA
>TARA_B110000037_G_scaffold209556_1_pt1 | contig 17773 bp, 14 predicted proteins | sample TARA_B110000037 | Tara Oceans TARA_B110000037 (sample SAMEA4397196) | marine metagenome | biome: Polar Biome; feature: [MIX] marine epipelagic wind mixed layer (ENVO:01000061); material: water (ENVO:00002006), including particulate matter (ENVO:01000060) such as... | depth 10-100 m
AAGACATCGTGCCCGGCTGAATGCAGCACGACATACAGCGGTGCGTTCGTCCGATCGGTTTTGGGATGCACTACGACAAAATCGTCTTCCTGCGGTGTTTGGTATTCCCATTCCTGATTCACGCCGTGCCGAAAGACCTCCATGGCGCGGCCCTTGAGGATGCTATCTTTAGTGGGGTGTCCGACCGGTGGCCAGCCGAACGCAGACAGATTGAAGGATACGAAGAGTATGAGGGTGATGGATAGAGTCTTCATTCGGTTCATCGAGTAGGACAGTGATCAGGTCACCACTTCTGGACCACTTTGAATGTTAGGCTCAGGTCTTGAATTGCTCTTGGCAAATTGATCCGGACTTTGGAAGCCCAATTTGCTGTGGGGATGCACCCGATTGTAAAATAGACGCCATTCTTCGATGATCCTGCTAAAGCGGAATCAGGGATTTGGGATGCACGGAAAAGGGTGTCGGCGATAAGGGATTCTCTCGAAAAGTGAGGGGGCTGCGGGGGCTGTTTCCGCATTACGGCGGCCTCTCTGTGTGTGGTGTCTATATACCCCCCTTTCTCCTCCCTCCGCTCCGCTCCAAAGGCGGATTCAAGGCCCTCCCGCCAAAAGAAAATTCCTAGCAGTTAAGCTCACAAGGCCGGAACAAGTCTGCCGACGCCGAAGGCAAGCTAGAGAAAGCCGTTGAGGCCAGAGAGCTCAGCGTAGAGGCTGCCAAAAATCGCCTCATGCAACTCAAAAAGCAACTTTGACCGGACAAAGGAGAATAAGAATCTTTGGTGTGTATGCCACTTACAAAAACAATTTGCGCGTCTTTGGAAGTGGTGCATATTAAAAATTCACCATCATATTCAAAATAAGCACAATGAAACTACTTCGAAAGTCCATAGGCTTTACCTGCCTTGCCGTCGGCCTCAGTTTGGCTCTCCCCCAAGAAGCTGAAGCTCAGTCAAAAAGGCGCAAGAAGGCCTCCAAGACCAAGAATCTTGTCGAACGACTTGTAGACTTGGAGCAATATTCAACGTTGGTGACCGCGGTTACTGAGGCTGGACTCGTCGATGCTCTCGCTGCGATCGACCAAGCAACTATTTTCGCCCCAACGAATGAAGCCTTTGAAAAAATTCCTGCAGAGAGCCTATCGGCACTTCTTGTTGATAAGGACGCGCTGACGAACCTCCTGACTTATCATGTGGTTCCTGGTGAGCGGCTCTCCTCTTATCGGCTGGGTAGCCGCTCTCTCACTGCATTGAACGAGGGGACTCTATCGGTCAAAACGTCCCGCTACCGCTCCTTCTGGTGGTTTTCCTCCGTGGTGAAAGTCAATAATTCGAAGGTTGTCCAGGCAAACATAAGAGCCACTAATGGAATCATCCATGGCATCGACTCCGTGCTCGACCCCGAGTTCATGGCTCCGAAATCGATTTTGGAGCTCGCTGCTGGAAACGAAGATCTTTCGACTCTCGCAAACTTGGTTGAGTCAGCTGGTCTTGACAGGGCTCTTGATAGCCACCGACTTGAATTAACGGTTTTTGCGCCAACTAATGATGCTTTTGCTAAGCTGCCTCCTGAGGTCCTTGAGGCGGTCCAAAGTGATCGCGAACTTCTACGTTTCGTATTGAAAAATCACATCGTCCGAGGTTCGGTTTTGAGTTCTGATCTGGAGTCCGGTTCGGTTCGGACAGTGGGGCGCACCAACCTAGATGTGCTGGTCGGTGACGACGGAATTACGGTGGGTCCTGCTTCAGTAGTGGCTCCTGATATCCTTGCGGCGAATGGAGTCGTTCATATAATTGACGATGTCTTGGTGCCTGAAATCCTTGAGACCTTGGTCGGTGTGATTGAGTCTCGCGACGAGCTATCTACCTTTAAAGCTGCGCTTGATGCATCTGGCTACACGCCATTCTTTGACCAGAAGTCACGCTATTGGAAATGGACTATTTTTGCTCCAAACAACGAAGCGTTTGCCGCGATTCCAGCGGATGCACTTGGTGCCTTACTTGAAGACAAGCGAGCTCTTCGCGGGGTCTTGCTCCGACATATCGCTTTCAGAAAAATCACCTCTGGGGATTTGTCAGACGGTGCCGTCGTTCAGACTATCAGAGGTCGCTTGGCGGTCGATGTCTCTGACACTGGTGTCACTTTCAATGGGGCTGCTCTTCTCGAGGCAGATTTGAATGCCTCCAACGGTGTCCTTCATATTGTAGGTGGAATTATTCCGGAAACCACTCCTGAGGATGGCGACAACGGAAATGATAGTGAAGACGGCGATTCTGACGAGTAGGATCCGATCTTCTTCATTAACAATGATCATGAAGACTCTGCGAGTGCAGAGTCTTCTTTTTTAAGATGGAAAACCTCAAAAGATCGGGTGCTGCAATCGCGGGCCTCCTTGTTTTGGTCTGTTGCCGGAATGCCGAGGTGTCGGAAGGCGATGGGGCAGACGATTCAAAGGAAGCCTTAAAGGTCGAAGCCTCTACGAGGAATCGAAGGTTATCGGGTGGAAGTGAGCGAAGTGAATCAGGACAGATGAGGATCGCTGGATTTGTATCGAAGTTAAAAAAAATCTCAGATTACCGGGAGAGGCGGGATTTATTTTCTGAGATCTTGTTAAATCTTCCGAATGATGAGCATGACTTTGCTGTCGAAGTTGTGATTGATGATCTTAATTCAGAAGATCCTGCCAATTTGGTTTCGGAGTATCTTGAGATAAGTAGCCTGATGTCACCGGCACTCCAGTTGCCAGGAATCGTCCGGCTTTTGGAAGAGCCAAAGTTATTGCCTTTGCAACGCACTGCGATGGAGCAGCAACTACGCCAAGACATCGGGATACCTCCCGATCAGAGTGTGAGTGACTGGCGGCTACTTGTCGGTGATCACCTTCGGAAAAATAAGGCTTTGATTTCCGAGTGAGTTCTCTGGCTCAAACGTTGAAGCGGAACTCGATGCCGTCACCATCGGCGACGACATATTCTTTGCCTTCGATGCGAAGTTTTCCGGCATCGCGTGCAGCGGCCTTGCCCCCAAGTCCGACAAAGTCGTCATCAACCCCCATTCTCCCCTCTCCGGTCTCTCCAATAATTCCCTCAACGGTTCAGCCTCAAAAGCAAATTCCTAGCAGTAGTAGTGAAAAAAAGCGGCGGAGGGCCACAATCACTTGCGCAACGCGTTCTGGAATCAGCCTCGATCACGGCAGCTCAGCACGGCCGTGCCATTTGGTTGAGCCGGGAGGCAGACAGTGAGCATCGATTTACTGACGTGACTGAGTCGCTTCAACCCGTCTACCTTCACCGTCGCCAATCCCTTTTCGGGAACAAACCCAGACTTTTCCGGTGCTCCTTCCGGCCGCAGCTCGAGAGTGATTTGATTCACCGCATCGACAATGGAGATCGATGCAACGATCACGAGAAACGAATACAGAAATGGTCTTATCGTGACTCCGTCGAAAGGCGAGGAGTCTGAGAGGGCAGCAGAAGACCAGATATATTATACGAGGCACTAGAAACCCGAGAAAAACCCAACAGTTTATGAGGAAATTTTCCCTTGATCGACCTGTTGCGGTGTGTGACCGACTTAAAAATCGCAGTTCCCCGGAGTCCTTGAGAAGGGAATGACGTCGCGAATATTCTGCATCCCCGTGACATACATCAGGAGACGCTCAAAGCCCGCCCCAAAGCCCGCGTGCGGCACCGTGCCGTATTTCCGCAAGTCAAGATACCAACCATAATTTTCCAAACTGAGATCATGGAACTCCATGGCGGCCTTGAGCAGGTCGTATCGTTCCTCCCGCTGGCTTCCGCCAATGATTTCGCCCACTCCAGGAACCAGGACATCCATCGCCGTCACCGTTTTACCGTCACCGTTGGCCCGCATGTAAAACGGCTTAATTGACTTGGGGTAGTTGTAAACCGTAAGCGGTCCTTTCACCACCTCCTCGCAGAGATAACGCTCATGCTCTGACTGTAAGTTGATGCCCCACTCCACCGGATAGTCGAATTTCTTCCCTGACTTGATCAGCTGTTCAACCGCTTCGGTGTAGCTCATTCGCTCAAACCCACCCGAGGCAAGCCCCTCAAGGCGTGCCCGCAATCCCTTGTCCACAAAGCGCTCGAAGATAGAAAGATCCCCCTCACTATTCTCCAGAACATCTTTGACGAGGAACTGAATAAACTCCTCCGCCAAATCCATGTCTCCTTCCAGATTACAAAAAGCCATTTCCGGCTCGATCATCCAAAACTCCGCAGCATGGCGCGAGGTGTTCGAATTCTCCGCACGAAAAGTCGGCCCGAAAGTATAAATATTGCTCAACGCGGTTGCAAAACATTCGCCCTCCAACTGCCCGCTCACGGTCAGATAGCTCTTCTTCTCAAAAAAGTCCTCCTCAGGTTTTCCTCCCTCATTGGTCGTCACCCGAAACATCTCGCCCGCCCCCTCGCAATCACTCGCCGTGATAATAGGTGTGTGCACGTATGTGAAATCTCGCTCATTGAAGAAACGATGCACCGCGTAGGCCAGGCGACTCCTCATCCGGAAGGTCGCTCCATAAAGATTGGTCCGCGGACGCAAGTGCGCGATCGACCGCAAAAACTCTGGCGTGTGCCCCTTCTTCTGAAGCGGGAAATCATCCGGCACCCCGCCCAGCAGCTCCACCTCCGTCGCCCGAACCTCCCAACTCTGTCCCTTCCCCGGACTCTCCACCAATTCACCCACAACCTGGACCGATGCTCCCGTGTTCATCTTCGAAACCTCATCCGATCCCGGAATTCCCGCATCCACGATCACCTGAATCCCCTTTAAACAGGATCCATCGTTCAATTCTATAAAGGAAAACTCCTTCGAATCCCTCCTTGTTCGCACCCATCCGGACAATTCCACTGAGTCTTGAGCTGCTTCACTATTCAGGAGATGTTTGACAGACGTTCGCATAGCGAATTTCTAGACGTCCTTTCGCGATTCATCGACAGGAATTTTTAAGAAATCCGCTTCACGCCTGGGCCGTTCACTCTCTATTTCTCAGCTTTGGGGTTCAGCTTCTTGAGCTCTTTCCTGCTTTTCAGAAAAACCGGGCCACCTTTAGCTGGAACAATAACCACCTTCCATATTTCACCTTTCTTAAGAGGCCCCGCAGAATGATTCACACTCACTTTTTTGTTAAACAGGCATTTCACAAAAGTCAGAACAAGCCCCTTATCCGTCATCTTTGAATCGACACCCGGACAATACCACATGGACTCAGGCTCAGAGGAATAAACGATTCGGACCGTGCCATCCTTGAGCTTCGTGACCTCTTTGATCGTCAATCCCCCTTCCCCATAGGATCTTCTCTCGACGGCAGCAAAGGTAACACATCCGCCAAACAAGAAAGTAACGGCGATCAAGAGTAACTTGGGATACTTAATGAAATTATTGATAGTCGTTTTTGATTTCAGCTTACTATGGGAGCGGAATGAAAATCTACCCAATCATAAAAATCTATCATAACATCACTTCTAGCGATAGCCACCCTGTCTAAAAAAGCCTTCGCTCGACACAAAAAATCTTGCATTCGGTCCGTCGAGCCTTAGAACGCCGGTCCAATGGCCCGCAAAGCTTGCAAGTCCAAAACCAGATCGTCCGTCGCCAAACGCTTTAAAGTGACTGGCACCGGTAAGATTCTGCGCCGCAAACAGGGCAAACGTCACATCCTCCAGAAAAAAAGCCGGAAACGGAAAAGAATGCTGGGCAAACCGACGCTTGTCTCCGCCGCAGATATTACAAATGTGAAGAGAAATCTTCTCATGAAGTAGTTCTTACCGTGCAGATGCACGATGCCCCCGCCTGCATAATGGGCGGCCTCCAGATAGCCAGCCTTCCTCGGAAGGACAACGAACGAGTGAGACTATCGGAGTGAATTAGAAACCCAACGACCCGTTCACCAAAAAGAAACAATGCCAAGAGCAACTAACAGTCCGGCCAGTCGGAAACGCCGCAAGCGTATCCTTCTCCGTGCCAAAGGCTTCCGCGGCTTCCGTTCCAAGCTTTACCGCTACGCGAAGGATGCCGTCTACAAAGCCCGTCAATACGAGTATCGTGACCGCAAGAAGCGTAAGGGACAATTCCGCCGCCTCTGGATCCAGCGTATTTCCGCTGCCGTCCGGAACGAGGGAATCACTTACTCCCGCTTCATCGAAGGCCTCAAAGCCGCCAATATCGATCTCGACCGTAAAGTCCTCGCCGACCTTGCCGTCGTTGACGCCGCCGCCTTCTCCACCATCGTGGAACAGGCCAAAGGAGCCCTCGAAAAGAAGGCCGCCTAGATTTCAGCCCCGCTGAACAAATTTCCATGGCCGTATCCGCAAGGATGCGGCCATTTTTATGGCGCGCGGGCAAAATGCCCCTTGGATGCATCCCGCCGTGAGAACCCACATTAACACTCCGCCTTATTAACCCCACATACCAAGTAATCAGGTGAAGCCGATGACTGCCGAAGGTCCGTCATTGACCATTCTTCCCCTTTCTCATAACCAGTCCCTCGCATGACCGAGCAAGCCGCACAAATCCAAGCCGAAGCACTCGCCGCTATCGAAGCCGCTTCCACCGAAGCCGCCCTTGAGGACGCCCGCGTCAAATTCCTCGGCAAAAAGAGTCCTCTCAACGCCCTCGCTGCTGAGATGCGTAATCTCTCCAATGAGGACAAACCCAAACTCGGTGCTGCCCTCAACGCCGCCCGCCAGGCCATCGGCGCTGCGCTCGATGACAGCAAGCAAAAGCTCCAGGATACCGCCGACGCCGCCTCCGTCGCCAACCTCGATGTCACGATGCCCGCACGTCAACTCCCGGTCGGCGCCCTCCACCCCCTCACCCTTGTCAAGGATCGCGCGATCCAGATCCTCCGCCGCCTCGGCTTCGCCCTCGCCGACGGTCCCGAGATCGAAACCGAATTCCACTGCTTCGACGCCCTCAACACCCCCGCCGATCACCCTGCTCGCAACGACTCCGACACCTTTTACTTCGACTCCGGCAAGCTCCTCCGCACCCACACCTCCTCAGTGCAGGTCCGCACAATGGAGAAACAAGCACCGCCCGTCAAAATCATCGCCCCCGGCTCAGCCTACCGCCGCGACGAAATCGATGCCACCCACCTCTCTGTCTTCAATCAACTCGAGGGCCTCTACGTCGACAAAGACGTCCGCCTCTCTGATCTCAAAGGCACTCTTGAGTTCTTCTACCGCGCCATGTTCGGTGACAAAACCGAAGTCCGCTTCCGTCCCCACTTCTTCCCCTTCACTGAGCCTAGCTTCGAGATCGACGTAAAACTCCAAGTGAAGGGAGAAGCTCCTAAGTGGATCGAAGTCGCCGGCTGCGGCATGGTCGACCCCGCCGTCTTCGACTCCATCAACGAGAGCCGCGGCGACGACGCCTTCGACCCGGCCAAACTCACCGGCTACGCCTTCGGCATGGGACTCGACCGCCTCGCCATGATCCAATACGGCATCAAGGACATCCGCCTCCTCATCGAGAACGACACCCGCTTCCTGAGCCAGTTCGCTTAAAGCAGCAAAGAGAGTCATGCCCCTTGTCTCCTCCACCTACCGCGCTCCGCTCGGGCTGCGAGGAGGACATTTCTCGACCATCTACCCCACTCTCTTCCGCCGTGTCGCAACGGTGGAAGTAGAACTCGAGCGCCTGGAACTTCCTGACGGCGACTTCCTCGACCTCGACTGGTCGCGCCTTGGACATAGGCGTCTTGCCATCGTCGGTCACGGGCTCGAAGGAGAGTCCTCCGCAAAATACATTCGCGGCATGTCCCTCGCCCTCCAGAAACGGGGCTGGGACACCCTTGCCTGGAATTGCCGGGGCTGCAGCGGTGAACCAAATCGCCTCCTCCGCTCCTACCACTCGGGGGTCAGTGAAGATCTCGGCTCTGTCATCGATCACGCCCTCACACACGACTATGAACAGCTCGCCCTCATCGGCTTCAGCCTCGGAGGAAACATCGTCCTAAAATACCTCGGCGAGCAAGGGAGCAAAACCCACCCAAAAATCAAAGCCGCCGTCGCCTTCTCTGTCCCCTGTGACCTTACCTCGAGCTCACTCCAACTCGGCGAATGGCAAAACTCAATTTACATGTCCCGCTTCATGGACGGATTAAAGGAGAAGATCCGTCACAAAGACGGGGCCTTCCCCGACACTCTCGATCTCTCCGGAATCCGAAAAATCAAAACCTTCGCCGAGTTTGATGATCTCTTCACCGCCCCTCTCAACGGCTTCAGCGATGCCCGCGACTATTGGACCCGGGCCAGTAGCAAACCCCACCTCCCATCCATCACAACCCCCACCCTGATGGTCCAGGCTCTCAATGATCCCTTCCTTCCGGATCAATGCTTCCCTCGCAAGATCGCCGATCAAAGCCCCTATCTTTATCTTGAGACCCCACCCCATGGGGGGCATGTTGGATTTGTCAGCCGGGGCCCGGAATATTGGTCTGAGACCCGCTGCGCTGAGTTTCTTACCTCCAGCTAATCCCATGATCCGCACCCTCCTTCTCGCCCTCGTCCTCCCATTCACTCTTCAGGCCAAAGACCTGACTTTAAAAATTTCCGGTCTTCCTCGTGAGATTCAAGTCTCCTTGCCGGGAAATTTTAACCCCGCCAAGAAGCATCCCACCCTCTTCTACTATCACGGCACCGGCGGACGGCCCACGACATCCATCATGCGGATGCAGGCAGGGTCGGAAGACTGGATCATCGTCGGCATGACCTATCGCGAATCCGGCCAATTCCAGCTCTCTCCGGAATCATTTGCCGCAGAGAGAAAAATCTACCACACCGTGCGCAAGATCGTAACGGAGAAACACGGCGCCGATCCCGCCCGAATTTACGCCGCCGGATTTTCAAAAGGCGGCTGGTATACCAATCTTCTCCTCCAGGCCGAGCCCACCCTCGCTGGTGGCATCATTCTGGGCGCCGGACACTTCCATATCGCACCTGGCGCGATGAAAAAATACGGCTCCAAAAAACCGGTGCATATCGGCATCGGTCGTAAGGATGGAAGCTACCCTCTCGCACTCAAGGCGCTTCTCCACCATCGCAAACTTGGCGGCAAGGTCTCCTTCGAGGTCTGGCAAACTCTCGGGCATGACTACCCCAGGAGCGGCTCCGAATCGATCAAGCAATGGCTCGGTTTGCAGGCTCAGTCAGCCGAATTACTCACGCCTATCGTCGTAAAAGAATTTCCTAAAATGCTGGCGAAGGCCAAATCGCTCAAGCCATTTGAACAATGGGACCGACTGCGCGAAATCAAAGCAATGCCCCTCTTTGAGCTCACTTCAAAATCTTGGCAGGCCGAGTTTCAAAAATCCCTCTCCGCGCTCGAAGCCACTCCGGCCGTTGCCACCGAAGCGATGCTTCTTTCAAAACACCGCCGCCTCCTCCATCAGGAAATCACCAACAACACGCTGGATTCACTCAAAAAAGTGAATTTCGCCTACATCGATCTCTTTGGAAAGCATCCCAAAACCCGTCAAGGCAAGCTCCTCGAAGAAGACTTCAAGCGCACCGAGGCGATGCTCAAGAACATCAAAGTCACACCCGCTCCGAAACGAACTCCAACCGAGGTCCCGACCGGCCCCGTTCCCAAACGAAGAATTCCCTTGAATCCACTCATTCGCTAGTTCCCGGACGACTTCACAGTGAGCTTCCCGGGTGCTGCCGTCATCTTGAATCCGTCGGAGAAGCTGACCTTAAGATCGGACTTTCCAAAGTTGTAGGCGGCATAAGATTTCCGACCGTCTTTCTCGAAGACATTCACAAAGGGATACTCCGAAGTCACCGAAGCATCGTTCCTCCCCAGTCGATCAAGGGTGTGAATCCAATGATACATGAAGGCGTGGGTATTCCCCCCTTCGAGGCTGCATTCGGGATTTCCGTCGATGTATTTCACCGCCATCCCCGGATCACTAAGCGCATTGAACATGACCACTAGATCCCCCCAGCCATTGTTGTAGTCATTGCCTTTCTCACGCTTCTCCACGATGCGGACGTGGTTCTTTTTCACGTAGTCCGGAAACCTCCCCATGTAGATCGACGCCGGGGTAAAAGGCAGCCAATTGATCCCGTGGATGCAATCAATGTCCGCTGAAAACCAAGTGGAAAAGGCCCCCTTTCCTCCCCATACCATCCCAACGGCCACTTCGGGATATTCCTTTGGAAAGTTCGTTTCTGAAACATCAAACCAATACTCCTCGACCGCAGTCCGTTCGGTATTGTAGAGAAAAATCCCCGTATCACGGAGCTCCTCGTCTCCTGTCACTTCTCCCCACAACATAAGCCCATACCACGCATTCATGGATTCGGACGATGACTCCTGATTATTTCCATCGCCAAATTTGGCATGCCCAGAAGCCCAGGAATGTCCGGCATAAAGATCGAAACAGCGAAGGTAGGGAAACATCGAATCCTTCTTATCGGTCGAAGCAATATCCCGGATGATCAGATTTACCATCGGCCCCCATTTTTTCGCCCATTCCGGATCATGCCGGGCCACTTCCGCTGCCGCTCTGATGAAATATCCGTAGTGGAAATGATGGTCGTTCAATTGGCCATCGCTCCCGTACGAGGGCTTGCTTCCGATCAAACTTCCCCACTTCTGGTCGTAGTAGAACATCGGAGAGTTTTCCCCTTCGGACGCCGTGAACCAATTCTCAAGGCGACTGCGGATCTCACCAAGGAAGATTTTTTGCAGTTCCATTTCGCCGGTCATCCCGGCAATGCCACTCAGTGTCGCTAGCTTTCCGAGATACTTTCCATCCCAATAGGTATCCGCGAAATCCGGACTCTTCTTTGCCGCTTCCAGCTTAAGGTAACCGATCATTCGCTCACGATCCGGAATTCCCCCGGCAGGCAACATAGGCAGCAGGCCCTGAATCGGCACCGAAGCACGGAAGCCCGTCCCTTCCGCAACCTTCATTGCCCCTCGAACAGACTTATAAACCTGCCCGGTTAACTTGGCTTTGCTGTATTTCCATTGATGAGGATAGAGCGAATAGAGGGTCCCCTTTCCGACTCCTTCAAGCGCTTCGGTCGTGAAGTCGTAAACCGATTCCAAGTACCCCCCCGACGCCCTCGATGAAACCCGTGTATCAACCACATGATTGTGGGCATACTTCGAAAACCTTTCGAGCGTTACCGGTTCCTTATCAGGCAAAAGAGCCACCGAAAAATAACCCTTTGAGTCACTATTCGTAAATTTCTTCTCTTCCAAACCTGACCATTGTGATCCCTTCGAACCAAATAAACCATAGTGATTTCCTCTCACCGTCACCCCAACAACATTCTTCTTGGCAGACCACACCATCGGTTGGTCGGAAAAAGTAATCATGGGATCTCCTCCCGAAATCTTCCCGAAGACATAAGGACTTCCGTGACCGAAAGTCACACTCAAGCTTTCAGTCTCTTTCCTAAATTCGGAGGTAATAAACCATTCCGAATACTTCGCGAGCCTGGCCGAAGGAAACTCTTCCATCTCGCTGTGTCCGATCACAAAATCCCCCGTTTTGGAAACTCCCCCGCCCATAATGTGTCCGCCCCGGCCCGTGATCCCCGGCCCTGGGTAGGTCACGGCAAGACCGCCCTCATGACAAACCATCGCCAATGGATGGGGAAACATGTTTTGCGAATACTTCTCCCAAACCAATGAACTCCACCACTGATTCGTCGGAACGGCTCCCTTGAATGAGTCAGTCACGAAAATCTCATCGGGCAACGGTTCGCAACCGGCAGGTCGCTGGACGCTGTAACTCCCACTGCCGATTGGAATCACCTCCGCGTGGGTCACATTTATACCGAGACAAACAAGGAGACTTAGGGTCGGAGAATGTTTCATGATCTCAATTGGGCTAAAAAAGACCCCACTTACATCCTCCATCGTCACCCACTAGTCAAACTGTTTCCGTGCATAAAATTGCATTTCCAGAATTCGCGCCATTCCCGCTTTTAACAGTCGAACTTGCCTTCCCAAAACCGACCCTCCATAGTCACTGCAGACTTCGTTTATTGTATTGATTTCTCCATGCCAAAAGTGAACCAAAAAACCATCGCCGATAGGCTCGGTATCTCCCGCGCCACCGTCTCACGGTGCTTCACCAACCATACGGGAATCAACGCCACAACCCGGGCCAAGGTCTTTCAGCTCGCAGCTGAAATGGGTTATACTCATTTGGAATCCCGCAGTCCCTCCGTTAAAAAAGTAAAGCGACAGGCAAATTTTAATGTCTTCATTTGCAGTGATCCCGAGGAGTATTTTCGTGGAAGTGACAAAAGCCCAGGAGAGCAAATTCTGGCCGGAGTTTCGGAGTATGCCCTCAACAACGACATTCGCGTTGATCTCGACTTCATTCCCCCGGAAACAACGCAACTCACCGACCCGGCTTTCACCAAGATCAAAAGCCTGCGCTCGCGCAAAGACCGCGGTATTCTTCTGATCTACCCCTTTGCCGACGCCGTCGTCAAAGAACTCGCAATCAAATTCCCCCTCGTCTCACTCGTCGACCAACTCGAGCATCAATCGATCGACTGCGTCGATGTTGACCACTATTCCGGGATCTCAATGGCCATCGATCATCTCATCGATCTCGGGCATACCCGAATTGGCTTCTACACCCGGGACTACGCCATCGCGGCAAGTTGGTCATTCCGACGATACGCTGCCTTTATCGAAAAGATGGCGCGCCAAAAACTGAAGGTTCAAGCGAAGGATATTATTGGAGCCTTCCCACGCACTTTCCATTCAGTGACTGACGGCATTGCCGAAGCAGCTGAGCAGACCAAAAATGGTGTCACCGCTTGGGTCTGCGCCGCAGATCACCAGGCCTATGATCTGATCGACGGACTCAAAACCCACGGATTAAATGTCCCGCACGATGTCTCCATCACTGGATACGATGGTATCAGGCGCGGCGATGAGACACCTTCGCTCACGACTGTTGAGATCCCCTTCCGCGCGATCGGCATGACCGGCGCGGAACGTCTCGCGTCCCGCATCAAAAAGCGCTTCGGCGGACGGCAACACGTTTACATCACCGGAAACCTCAATCAGGGAAACTCCGTGACTGCTCCTAAGAGCTAGGAAAATTCTCTACTCGTCAGTCTTGCGGCGCTCTGCGAGGTCAGCGGTAATTGTCTCCAGCTGCTCATCCGTCAGCTTGTAACCAAGCAGAATCAACCCATTGGCGATCCCAAAGATCCCGGGAATGATTGAGAACATAATTTTGATGCCATCGAGGGTTTCCTGGGAAGGAGCAACGTCGGCCTTAAATCCATAATAAGCCAACATCCAGCCCCCAATTCCACTTCCGACTGCGAGACCGAGTTTTTGAGAAAACATCGCTGCTGAGAAGGCCAAGGCCGTTGTTCGACGTCCAAATTTCCATTCTCCGTAGTCAACCACGTCTGTGTAGATTGCCCATACCAATGCCGGAGTCGGTCCAGCTAAAAATGATCCGATTGCATTAACAAGAATCATTGTGGTGTAGGCGCTTGTTGGAATGAAGTAGAAGGCAATAAACGTAAGGCCGTTCAAAATCGTAAGAATCATCAGGCCATTCCTCTTCCCCATTTTGCGACTCACCCATCCGGTAAAGAACACCCCAGTCACAAACGCCAACGAACCAGTCGTGTAGAAAAAAGAGGTTCGGTCGAGGAAAAGAAAGTACTTCGAATCATCGGCTCCCACGACGTAGTTCAAAAAGTGATAAGTCACCCCTCCCCGCAGCGCCACGTTCGACAATGTCAAAATGGCGGCGGCGATCATGATGATCCATGGCACATTCTTGCTCAGGGCCGAAAAATCGCCACCGAGACTTTGTTTAGGCCCCTTCTTGGGCTTCACGCGCTCCTTAGTCGTAAAAAACGCACCAAAGAATAGAAGTACTGCGATCACCGAAAAGACAGCCATGGTCTGACTATATCCGGCAACATCATCTCCATCTCCCAGAAGCTTCACCAATGGCAAAAAGGCCATCCCAATAAGCAACTGGGCACTGAATGCCCCAACAAACCGGTAGGTCGAAAGCGAAGTTCGTTCAACCGGATCAGGTGACATCACGCCCATGAGAGCCGAGTAAGGCACATTGATCGCAGTATAGATCGTCCATAAAAAGATGTAGGTAATGTAAGCGTAGACAAGCTTCCCGGCGTCACCCAGATCCGGCACTGAAAAAACAAGATAGCCTGCAATTCCAAACGGAATCGCAAACCAAAGTAGGTAGGGCCTAAATTTCCCCATCTTGGTTTGAGTCCGGTCAGCGATTGCTCCCATCAAAGGATCACTAAAGGCATCCCACAAACGGCAGACCAAAAACATGGTGCCGACCGCAGCCGGGGAAAGACCCAAGACCACGGTATAATAAGTCAACAAAAACACATTGACGACATGAAACACGAAGTTCGAAGCCGTGTCTCCAAGGCCGTATCCGACCTTTTCTTTTACTGAGAGTCGGGAAGTGGAAGGTAAAGACATAGTGGTTGGTTTTTAAGAAATGAGCCAGGCGGCCGGGACTTTGACGACGATCTTACGAAGACCACCCTCTTTAAAAATAACTGAGGAACTCGTTTCGACATCCAAAACAGCTCCAGGAAATTCTAGGCATCTTCCGTCGCCAGTATGAACTTCTGCAATTGGCTCAGCAAGCTCGTCATTCAATTGGTAGACAATCGGAGTTCGTGCATGCGTGAAGTGAAGATCTCCCTTCGCGAATTCCGCCTTCCTCAGAAGCTTGGGTTGGAAACCAAGTCTTCCCCCGGCGAGATCAATTCCCAACTCTCCCATGCGGCAAAGAATACCCTCCTTAACCTGACCGGTTAATCCGGGCTGTTGAGCTCCACGCTGCCCCTGACTATGCGAATAGGGTTCCGCCGGGAAGGCGCCATACTGTTTAGGTTTCTGCCTAAACCCAAGTCCTCGTTGAATTGAATAATAGACCGCAATCGCCCGCCGTTTGAGTTCCTCGGAAGACTCCGATTTCACCACGTCAACCGCCACCTCTTGAGCGGCCAGCATCAGCTTGGAAACCATGTGCCAATAGACGCAACCCAGTCCTTCATAACCAAACATCGATCCACTCCGCCCGGTAAACGAGTGGTGATTAAAAGTCTTCTCATAGAGCTCCGCAATCTGAATCCGTTCTTCGTCGGAGACTCCTCCAATTTCATCCAATCGTGCCGTGAGAGCATAGTCATTGACGAGAGAGTCGTGAAAACGCCAGATCCCGACCTCGTCCTGATAAACAAGCCGCTCATCGGCCTCTGCAATCATCAAAGTTAATGTTGAAATCGATTGAACCTGCGAGTCATCGATGCGGTTCATCTCACCGAACCGGGGGAGTTCACGATCAGGATAGAGCAGATAAGTGGGGTGACGCTTCGAGCGAAGTTCACTCGATGGAAGAGCTTCCAACAACGAGACGGCTTCCTCCCCTCCCAATAAACCTGAACTGAGAATCGCCACCTGCCCTTCAAGCATGAGTTGAAGATGTTGCACATTCATCACCCTTTCATCCTTGCGGATTTCAAGAATATTATAGGAGTGCCAAAGTCCGTCTTCCCTGCGGTTTCCTCTCAAAACGCTCTCCAAGACCCGAGAAACGACCGTGATAAAGTCGCTCAAATCTGCCTGTGAGATGATCTCTAGTTCACGGCCTTTGGGCGTCGTGATCGCTTTTCGGTAATCCTCGATTGCCACGCCATTCACCTTGGCCAACTCAAATCGGTCGGTAGCAGTGATGCGTGAATTGTGCCAACGAGGATCTTCCAATCCTTGTTTCAGCTCTCCCATGACCTGCGCCAGCGCAGTCGAGATTTCAAATGAGTCATCGCTACCTGGATTCACAAGACGTTCCAGGAACCGAAAATATCGCAGCAAATAAGCAGTGGTCACAACCGACAACCCGGTCCCGGCCAGCGCATTGTTAGCATCATTCCACTCCGGCTTTTGATTGCTCATCCAGATCCCGCCATCGGGAATGAGTTGCCCGAGTTTTGCGACCGTCGGAATGAGCAGTTTTTCAATCAAGGTTGCCCTCACAAGCTCACCGGCATCGTCCCGAAGAAGCAATCCGTCTCCTCCAATCGACTCTTTCCGCTCCATCAAACGCTTGTGGCGCTCTTCATCAAAGTCAACCGTATTACGGGGATCCTCAAGCGTCTCCTCCCAACCATTCAGGAGATAAGGAACATCCGCAAAAACGTAGCGCCGCTCGATCAAGGACTGCCTCATCGAGCCAGGATCCAGCTTCTCTTTGAGCTCCAAAAACTTTAGCAGATAAACAATCTGATGATCGCCCCAGTAGCCGATCGAGACCCATGGATCATCTTTATCCGGAACTTCCCAATCCACTCCGGACGAAGTCACGCGATACGGGTTGTACCCATCAATCGTTGAGGCATTAAGAAAGCGGGAAATAAATCCATCCAGAAACACCGGATAGCTCCAAGCAAGAGCCTCCCAATTCTGGAAAATATCACGCCAATTCCCCTCATAGTGATGTACTGGCTTCCCTTCATCGTCAGCGAGTCTGATCTTAAATTTGTTCCAGGGGCGACTCGGGTCACCATGGCGGCGCCCCAAAATAAGCGGCAGATATTCCTCGGCCAGCCTTAACAAATCGGGATCATTTTTCTCCCTCACTTGCCCAATGAGATCCAATCGCTCGAAGCTCTTCGGCAAAGACAGCAACCACTCACCATGAGCCTGAAATATTTCCGTGCTATTCTGCTTCACGAAATGAATCAACTGATCCCGGCTCAATTCCCCGCCCTTTTCCGGCAAACCGCCTCGCAGGAAATTGCAGAGAGTATTGTGATAGTGAGACAACGCCGAATCCCGGTCCCCTGATTTCTGGATTCCATCGACCGATTCCGCCAGCTCACGAAGTCGTTCTCTGGCCTTCGCCAAATCTTCCTCCACCTCGGCAAGCAGCGACTTAGGATCATCCAAAGCCTTCATCAGGCCACCGATATCCCGATGTGTCTGCTCCACCTCTCCGACCATGAGCCAATCGCGCGACTGACCAGGCAGAAGCGTCATTTCGCCCCCCAAGAGAAACACACCACGTTCCCCCCTGCTTCTTTCACTGCCGGAGTTTGTTCGTCCGGATTTGAGATATCGCTCGGCGTCACCCCGGGAAAGGAACCGGTTTCCGTCCTCAAAACCTGCGGTCCAGACTGTCGTCGCCTTTAGGCACTCCAGCGGAATTGGGGCATCGACGATCCCGGAAGCCAGACGGTGAATCATGAGATTCCCGTCACTGACGAGTTCGCTCATTTTGTAGGCATCCGCCAAGCTGCTCAGCTCGAGATGCAACCGACTCCCCACGCCCGGTGCTTGCAAATCCTGTAAACCGTCGAGCAACCTCACCGTCCTCGATTCCTCACCCTCATTCGAAATCTCAACCTTCCGTACAAAGCCAAATTTTTCAGACACTTGCCAACGATAAGTGAACCGCAACTGGAGTGCTTCATGCCGTTCCTCAAAAACCAGCTCCTCACCGAGGATGCTTTTCAACAACCGCCGTCGCACCGGCGAAGAATGGGCTGTCGTTGGCCAAAACGGATGCCACAATTTACCATCACACTGAATTGCGGTGTACGGTCCGGTGGTGTTCCAGTTCTCATGAATTTTATCCACCGTGAGGTAGGGAAAAAGAGCCGTCTCGGGAGATTCACGACCAGCACTCAAAGATCCATGGCTGCTGCAGAAAAACCACTGGTTACTCACCGTCACCACGCTCAAAAAGAAGGGAT
>TARA_B110000037_G_scaffold220606_1_pt1 | contig 17766 bp, 14 predicted proteins | sample TARA_B110000037 | Tara Oceans TARA_B110000037 (sample SAMEA4397196) | marine metagenome | biome: Polar Biome; feature: [MIX] marine epipelagic wind mixed layer (ENVO:01000061); material: water (ENVO:00002006), including particulate matter (ENVO:01000060) such as... | depth 10-100 m
TTATTCGAAAAAGGTTTTGGATGTTTTCTTGGCGGCGGGAGCCCAGATGCGGATATTGTCGACCCAGCCGATATCGTCGAAGGAGCCGAAGCCGATGAACCCTTGTTCGAATGGAACGCCGTCGGCAATCATGATGGGAGTCAGCATGTCGTCGAAGTAGAGGGCGACGGTGCCTTTTGCGATATTTCTAACGATGCGGATTTTGCGCCAAACTTCGACTCCCCAATCGACGCCGACCGTACGGAAATCGGTGATCGGTGTTCTGGGAGATTCGTTAACCACGAAAACGTTGTGAGCGTTGTTGTCGCCGGTTTTGGCGATATGGATGTACATGTAGTGGGATGGGTCTTCGAATCCGAAGAAGAAGCAATGGTCGCGATGAGCGTATCCGCCGGCCTTGGTCGGATCGGGGTTTTCTTTCATGAACTGAGCGATTGGGGTGCCTTTGACTCCGCTTTGCTGGATGTCGACGTCCATGACGAAGTCGCCGAAAGTCAGGCCTTTGATTAGAGCAATGTTGTAGGGAGAGCGATGTGGAGGCTCGTAGTCGCTCTTGCCTTCCAGCGCGAGGACGGTGTTTCCGTCTTTTTTCAGGAGATTCCAGGCCGATCGATCGGTCATCATGAAGCCATCGATTGACTTTTTAGATTGGAAGTTTTGCTCGTATTGCAGGCTGTAGCCGTCGGGGAGTTCGGGCGTTTGGTCGGCTACTAGAGAGAGGCCAGCGGCGAGTATCACGAGGCTGGCTACTAGAGGTTTGATGTGTTGGTGGGGCTTCATGGAAGGATTGGAAGTCTTTGGATTTTCGGTAAAAGGGGGAAAGTTAGGACGGCTCTGGAGGGGAAAGCAAATGATAAAGCAGAAAAATCACACACCTGTAGGGTTTTGTGGGGGTTGGTTTGGATTAGGTCTTTCTCGAAGTTTTCTATTCTATGAAGATTCCACTATCTGCCGAGTTCACCGGGTTATTGGGAAACGAGAGATTGGATTAAGAGTCGAATCGAAACTCGTTAATGAGTTGATCGGTTGGGTTAATTATAGATGATGCTCTGTCATGAGAACGATCAAATTGTCCTTCCCTGTTGTTCTGTTGTTGTCGTGTTTGGCGTTTTCGCAAAAGCCGAACATCGTATTCATCCTGGCGGACGACGTTAACTACGATGCGATTGGTTGCTATGGCGGCGAGAATGTAGCGACTCCGAATATAGATCGTTTGGCATCGCAAGGCATTCAGTTTAATCAGGCTTACAGCGCGATGGCAATGTGCGCTGCTTTTCGGGCGGAGCTCTACACGGGCTTGTATCCAGTTCGTAATGGCGTTGCGTCGAATCACACCTCGGCTCGACCGGGGACTAAGAGCGTATGCCATTACCTGGGCGACTTGGGTTACCGCGTTGGTTTGACGGGGAAGAAACATGCTTCGCCCGCAGAAACCTTTCCTTTCGAGTCCGTTAGCAAGCGGAATGGGAAAAGCCAAAAGTTGGATTGGGAGGGGATGGAGCGTTTTATGGGCGAAGAGGGCGATGAGCCGTTTTGTTTATTCGTCTGTTCGCAAAATGCGCACGCAGCATGGACGGAAGGTGATGCATCGCAGTTCGATGCGGAGGCGATTAAACTCTTGCCGACCCAGCATGACAATCCGAAGACACGTGAAGTAATGAGGCATTACTATGCGGAGGTCACTGCGCTGGATGCTCAAGTTGGGAGGACTTTGGCGATCTTGGAGAAATCTGGGAAGGCAGATAATACGCTAGTGATATTTTCCTCCGAGCAAGGGTGGGCTTTGGGCTTCTCGAAGTGGTCGAATTGGAACATGGGTGTGCATACGGCGTTTGTTGCTCGCTGGCCGGGCCGTATCGCGGCAGAATCGGAAACCGATGCGTTGATTCAAATGGCGGATGTTGTTCCGACTTTCATCGAAGCCGCAGGTGGCGAGCCTGATAAATACGATTTGGATGGGATGAGCTTTTTGTCGGTTTTGGAAGGTCGAAAGGAAGAGGGTCGAAAGTTAGTGTACGGGCTTCATAATAATATACCGGAAGGGGAACCCTATCCGATTCGATCGATCAACGATGGGCAGTATCATTATATTTGGAATTTGAAACCGGAAACGACTTATCACGAAAAGCACGTTATGGTCGAAAACTCGCGACTCGTGTGGTGGGTGGAGATGGAGAAGGCTGCTAGCGCAGGCGACAAGCAAGCGAAGGCTCTCCTAAAAAAGTACACCAATCGCCCTGAAGTTGAGCTCTATCGAGTGGGAGTTGATGAATACGAGATGAATAATTTGGCGGACAATCCAGAGTATGCTTCCGTCAAGCAACGTCTGCGCCGGGAATTGCAGAGATGGATGAATAATCAGCATGATCCAGGAGCGGTTTTGGATACGGAGGCGGAGCGTAATGCTCTGAAGAAAACTCCATTTCCTGGAAAGTGATTCGTGAGTGAAAGCGCATGCTGCTGAACGGGTTTACTGTTTAATTAAATCGATTCGATAAAGAGTTGCTTGCACTTGATTCAAGGATGATAAGGTTGTCTTTATGGATCTGAATTTGAAGGGCAAAGTTGCCATCGTTACCGGTGGCAATAAAGGAATAGGCGAAGGGATCTCGCGATCGTTCGCTGCAGAAGGCGCGATCGTAGTGGTCTTCGGACGTAATCGCGAGGAGGGCGAGGCGTTCGTTGCAGAGCTTAAGAGTCAAGGCCGCAAGGCGGCATTTCGTTTTGCGGAGATGACGAATGAAGAGAATGTTAAAGACGCGGTCGCTCAGACATTTAAGGAATTTGGCCGTATCGACATTGTGGTGAATAATGCGGGAGTGAATGATGGCGTAGACTTGGAGACAGGCGTCGCTGCGTTTCGCGAATCTTTGGAGAAGAACCTGACCCAATGTTATTCCTTGGTGCATCATTGCCTGGATGCGTTGAAGGCTAGTCGAGGCAATATAGTGAATATTGGATCCAAGGTTGCGGAAACGGGACAAGGTGGAACTTCTGGATACGCGGCTTCCAAGGGAGGCATGAATGGACTGACGCGCGAATGGGCGCTGGATCTTGCTAAGTTTGGAATTCGTACGAATTGCGTGATCCCTGCGGAAGTGATGACGCCACAGTATGAACATTGGATAAAGCGGCAGCCAGATTCGGAGGCGGAGTTGAAGGCTATCTGCGATTCGATTCCTCTTGAAAATCGAATGACCACGTCTCAGGAAATAGCGGACACGACGGTTTTCGTCGCGTCGTCACGTTCGTCGCACACGACCGGACAAATTTTGTATGTAGATGGCGGATATACGCATTTCGATCGCCGTTGCACGCATCCATAGGAGAATTTGATTATGCAAAGACTAGAAAATAAAACGGCCGTTGTTACAGGCGCAGGTTCGGGAATTGGCGAAGCGATCGCGCTTCGCTTCGCTTCGGAAGGAGCCCATGTTGCAGTATTCGAACGGGATACGGAAAGCGGCGGAGGTGTCGTTGACAAAATCAAGGAGGCCGGCGGATCGGCTGAATGCTTCGAGGTAGATGTTGCATCGCTCGAAAGCGTTCGTGCTGCAGTGAAGGCTGTTGGGCGTATTGATATTTTGGTGAACAACGCTGGGATTGCTGCGATCGGAAATGTGGAAGTCGCCACGCCGGAAGAGATGGACAAGATCTATGCGGTTAACGTCAAGGGCCTGTATCACTGTTTACATGCTGCGATTCCTGGTATGAGGGAGCAAGGCGGTGGCGTTGTGCTCAATTTGGCGTCTATCGCCAGCAAGCTGGGTATCCAAGACCGGTTCGCTTATTCGATGAGCAAGGGAGCGGCTTTCGCTATGACGCTTTCGGTGGCTCGGGATTACGTGGATAAGGGAATTCGCTGTAACTGTCTGTGTCCCGCTCGCGTGCATACGCCTTTCGTCGACAATTATTTGGATAAGAACTATCCGGATACAAAGGCGGAAATGTTCGAAAAGCTTTCGGAGTATCAGCCTTTGGGTCGAATGGGAAAACCGGAGGAGATTGCTGCGTTGGCAGCGTTTCTATGCAGTGACGAGGCTTCGTTTATTACGGGCGCGGCTTACGATATTGACGGTGGCGTTGTGCAGTTGAGGTAGCAGGTTTGTAAGAAAACCACGCGAGTCCCTCGCGTAGCTACGGAAGGAAGAAATGCGTAGCTACATCGAGGATTCGATGTGGGCTTTGCCATCTCTCAATCGACTTATGCGTCTGCTACTGCGCGTTCGATGAGCGTTTTGGTTGCTAGGATGCCTTTTACGGGGTCGATTCCGTGTCCTTCGAATTCGATGCCGACGTAGCCTTTGAAACCGGAGTCCATGACTATCTTCATTAGGCGATAGTAGTCCACGTTGACTTCGTTGCCTTTCGCGTCGAACTCCTTTGATTTAGCGCAGACGATTTTTGCGGAAGGCATGAGGTCTTTGACGCCTTGATAGGCGTCGTAGTCTTTGAAATTCTGAAAATCGGGAAGGCTGCCGCAATTCGAACGGTTGACGAGGGCCATGAGTTCGGCGAGCCACTTGCCGTTGCTAGAATAACCTCCGTGATTTTCGACGACGATGTCCAAGCTCATTTTCGCAGCGACGTTGCAAAGCGTATTGAGTCCATCGGCTGCGTGTTTTTTTTGTTCCTCGTAGTCACCCGTGGATTTGCAATCTACACGAATCGTCGTGCCGCCGAGAGTTTTGACGCCTTCAAGCCAGGGTTTGAATTCGTCTACGGATTTCGAGCGCGTTTTGGCTTTCGATGAATCGAGGGCGAAGGTCGACTTACAGAGCATCATTGTATTCGTTGCTCCAAGATCGTCGCAGCGCTTGCGGAGTTCTTTGAAGAATTTCCTATCGCCAGCTTTGTCCATGAAGTGGCCGTTGAAGTATTCGAGCGCTTTGATGCCGGTGCCATCAACGACGGTCTTGGGGTAGTTGAAGATGTCTAGTGAGCCGTCCCTCAGTTGACGATTGAAGCTGTATTGTTGAACCGCGAGTTTGAGTCCGTTGCGTTTAAGGCTGCCTTTTGCCTTAAGTAGCTGAGGCATTGCGAGAGCGCATGCTCCCCAAACGAGATGCTTTATGGATTCTCTGCGGTTGAGGGATTTGAGGGTGTTAGTATTCGACATGGGTTTATCGTGTCGCGATTGGCCGGCTCGGCAATTCCTTTTCTCAATATGGGTTTACCTATTCGGACTGTAAGCGAAGGGAGATGACTTGTCGGGTCCATCTCCGACAGTTGTTTCTTAGCCTTTGATTGTAGCTTTCCTAGGAAAGCATTTCTCAATCGCCGTGAGTGACAATGTGAGAAAAGAGGGAAGGAATATTAGGGTGACGAATGTGGAGAACATCAGCCCGAAAAGTACGATTGCCCCGACCCCTCGATAAAGCTCCGTTCCAGCGCCGGGAAACACTACTAGGGGAGCAATCCCAAAAACGGTCGTTGTGGTTGACATCAATATAGGCCGAATTCTCGAAAGCGTTGCTTCATGTATTGATTCTGAAATGGCTTTCCCTTCCCTCAGGCTGTCGATGGTTCGACTAACGATAAGTATCGGATTATTAACTACAGTTCCTAGGAGAATTAGAAAACCGAGCATTGTAATCATGTCGAACGGCTGTTGGATCGGCTTGAGTCCAAAAGCGCTGAATATAAATCCGGAGGCGTTTAAAAGCCATAATCCACCGATCCCGCCTGCGATCCCGATGGGCACTGTCGCGAGAATGATAAGGGGAAATCCCCAGTGAGAAAAGACGGCTGCGAGCAACAGATAGGAAAGTACAACGGCGATGAGAAAATTTCCGATCAGGGCTTCTCGGGTTTTGAGTAATTGGTCGCCGGCTCCGGTAACATCGACTATGACACTTGAGTCAATCTGGCCTTGGTCTCTCAGGTGATTGATGATGTCATTTCGGACAATCTCAACGGCATCTTCCAGCGCGACCGATTTCGGAGGAATGATATTGAGGGTAACAGTCCGTTCTCCATTGAGGCGTCGAATCGAAGACGTATCCACTTTTTCAACAAGATCAGCAACTGAGTCTACAGAAACGATTCCTCCTGCGGGGGCATAGAGCGGCAAGTTTGCCAACGCATCTAGGCTTCCAATCTCGCCTACACGGCTATAAATGAAAACATCGATACGTTGCCCGTCCAGGAGAAATTCATCTACATAAGCCCCGTCTGTGAGTGCTGAAATTGCGAAGCCGAATGATTGATTGGTGAATCCTAGTTCGGCGGCTCGGTCCCAATTGGGACGGATCTCTACCATAGGCTGTTGCAAGCTTAAGGCAGACGGTTCGGAATTCACCTGAGGCGAGTCGAATACCTCGTATGCCCGTCGGTAGGCTGCATCCGCTACCGTATAGATTTCGGAAAGATCCGCGCCGCTGATGTCCAAATTTACACTACGGGATCCACCGTCATTACTCGAGATGATCGATCCACGGCTGTTGAAATTTCTTATGCCGGGAAATTTCTTGAAATATTCCGAAAACACATCGCTGAGTTCGTCGATCCGTCCGGGGTCTTCCGTTTCGGCGACGATTAGAATCATCCCGGTCCTCAATATCATCAGCATCCGGGCAATGGGTGGTACATCTCCCTTGCTGAGGGCCTCCTTGTCCGGATTGAGCCGAGTCATATAGGGCATGAAGTGCTCGTTTACCTCCTTCGCAATCTCGTCCATCGTCTCGAGATTGTATCCAGGCGGCATTATAAGCCGGGCGAATATTTTGGCTTCTTCGCCTTCAGGCAAATACTCGGCGGAAGGGGTGAGCGTAAAGATGATTGCTATGCTCACCCCAGCAGTCGCCAAAGCCCCAACTAAAGCCCGTTTCCATGAGTAGGCGATTTTTTTGACCGACCGATCGAAGAATGTGAATATCTTTGAAGGTGATTTTTCAGTAGCGGTGTTCCGCCCTAAACGTGCGAAATGGGTGGAGGCAGTGGGGATGATCGCGATCGCTACCAGCATTGACGCAAAAATGGCCCCTGATATGGCAATCGAAATATCGGAAAACAACTGGCCTGCTTCCTCTTCAATTAGCCAAACAGGAGCGAACACGATTATGGTCGTAAGCGTAGAAGCTAGAATTGAGGTCCAGACTTCCCTTACCCCTTTTAGGGCGGCCTCGATACGGCCCATGCCCTTCCGTCGCAGTTTTTCGATACTCTCAAGGACGACGATGGCGTTGTCTACTGTCATCCCGATTGCGAAAGCGACTCCTGCCAGGGAAATGACATTGATGGTACGATCCGCGGCGAGCAGACCGATGAATGCGGAAATAGTGCAAACCGGAATCCCCAGCACGCATAAGAGTGTTCCAGGAACGGATCGGAGGAACAGCCATAAAACGAGGGTTGCCGCTATGGCTCCTGCGATCAGGTTCCTCCAGACGTTGTTTATCGATGCTTCGACGTAGCGAACATCGTCGCTGGTTTTGTAGATCAGAAGCCCCTCGGGAGCTAGGACATCGCGATTAATTTCCGCGACCGCAATTTCCATGGCATCTCGGATTTCAATGACGTTGGTGCCAATCTCTCTTGATACGGTTGCGAAGATGCTGGGACGCCCTTCCTGATAGCTCAAAGTCCGTGCTTCGTAGAGACCCAGTTCAATCTCAGCTACATCTCCGAGAGTTGTGACTGAATCCCCACTACGCTTGAGGATTATTGATGAAAGCTCATCGGGAGTATCGAGTCGGCCAATTGTTCGAACCAAATAGGATCGCTTCCCGCTGCTGATGTCGCCTGCTGAGATATCTCGATTGCGATCGCGAATAGAGTTTCGTAGTTCTTGAATCGTAAGACCAACTGAGGCGAGACGAGCGAGGTCGACGGTGAGGCGAATTTGCTGTTCCGGAGCTCCCTGCATTCGGACTTGGGAGACGCCGGGAACCCGTTCCATACGGGGTTTAACGCGTTCCTCCATGAAGTCGAACATTCGCAGGACTTCTTCAGGCGTTCTTTCTCCTGAGGTGTCCTGTATGGAATAGAACATAAACGCATTGGATGAGAAAGAGGTCGCGAGGATGCGCGGTTCGTCTACATTTTCGGGATACGTAGGAACTTGACTGAGAGCGTTGAGTACTCGGATTAAGGCATCGTTAGTATCGACGGTTGCAGGAAATTCGAGTTCGATCGATGCGGATCCAGTGGATGACGAAGCGATCATACGCTGCAGACCGGCGACGTTCTGCAAGTAATCCTCTTGTTGGATTAGGATTTCCTTTTCAACGTCTTGAGGTGTTGCTCCTGGCCAACTGGTTACCACGGAAATCGTACGGACATCCAAGTCTGGAATCATTTGAACGGGTATCCGCATTGCGGCTACAATTCCTAGCACAAAGATAAGGAGCGCGATTACCGCTACTTGGACACCATGTTTGATACACCAATCGAACATTTTAGCGGGTCTCCTTTATAGTATTGAGGGAACCCGTTACCGTAACGAGTTGGTCTTCCTGCAGCGATTCGTTTCCTCGAACTACGACAAGATCCGTTTTTTTCAAACCGGATACAACTTCGATTCGAGTGCCGCGGGTATTGCCCAGTTCGACGTCTCGTTGCTCGGTCCGAGATTCGCCACCGCTATTATTGACGACCCAAACGATGGTTCTTCCGTCGCTATAGCGGATAATCGCGTCGCGCGAAATGACGAGTTGGTTAATCCCGGTTGCAGGTCTAAAACTCCCTTCAGCGGACATGCCAGGCTTAATATTTTTTGGAGGATTGTCGAGGGCGAGTCTCACCAAAAAAGTGCGCGTATTTGGATTTACCTTTGGCGAACGCGCTTCTATCTGGGCGTTGATCGGCTGATCGTGTTTCTTCGAAAGATAGACTGATACGGATTGCGTTTGAAGAATGACATCGAGCTGTTCTTGGGGGACTTCTATATCGAGCCTGAGGTCGCTTGTACCCACAAAGTGGAGTACAGGGTTTCCTGTTTGAACCCATTCGCCTACCTCCGCATCTTTAGAGACCACAATTCCCTCGAATGGGGCGATAATCTGATGGCGTTTTACGATTTCACGCTGACGCTCTAAAGCGTTGGCTGCTTGTTGAACCGCTACTTGAGATAGTCGAAATGCGGTTTCTCGCGTCTCGCGTTCCGTGCGCGGAAAATTGGCATCGCCCAATTCTACAGCCTCGTTGAGGCGGCGTTCTGTATTGGCGTTTTCGGCCTGGGCTCCTTCGAGTGCGAGTTCCTGTTCTCGGAGTTCTATTTTCGCGAGCGTATCGTCGAGACGAACGAGGACGGCGCCTTTTTCAGCGGCAAATCCGGTTTCTGCATCGGCGACTGAAATCAGGCCTGCAACACGGGGCGATAAATCGGCTTCCCGTTTTGCCGTTATCGTTCCGCTGAATCTGAATACGGCTGGTTCCGCATTGGTTTCGGGTTTCTCCACCACTATCGGCGGTGCGGATTGTGGATACGTGTACGGACTGGCGAACACAAGAAGTGAAGCTAGGACGAATGCAGAAACGCGAGGGGAAGGGATCATCGGAAACTTTCTTGATCTGGGTTTGCGGGTAGCCAAGAGCCGCCAAGAGCGCGCAGTAGATTGACCGTATTGGTGAACTGAGTGCGTTGAACTTGCACGTATTGTTGTTCAATATCGAGAGCAGTTCTCTCAGCATCGAGAGCCGTAATAAAATCGACTAGGCCTCGCTCGTATTGGATCGAAGAAATCTCTCGAGCTTTTTGGGCGGCTTCGACCGCTTGACCCAATGAATTGCTCTGCGATTCGAGCAGGCGAGTCGATTGGAGTAAATCGTCGACCTCGGTAATCGCTTCGATTGCGACTTGTTTATATAGTTCCAGTTGCTGTTCGAACGCGGCTTTGTCTTGGGCGAGCATCGTGCGGAGCCGTCCTCCTTGGAACAATGGCATCGAACCATTGGCTGCCAGGTTCTCGAATACGGAGGAAGGTTTAAAGAGATCATCCCAGTTGAAGCCCGCATAGCCAATGACCCCTGAAAGGGAGATTCGGGGGAAAAAGGAAGTCTTGGCTATCCCGACTTGCTCGCTCGCGGCGGCTAAGAGTTGTTCGGCTTGTCTTACATCCGGTCTTCGCATCAAAAGCTCGCTGGGCAAACCCGCTGGAATTTTGGGAAGACTTTGGTTTAAGGGTTCCGGATTGAAAACGAATGTAGCTGGGGTTTCGCCAACAAGCACCGCAAGAGCGTAAACAAGGCTGTTTTGAAATCGTTGCAATTCGTACAATCGCGCTTCGGCTGTTGCTAGAAGGGTTTGCGCTTGCGCGACATCCAGTTCGCTTACGGTTCCCGTAGCAAAGCGCTCTTTCACGAGTTCGAGAGACTGGCTTCGTGTATTTTTGCTTTGTTCGAGAAGCTCGATTTCAGACTGAAGAGAGTTTACCTGGAAGAAAAGCTGAGCCACATCTGCGTGCAGGGTGAACATGATGTCGTCGTAGAGGGCTTCTTGGGCTGCGGCATTCGCTTTCGCAGCGAGGATGCTTTTGCGAATACGTCCAAACAGATCGAGCTCCCACCCGGCGAACAATCGGGCATCATAACGTTCGCCGTCGTCGGAAATGCCATCTGGCGATATCGCGGCAGACTCTGAGAACGAGGCTGCATTGAGATCGCCGTTTATTTGAGGCCATTGACCGGAACGAACTTGGCGGGTGAAGGCACGGGCAGACTGTACCGAATAGTAGGCAGCTTTAAGATTATGGTTCCGTGATTGAGCCGTTGCGATCAGTTCGGACAAGGCCTCGGATTCGAAAAATGAGAGCCACTCATTTGCGGAGACGTTTCGTGTATCGGAATCCGCATTGAGGAATTGCTCTGGGGATTCTAGCTCGGGTATCGGTGGAGAGGGGACAGTCGCGCAGCTCGATAGAAATAAGAGCACGCAGGCAGCGGTGAACGTGATTGGTCCTAGCGCCGGACTCTTCTTACCCGGTTGTCTATGCATTCTTCGCATTTCAGGTAGACCATCTAGTTGGTAGGGGTGACAAGGCAATCGTTTTGTCGATTGAATTTTGGCCCAAAATTGATCCATATGTAATCTAAATAGGGATACGATGAATCCATAGGATGATTGAAAATGGACTGGACGGGTTGTTGGCGATAAAGAATTGGCTTTTACTCTACGACTTGTTGATTATTAGAGCTCTTTTTGAAAACCATCGGATTTTGTAGGCGAGGGGAGTCTATCAAGTGAGTCTTCGGAACGATCATCTTTGTGAAAAAGCTTCCTGTCAGCTTCTACCTTCAAATCTTGCTTTGCGCGGCGCTATGGGGCAGTGCGTTTCCGATTATCAAGCTGAGCTTCGCTCATTTGGCTTTGGAGAGTTATGGGGAGCAATTGCTGTTTGCGGGCACGCGGTTCATGCTGGCGGGTTTCATCGTCATGTTGTTTTGCAGGCGAAGCGTGATCGGCATTTTTAGGGAAGTTCCCAAAGGGGCTTTGTTGTGGGTGACGCTTGGGCAGACTTTTGGGCAGTATGTGTTCTTCTACTACGCTTTGAGGGTTTCGAGTGGAACGTTGGGAGCTTTGTTGGTCGGCTCGGGTAGTTTGTGGTGGGTGTTGTTGGCTCCGGTGTTTTTAAAATCGGCATTTCCGTCGGGAAAACAATGGGCGGCTTTGGCGGCCTGCACGGTAGGCATATCGATAGCGGTGTACGCTCCGGGCGCGGGTAGTGGCGATGTCTTTCAGGGGACGATCGCTTTTTTGATGTCGACGTTGATGGGAGCTTTCGGGGCAATTGGGATGAAGCGCGTAGCCCCTCGTTTCGGGAGTCGCTCGATCACGGCGTTGTCTCTGTTTCTGGGGGGTACGATGCTTGTCGTAGTAGGCGCTTTTGAGTGGGAAGCGTTTTCGAAGGATTATAATTGGGGCACACTGGGAGTGACTGTTTATCTGGCGATTTTGTCGGCGACGGCGTTTACGATTTGGAATCGTTTGATTGAACGCTATAGCGTGAATGTGCTGTCGGCGTTTCGATTTATGATTCCCTTGTGCGGAGTTATCGAATCGTCGGTGTTCTTGGCATCGGAATCGATGGGCATCGGAATTGTCGTGGGTGGAGCGATCTTACTCGTATCGCTTTTTGCGATGAGCCGAATTGAGTCGAAGGCAGGCGCTTAGGCTGCATTCAATAATTCGAATTTGGTCTGGCTAGTTTTAAGCCCTGCTGCCATAGGTATCGTTAAGCGTGCTAATTCACATTTCTTCTCAATGATGTCATTAATCGATCGTATATCAGTGGGTTCGTTAATCTTGGTTATTGGCATTTCGCCAGTAGTCTTGAGTTCCGAGGATTCGCCGATCATGAAGCTCGAAGAGGTAATTGGAATTGAAATACAAAAAGCGTCGTTGGGGGAGCGGGCAGTTCTGGAGGGGGAACGGAATGGATTGGTGATCGGCGAAGAACCGGAATCCGATTTCAGGCTCATTCGAAGATTCGATCCGCAGTATGTCGACTATACTTCGATCCAGGTTCGAGCGGCAAAGGGTGGTTGGGCGAGCTCGATGATGGTGATTCCTAACGGAATGAAATCGCCTCCAGCGGTTTTCGTTTTGGACGAGGAATGTAGATATCTTAAATTTGCTCCGAATATGCCGGATAGCGCGGATATCGACGAGTGGGAAGGAAGGTCGTACTCGAGAATGCCTTTGGGGAGTCAATTGATTGGGGCGGGGTTTGCGGTAGGTTTTCCGACGCCGAAAACGATGGGAGAGCGGAAGAAACCGCTGACGGTCGATGATTGGGTTAATCTGATAAAGCGGTTCGAGCAGAAGGCTCGAATCGATCCAGAGAGCTTTTTCCTGGCTGCTACGCATGAGCATGCGGAGATGGCATTGAAGGTGGCGGCGAATATGGATTTTGCGGGATTAGTGATCGAGGCGCCGCGCGAAATGTTGTTCGTGAAGGAATCGGAAGAATTGGAGAGGATCGAGAAAGAGAAGGCCAAGGAGGCTTCAGGCAGCGATGATGGTACTGCTGATTCCGCTGAAGCTATCCCAGTCGATGAAACCAAGCGCGGGGGCTTCGACTCGGAAGCTCAGCTGAGATATTACGTTTTGTACGCGCGTTCGATTAAGGAGCCGAAGTTGATCATCTTAGCTAAAGAGTTGCCTGAATACGATCGGATGCGGAAGACATTGCTGACTTCACTGGTTGCGGTGAAATCGGATTTTAGCGCTGTTCTATTGGACCGTCCGGCTCGATCGTTTATGACGCCGGAAGAACGGCTTGAGGCTCGGAAGCGGTCACGGTTAGGGGGTGACGATGAGGACGAGTATGAAGAGGAACCGTTGAGCGCGAGAGCGATTTCGAGACGACCTCCAACTACCCAGATGGCTTATAGCTATGATGAAGAATTATTCGAGCAGTGGGTCGGTCGGATGAACAGTTTTTTGATCGGACATTCAAAAACAGAGCCGCGTTATCTGCCTCCACCGGATCCGGCCCAGCGAGGTCGATCCGCGTTTGGCGGGTCGTCGGGAGGCGGCGATTATTCTGAAGATGACGGTGGGGATGACGCCTACAGCGATGAAGGAGGAGGCGACGGTGGGGAGTAGGGAAGTTTGCCCACAGATTGCTCAGATTATCACAGATGGGATTTGTGATATATCTAAAGACTAGATAATATCCGTGTCCATCTGAGCAATCTGTGGGCAAATAATTGTAATGCTCTGCGCTACTCTTCGAATGCTTCGAGTTCGCGGATGTAGCTTCGTAGGGACTCGGAGGGTTCGTGCTCGTAGGCGGTTCGAAGTAGTTTTAGGGCGCTTGGTATTTGGCCGCGACTGAGTTCGAGGCGGGCGTGTTCGTAATTGGCGGTAAAGGCTACTTCATCGATGGTAGCGGCGATTTGGAAGGCGAGGATTGCTTCGTCTGCCTGTTGTAGGCCGATGAGCGTTTGAGCTCGCATGAGATGCAATTCTCCATCGCCGGGAGAGTTTTCGATGAGCTCGTCTAGGAGCAAGAGGGCATCGTCGAATGATTCCTCTTTCAGTTTGGCGGCTACCTGGATGCGTTGGATGATCGAGCGATCGAGCTCTACGGATTGCGAAGCGGAGCGTGCTTCGATTGTTGGGATGAGGGCGAGGGCTTCTTCGATTCGACCGGCCGAGGCGAGCGATTGAGCGGTCGAGAGCACGCTGTAGAAGTGATCGGCGCTTTCGGCTATTTCCGTTGCCTGAGCCAGCGAGTTGGCTGCCTCAGTATAGATGCCCTTGTTGAATAGAAGGTAGGTTAGCGAAAGGCGTGAATCGAATGTCGCTCCTCCGAGGGAATGGGCGGTTTGAAAGTCTACGATGGCTTCGTCCCATCGTTCCAGCCGAGTGAGCAATCCTGCCCGGTTTCGCCAGTTATCTGCATCGCTCCGTCCGAAGGCGAGGACTTCGTCAGCCATCGTGATCGCTTCTTCGTAGCGTTCGAGAGCGATCAAACATTGAAGTACGCCAAAGCGCCAGGAGTTATTTTCGGGATTGAATACCAATGCATTTCGGAACGCGGTGAGCCCGCTTTCGTAGAGTTGCTTGGATCGGTAGATCCGACCGATCAACCCGTGGATTTGGGATTCGTTGGCACCGAGCTCAACGGCTTTGAGGAGGACTGGAAGCGCCTGTTCGCTCTCATCGAGCTCCATTAGCGTAAAGCCGAGGTTCGCGTAGGCTCGCAAAAAGCTCGGGTGCTTGCGAATTGCGAGAACGTATTGCTCGACTGCCGATTGCTTTTGGTTCTCCTCGTAGAGCATGCTGGCGAGGACGAAGTGGAGCGCGGCACTGGCTTCGATGCCGGATTCGTCCAGAGATTTAATTGCTTGCTGGAGGTAAGCGATGGCTTCGCTTTTGGTCTCGACGAGAGCCATTGCCCCTTCGTAGGCGTTGTAGTTTTCAACGTCCATTTGAGGCTCGGTGTATCCATTCACTCCGTACCGACCAAGGAAGCGATTCTGAAAGTCTTTTTCTTTCCAAGAGAACTCGGGGAATACCCATTGGTCGAAGTCGAGTGGGTCGTCTTGGGCGAAGAGGCTTGCCAAGGGAGTTAACGCGAGGGCGAGAAATACTGTGAACGGGTGATTGGAATTCATAAGGAGTTCGAAGCTCGGCGTCTGGCGACGTGTTCGGGATCAGCGTTAAAAACGACGGTGCGGTTGATAATCGCTTTGGTCGGCCGGCCGTTGCGAATCGGAATGGAGTAGACTGACCGGTTCATCGCTTCGACTACGGGCGGGACGAGTAAGGGGTGAGTCGAAGAAAGGACATTCATTACCTTCACGTGGCCTTGTTCGTAGACCATTAGCTTTACGACGACACGTCCTGTTAGGATGCCGGCATCGATTAGTTGATCAGGAAAGGTTTTGGGAGGGATGACGATGTTTTGAATGGCCTTGTCGACATCCGAGAAATTGGAGATTCCGAAGGAACCTGCCTGGGCGCTGCTGCTTCCCATGTTCGTGTAACTGTAGCGCCATTGGATCATTTGGGACAGATCTACGGATACGTCCACTGTCGGCTCTTCGATGGCTAGCGGGGAAATAGTCGTGGGGGGCCTTGAGGGAAGGGAGGCTGCTAGATTCGGTTTGGACGATTGGGTAGCCGTAGCGTTGGAATCGTCTTGTGCCTCGATGGTTTCGAGCCGTATGCCACTGCCTTCCGAGACAGGCATTAGAAAGGTTGGCTCTCGATGGGCGAAGGATAGAAGCAGGAGGATTGCTAGGGTGAGAGCGCACGCTGCTGCGAACGACGTAAGCCAATCGCTGGAAGTATTCGAATTGTGGGAACGCAGGAGATTCACTTCTTCAAGGTGGCGACGTTTACGTTTTCGACTCCGGCGGCTTTCACTTCATCCAGGGCGGAGATGAGGACTTGAGTTGTGGCTTGTCCATCGGCTTGAATGACAACTGGGTGATCAGGCGTTACGGCGAGTCGGTTCAGCGTTGGGCCGATTCCGTAGAGACCGATTTCTTCACCGCCGTAGTGTACCTTCCCTTCTGCTGTAATGGCTATGTAGATACTTTGGCGATCAAGCGATTGCGTTTGCTTGGAATCGGGCTTGTTTACTTCGACGCCTGTTTCTTCGATGAATACGGACGTGACGATGAAGAATAAGAGTAGGATGAAAACGATATCGATGAGCGGCGAGATGTTGATGCCATCGTCCGAATTTTCGTCGCTTGAGTAGGATTCGATGTTCAGCATGATGGATTCGCTTTGAAGTTCGAGAGAGCGCAGGCGGCTTCGTTTGATGCGAAGCGGATGAGTAGCCGCCGCCGCCAGCCTTTCAGTGCCCACAGTAAAATCAGCCCGACGATCGCAATGGACAAACCGGTCTCGGTGGTTACGAGCGCTTCGGAAATTCCACTGGCTATGAGATCGATCGATTCAATGCCTTCTTTCATTCCGAGAGCTTGGAAGGTTTTCAGCATTCCGGCTACGGTGCCTAAGAGCCCGAGCAGTGGAGCGGCAGTGGTGATGATGCGGACGAATTTGAGGCGCCGATCGAAGTGAAGTCGCCATTCCTTGCGTTCTTGAGCCATTGTCTCGATCTCGAATGCGGAGTTGGACTCGTCGTTGGAAATCGATTTCCGGGAAAGGGAGGGATGGGCTGTTCTCGAGCTTCGAAGGATCTCCAGGCCCAGTCTGAATAAGGCGGTGAAGAGAATAAGTGACAGCAGTATCAGCGGAGGCATTACAAAGCCCCCTTGTTCCCAGATGCTGATAATGCCTTTCGAAATCGATTCACTCATTTCGTTGATACAGTTTGATTGAATCGTTCAGCGAGTGCCGTCGTTTGGATGGAGATACGTTTGGCTCGTCGATTCAACCAGGCGTGGGCTAGCAAGGCGGGAATCGCAACGACGAGACCGAACTCGGTTGTCACCAGGGCCTCGGAGATGCCTCCGGATAAGGTTCGAGCGTCGCCTGCTCCATGGAGGCTGATGATCTGGAAGGTTTTGATCATGCCCGTGACGGTTCCCAGTAGGCCGAGAAGCGGAGCAACAGCGGCGGTGAGTCCTAGGAGGGAAAGGCGAGACTCAAGTCGATCGCGGAAGCTGAGTATCGCTTGGCTCATGGCGGCGGAACGGGCGTTTTCCGGTGCATCGCGATAGGCGAAACCTTCGGCGAATATAGGCCGAGCGTGAGGAGTGACTCCCTCAAGCTGGCGTTCGAATTCTTCGGGATCGGCAGTGTTGGCTAGGCTTGCGACTAATTTGGTTTCCGGAATGCGGATCGTTCGAATTTGGAGCAATTTCAGCAGGGCAATGACCGAAGAGAGCAGGCCGAAAATTGTGATGGGAATGATCCAAATGCCGCCGCTTTTCAGGTGGTCCCAAAATGAGGTTTCCGCGTCGGCGTTTAGGAATGCTTGATTGAGCAATGGGTCGAACGGCAAGGAAACTGCCTGTCCGTTTAGGTTAGCGGCGATTGCTTGCGCAGTTTCTGGCATGTGGGAACGAAGGCGCGTGATCAAGTCCTCTCCGGTGACGACCAGTCCGGCATTGCCTTCATTGGGAGCGAAGAAAGCGTAGGGGCCGATTTGTAGGGCAGTTCCATCAACCATGACGCTTTTAGCGAGAATCTTGGTTGGGTAGCGGGTCCCGCCGATTTGATCGTCGATCCGGTCGGCGGCTTTTTCGGCGATTGCGAAGAGCGCTTTGAGACGTTCGAGGCGCGCGGCGGGCGTGTCGGCTTTGATTTGTTCGAGGGAGAGAAACGTTTCCCGGTAATTCGGGTTCTCTATGGAATGGAGGTTCTCTTCGAGTTTTCGGCGAATGTGAAGCAGGCGG
>TARA_B110000037_G_scaffold217065_1_pt1 | contig 17754 bp, 16 predicted proteins | sample TARA_B110000037 | Tara Oceans TARA_B110000037 (sample SAMEA4397196) | marine metagenome | biome: Polar Biome; feature: [MIX] marine epipelagic wind mixed layer (ENVO:01000061); material: water (ENVO:00002006), including particulate matter (ENVO:01000060) such as... | depth 10-100 m
GTCCTCGTCTGCCTCTGTGACAACAAAAGCCAAGCGATAGCCAAAGTGGACGCAGTCATTGGCAACGGAACGGACTCTGCCGGGAATTTCTACGGGGGCTGCTCGAGCGGCCTCTCCCCTTACTTCAAGAAGTGGAAGCTCATTGAAACCAAAACCTCCAAAGGAAACCCCATTCTCGTGACTCTGAATTTTCGGCATCATACCGGAAAAGTCACCTTGGTCGTCTCTCCCTATCGGGGTCTCAAAATGAGGACCTGCCTTGAGCATTTTCTTCTTAAAACCCGCGAGGCTGGAAAGGATGAGCTGGGCACCTTCATCAGTCACAATGGCATGATGGACAACATCATCACCATTCCCAAAGCCGCGGCGGGCGGCGAAAAAGCCGTTTTCTACCGCGCCATGGAAGAAGAATCCTACCAAGGCATCGGAAAATCCGCATTGAAGGCAAAGACCTTCTCGCGAATCTCCACCAGTTTCGCCTCAGTCTCGCGAGCCTGCAGGGCTTCGTGAATGAGATCCGCCACCGTTTCAACATCCTTCTCCTTCATGCCACGGGTCGTGACGGCAGGAGTCCCAATCCGAATCCCACTGGGCTTCATCGGACCAGCTTCATCGAAGGGAATCGAGTTCTTGTTCACGGTGATGCCCACCTTGTCGAGGGTATCAGAAACGATGGCGCCATCGAGCCCCACCGGACGGAGATCGACCATGAAGACGTGGTTGTCAGTTCCGCCCGAAACAATGCGATAGCCATTCTTCTCAAGAGCCGCCGACATGGCCTGGGCATTCTTGATGACCTGAGCCTGATACTCCTTGAAGCCAGGCTTGAGAGCCTCGCCAAAGCAGACCGCTTTGGCCGCGATCACGTGCATCAACGGACCACCTTGAACTCCCGGAAAAACCCGTCCGTCAATTTTCTTGGCATACTTTTGTTTGCAAAGGATCACTCCTCCCCGAGGACCGCGAAGTGATTTGTGAGTCGTTGAAGTGACAAAGTCGGCGTGAGGAATCGGACTGGGATGAACCCCGGCTGCCACGAGCCCGGCAATGTGTGCCATGTCCACAAAGAGATACGCTCCCACAGATTGCGCAATCTTGCCCATGCGCTCGAAATCGATAGTGCGCGAATAAGCACTGGCACCACAGGTGATGAGCTTTGGCTGCACCTCCTTGGCCTGTGCTTCAAGGGCATCGTAGTCGATGTGTTCATCCTCCGCTCTCACCCCGTAGTGGGTGACATCATAAAGGCGGCCCGAAAAATTGGCGGGATGCCCGTGGGTCAGGTGACCTCCGTGGGAGAGGTCCATGGTGAGAATCTTGTCACCGGGCTGAAGCACCGCGAAGTAGACCGCTGTGTTGGCTTGGCTTCCGGAGTGCGGCTGCACGTTGGCATGGTCCGCTCCAAAAAGTTCCTTCAAGCGGTTGATCGCGAGTTCCTCGACGACATCGACGTTTTCACACCCCCCATACCAACGACGTCCGGGATAGCCCTCGGCGTATTTGTTGGTCAGAAGCGATCCCTGGGCCTCCATGACAGCAGGGCTGCAAAAGTTTTCAGAGGCAATCAGTTCGATGTGGCTACGCTGGCGTTTCTCCTCACCCACAATGGCTTCAAAGACCTCGGAGTCCGTCATGGCAAGGCGAGAACCGGAAGCCTTGCAAAGGCGTCGCTCATGGCGTCCACCTTCATACTCCGTGGCAAGAAATGCCTCCACCATTTCCAACCCCACATCCTGCGCCACATCCTGTTGCCCGAGACAAAGAACATTGGCGTCGTTGTGAGAGCGGGTCATTTTGGTCTCATCAACCGTGCGAACATTGGCCGCGCGAACATCACGAAAACGATTCGCAGCAAGACAGACTCCCACGCCTGAGGTACACACCAGAATGCCCCGGTCAGCACGCTCTTCGTTCACCGCGCGGGCGACCTCGTTGGCGTAATCAGAATAATCGACCGACTCGGTCCCGTGGGTGCCATAGTCGACCACCTCGCAGCCAGCCCCTTTCAGAGCCTCCACGATGGCATTTTTCAACTTAACTCCGCCGTGATCGGCCCCGACAACAATGCGGTAAAAATCAGCACTCATAGGACACCCCTTCCCTGACCCCTCGCCGGGGAAATGGCAAGCGCTCACTTTGAAAAGCCACTTTTAGAGTGCCCCTCCCTTCTCTCGCGGATCCGCATCGGTCTCATGAACCGAAAAGACGATTGCGCCTTGAGTCCAATTATTTTGAGCGCCTCTCTAGGAAATTCACAACGCCCACAACGGCTTCATTGAGTACCTTCGAGGTTTCCTCGTAGGCCCTGCGCCCCATTCCAATCGGATCAGGCACATCCACGCCCACTTTCCCGTCAATCTCCACAAAGTCGCACGCGAGGTGATATTTCTCCTCATCTTTTGGGTGCATCATTTCAAGCATCTCCAGATGCCCCTCCGTCATGCAGAAAACAGCTTCCGCGTCTTCCAGAATCTCGTCGTCCACCATTCGACTCCGGAATTTCTCCAATTCAATTCCCTGATCCTTCAATACTAAAACCGTATCACGACTCGCTGCACTCCCGGACTGGGCCGCTACTCCGGCGGACGATACCTCAAAATCGCTCCCCTCAGTCGCTTTCCGGAAAATCCCCTCCGCCATGGGGCTTCGACAGGTATTTCCAGTGCAGACAAACAAGATCCTCCGTGCCATGGAAAGGAAGCTATCCTCAAGTCAGTATCACTCAATAATCAATTCCACCGAAATGAAGATCTTCAACTACCTTCTCGCGGCCCTCTTCTTCTTCTTCGCCTATGTGCAATACAATGACGTCGATCCCGGCATCTATCACAATCCTTCCTCGCTCGATGCCGCCCTCTGGCTCCTCTTCTATGCCCTCATTGGAATCGGCTTCATTCTCTTGAATTATCGGCGCCTCCCAGTCTGGTTCTTTCTCGTCGCCGTCATCGCCTGCCTCACCGAAATGTCACTTTCAGGACCCGGACTTTGGGAAAACCTCTTCGGTGAGGAAAAATTCACGATGACCCAGGTTTCGATGTCAGCCAATGACCCGCGTGTCGAACTCACCCGCGAATTCTTCGGGGCCTTGATCGCTCTCTTCGCCGTCCTCTCTCAGTTCTGGCAGAACAAACGGATCAAAAGCTGATCCATGAAAACCCTCAGCTTTATCGAACACGACCTGCAATTCGGCCTCTCCTGGCGTCCGGAATCTTAAGCGTCGGGCACACCCGAATACCGACTTGAATTGCCCCGTCAACGTCAACCGCTCGCGATACTCGTATCTCATCGCGATCCAACCACGATCAATCGAGCTTCAGCCGGTAGGCTTCGGCGGCATTTTTCCAGAAATAGCGTTCGCAAGCCTCCTGGCCTTTGGCAGAAAAATATCCATTCACCAGTTTCACAAAACTGGTATAGTCCCCGCTGTTTTTGGTACACGGCCAGTTGCTGCCGAAGATGAGCCGTTCCGCGCCGAGGTTTTTCCAGAGCACATCGAGGACGCTGCGATAGTGGTCGATGACATGAGGGGCCGGCTGTGGGATGCTGCGCTGATACAAGCCGGAAATCTTGCACCACACGTTCTTGTTCTTCGCGAGCTTCTCAACCGCAGCGACCCACTCGGGATTGGCTTCCTTGCCATCAAAATCATACCCGAGAACATGGTCGACCACGATGTGCAGATCCGGAATGGTCCGCGCCAGTTGATCGACTTGCTTAACCGCTTTAACCCCTCCTCCATTGACAAGAATATCGACGCTGAGGTCGTTCTTCGCGAGTTCCCGTAAACTGGCGAGGAACTTCGCGTCAGTATGATCGATCGCCTTCTTGTCTTTGCCATTGCGCGCCCGAATACCGACCAACCGTTTGTCTTTTTTCAGCTCCCTCAACTGCTTCGCGAAGTCATCGGCATAGGGATCAATGTTACCCACCAGTCCGACAAAGTAGTCGTCTCCCTTCACGAGATCGAGCACCCACCGGTTGTCCTCAAGGCGGTCGCTGGCCTCAACCACTATCACCCCCGTGAGGCCCGCGGGTTTCGAGGCCTTTTTGAACTCCGCCGGCAGGTGCGGCCTGTAGAGAACCTCGTCTCCCTTCGGTGGCCAAGGGACACCGCCCTCGCGGGTCGGATCGTAGAGATGGATGTGGGTATCGATCAGGTGCTTCACCTTGGGAAGTGGACGCTCGTCTGCAGACGTGATCGCGATCAAAAGAAAAAAGGAAAATAGGAATTTCATAGCCCTGCCGCCGACCCTAAGGGCCAGGCGTAATGGCACCAGAAAATTGCAACCCCGCTTCCCTCTTAACGGCCCCGACAAATGCCTCCGGAGCGGGCGATTGATTGAACAGTTTTGGGAATGTCCACAATGGCCCGACAGAATTACGAAAATCAGCCGCCTAAAAAGGACAATTCCTGCGCCAAAACGTCCGGCTCCACTTCTTTGTGAAAGAAAGACAGCTCCTTGAGGTCTATACGCCAAGCATACTGTGAGAAGGGCTGACCTCAAACCCCTTGTTTTCAAGGGGATACGATGGATCGGGGCGGAGCAGATTGACGCCGGAATTCTCGATGTTCGGCATCCCTCTTCTTGGGACAAGCGCACCACACCCTTCCCGGGCGGTTTCGCGGAAGATCCCGGTTAGAGCTGTTGAAGGATGAGGTTGCCGAGGGAGATGGGCGGGACTTTGAGCTCTCCCCGTTTCAATTTTCGGGAGGCTCGAATGTCTTTGAGGAAAACCTTCTGACGGAGCGTCTCGATTGCTTCCGGATCTGAGTAGGCGATATTGAGTTCCCCGTTGATGCGCAGGCTGAGACCATCAAGGTTGGCTGATCCGATGCAGGCCCAGTTATCGACAATGGAGGCCTTGACGTGGCTGAATTTCGGGTAGGCGTAAACATTACAATTTCGCTTCAGAAGCTTTGCGGCGAAGCCCCGATTGGCGATGCTCATGAGCTTTGAATCGTTCGTTTCGGGAAAGATGAAATTGACTTCGACCCCCCGATCCCGGGCAGCGAGAAGTTCCTGCAGGAGCAGTTCGGAAGTGACATAGGAGTTTTGCAAGTAAATGCGTTTCCGGCTCATTCGGATGGCAGCCAAAAGAGCCTCCTCGATTTCAGCGCGGGCGGGAGTGGTGCGGAGCAGACGGATTGGGTAGTGCTCGGCCTCGGCGGCACCTAGATCAGGTTTTAGCTTACGATAGAAGGGCATGCTCCAGTCGCCCCAAAGGCCCTGCAGACGCCATGAGCGATTGAAGTGGTTTTGCAGTTCCGTGGTGATCGGCCCGCGAACTCGCACCATCAAGTCGTGCCATTCGTAGCGGTACTCCCGGCCGATATTCATGCCTCCGAGATAGGCTTCCTCTCCGTCGATTAGAATGACTTTGGAGTGGTCCGAAACCAGCCAGGGGTTTTGAGAGACGCGCGCTTTTACCCGGCTGTCTTTCATGAGGTAGTGGGGCATGGATGAGGGAGGTCGAAAGTTTTTAGGGAGTGGAGTTTCGGGAGCGGTCCACCATGAGGAGATCGAGCCCAGGCGGTCCATGAGGACGCGGCATTGGATATCCCGGCTGCGTTCCTTGAGTCGGTCGGCGTATCGCGTGGCGACGTCGTCATTGTCGAAGATAAAGACCTGGGTGTCGATTCGGTGCTTGGCTTGGTCGATGGAACGATAGAGCGCGGGGAAGAATTCACGGCCGTCGACAAGGTAGTCGATCTTTCCCGGCAGAGGAGTTGGAAGTCCCATCAGATCGAGCGCCTGTTCGATGTTTGCTCCCTTGGTGTAGGCTGAATTGAGCAGGACCCGTTGTTTAAGAATACTGTCGCTGAGGAGGCGGGAACGGCGCCACCACATCGAGATTCCTTTGCGCGTGCTGCTGACGGGATTGCTGACGATGGATATGGCGGAGCCATGAACGCCCACCTTGGTGATGAGCTCCGCAGGCATGTCGGCGGGGGTGATCGCCGCCCGATCGTTCCAGAGCCGGGTGTCTGGAAGGGAGCAAGAAAAGAGACCTGCGAGCGCGAGGAGAGAAAGGATACGAAAAGCCAAGATTCGTCTTTTTTAGCAGCCCTTCGGACTTTTCCAATCCGGAAAATTCAATTTCCAATCCGGACTCTGCTAGAGGCCGGGCTCTTAAGCATCAGACATCCTTCTCCGAAACTCCCGCGGCCTCACCCAGCTCGACTAAGGCGAATCCTGGCATCTCGAACCCAAGCAACATAGCCCGCGCCTCTGATCGCCCGGGAACTGGAGCGACTGCTCGATGTCACAAACCACCTTCGTGGCATTGCCGACACCATCGCAAACAATCTCGGCACTCTCATCAAAGAGTGGCAGACTTCCCGGCTCAATGCCAGTGATGGCACCCGCTCCCGAATTCGCTCGGTGCACCAGCAAGTCACACGAGCCCTGCACGACGCCATGACTGCGGTAAGAGAGCGGGATCAGGCTGCCGCGGACAGAGTCATTGATCTGAAACGCCCGCTCTATAACGAACTTGATGAGCTCGGAGCGTTCCTCGGATCACGATTGCGCAGTCATGACCCCAACCGCGTCGAAGTCTACCGCCTCGAAAGCCGAGTTTTGGAAATCGAGCGCCGCATCTACTACTTTGCCAAGCGCATCGCCAAAACGGTCATCTCGCCGTCCTCATCGCCTTTAGCTCAGCCACCCTTGGAGAAAGCCATTTCGGCATGTTTGCCGGAGTCTTTATAGGAGCCCTGGCCGGCGGCCTTCTTTTCCCAAATGCCTTCCTGCTGGCGAGGAAGATCCTATTCGTAGTCCCACTTCATGATCCACGGATCACCGGTGCGCTTTTGTTCGGCTTTGAGGCGGTCCTTATATTTTGCGAGCGCCTTCGCATGAGCCGGGTCATTGGCAAGATTGCGGCTCTCATTAGGGTCAGAGGCGATGTCGAAAAACTCAAATTGCGGGCGATGAATGTAGGAATCGACCGTGCGCCCACCGTAATCGGCATCCTTACCCTTTTCCCACTGGGCCTGCCACGTTGCCGCCACCCAGAGGTCCGACGCAAAAGGATAGGGCTGACGATGGGCGATATTCCAAATGAGCTTGTATTGACGGTCACGAATGACGCGCATGGGGTAGTACATCTGGATTTCGTGGAAAGTGTGGGAAGCGGAAATTTCATCCCAACCTTCGGGCTTGGTCTCGGTGAGAATCGGGAGCCAGCTTCGTCCGTGATACTTCTTCGGCGCTTTGCCGGAGTTTTCTCCGACGCCGCCTTTCTCAAAGGAGAGAGGCTTGGAAGGCGCGGTCTTCCTGGTGTTTAAGGCTCCCGCGATATCAAGAATCGTGGGCGTGATGTCGCTGTGGGAGAGCATCGCTTCGCTGGTGATCCCCTTCTTCGCGGCGCGGGGGTCGCGGACGACAAAAGGCACCCGCAAGCCCGCTTCATAAACAGTGGTCTTGGCCCCTGGAAAGGCCATCCCGTGATCCGCCGTGAAAATAATCACGGTGTTGTCCCACTTGCCGTTTTCCTTGAGGAGTTCAATGAGCCGTCCCAGACCTTGATCAATGCGTGAGCAGGACTGGTAGTAATTGGCAATCTCGGCACGGGATTCGGGAGTATCGGGCAGGAAGCCGGGAACGATGACTTTTGCGGGATCATAGAAAACCTCTTTCACGCCGGGGTATTCCTTTTTGTTGGGAAGGTTTCCAAAGCGATCCGGCTTGTGTGTTCCGGGGAAAGTCATGTCCTTCCCGCCACCACGATGGGGGTCGGACGTCGCAAAGTAGAGAAAGAATGGCTGGTCGCTTTTCTCTTCAAAAACTGGCTTGCAGACCTCCGCCATCTGGGTCGCATTGCGGGCATTGCCTTTGAGGTATTGGTCAAAATGAAAAACCGACTCGGGAGCAATATGGAGCTTTCCGATCTGCACCGTCCGATAGCCGGCCTGAGCCATCAACTGCGGCAGGGCGAAAGCACGCATAGAGGCAAACGATTCAAACTTATGAAAGTGATGGGTGTGCCCATACTGCCCGTTGAAGTGATTGTGCAGACCGCTCAAAATGACCGAGCGGGAAGCAGAGCACGAAGCCGTCGTTGCAAAGGCCTGGGTGAACATCGTCCCCTCTTTTGCCAGAGCATCGAGATTCGGCGTTTGAATCACCGAGTTCCCATAGCACCCGGCCACCGGCGACTGGTCATCAGTGACAAAGAGAACGACGTTGAGACGCTCGGCACCCGATGCCGAATGGAGAAGAAGGAAGACGAGAAGAAAAAACCTCATGCCTGAAGGTTCGAGATTTTTCCTCCCCCGGTCAATCCGACAAATCTACTCCGAAAGTGATTTTCGATTTTTCATGGAAAACCTTCATCTCCAGCTCGGGATGAATCCCAAGAAGGCCAAAGAGCATGGAAGAAAAATTGATGGCCTCGATTCGCCCTGGGCCTCCAGGGAAACTTTTCGAGACTGAATCGTGGCAGGAGTTCACCGACGGGAGTATTCAAATGGCGAGCGGGAGTTCTCCCATTGCTTCTTCCGCTCGCTTGGACAAGCCACACGATTAAACCAGAGTCCGAAAATCCCCGTCGCGTCGCGTGATCTTGTCGCGATCAAGCCGTTCAAGGAATGGCATGATCACCTTTCGCGAGGTATCGAGATGTTGGCGGAGCTCCGAGGCGGTGGCTTGGCCGTGCTCTTCGATGAAGGCGCGAACTTGATCGATGGTCTTTTGGAAAACCTTGCCTCCCAAAGTCACCTTGGGATCAAGAGGAATGATCTGGCGAGTGCGGGAAAGGAACTTGTAAGCAGCCTGATGATTTGCGGTCGCCTGTAGCTCGGCCGGTAACGGAGGAGCAAGACCGGCTTCATCGAGAGTTTTCAGGATTTCAGCTGCAGGTGCTTCGAGCTCGGGAGGGAGTTCGAGTGAATGCGAATTGTGGCAGATGATGTTGTCGGCGATTTTGAAATTCTTCTCTCCAAGTTGAATAAGGAGGGCGTCGAAGAGGCCGGGAACCGCCGTGGAGGTACCGAGATTTTTTTTAAGCACATCGGTCGACATCCCAACATGGTCGGGGTGACTGGCATGATAGTCTTGCACAACCTTGGAAGATTTTTTCAGCACATCTTTCCAGTAAGGAGCGTGGGCAAAATGCTTCTCGCCACGCGCAATCACTTCATTCGATTTAGTCAGTTTTTTAAGAGCCGTTTTGATCTCGGCGTCAGAGAAGGGAAGCGACTGGGTGAGTTCAGTGACCGGAACAAAGTGATCACGCTCCAGATGGGTGCGAAGGAGTATCAACAGGTCATCGGGAGCTTCGGCCCGAGCGAGTAAAAAACCCTGGCGCTCTTCCGAGCGAAACTGTCGCCGGGTGGGATGGGGATCAAGAACCGTTGCTCCGGCGAGCGTGGCTTCTCCGGAGAGTTCGCGGATGACCAATCGTTCGCCGGCCAGGGCATGAATGGGATGATCGAAACGGAGTTGCGCGATGGAAGTATCGCCGGGGTTGAGGACGATTTCTTCGGGGAAAAGAAGGCGTGCCTGGGTACGACCGGAACCGTGGTGAACAAAGATACGATGGTTGGATTTCAGGGGCCGTTGCGTGCCTTTTTGCCCGGGAATGGGACGATGGGAGCGGGTGATTTCGACATCGATTTCAAGGGTAGCCTCACCCGGAGATCCTCCGACCAAAAGATGCCCGCGCGAGATTCCTTTCTTTCCTTTAGCGCTCAGGGGGAGGTCAGGAAGATTAAGGGCGGTCCGCATTCCGGGAACCGCTTGTTCCAGGGAGGCACTGTGATTCTGGATCGAGCGAACGTGGGTTTTGAGGCCAGAAGGATAGGCGGTCAACTGGGTGCCCACCGCGAGGACTCCTCCAGTGAGAGTGCCCGTAACCACGGTGCCGACCCCTTTCGGCGAAAAGGCCCGGTCGACAGCGAGACGGGGTTGTTCGAAGTCTCGCGGAGCGGCAGTGTCGCCGAGAGTCTTGGCGATTATTTCCTTCAGCTCTTCCATACCGAGTCCAGTGGGTGCCGAGACAGGAACGATGGGAGCACCTTCGAGTGCCGTTCCTTGCAGATCATCGGCGAGGATCTCGGTGACGAATTCAAGATCATCCACAAGGTCGGCTTTCGTGAGAGCAACGATAAAATTTGTAATCCCGAGATAAGTCAGGATTTGCAAGTGCTCCTCGGACTGGGGCATCCAGGAGTCATCGGCCGCGACGATAAAGATGCCCAGGTCAAGGGAACCCACTCCGGCGACCATGTTGTTCACGAAGTCGGCGTGACCAGGGACATCGACCACTCCGATCTCAAAGGTGTCATTGGAGGTTTGCGGCACCGGGAGGGCGAAATGCGCAAAGCCCAGCTCGATCGTCACGCCGCGTTCCTTTTCCTCGGGGAGGCGATCGGGATTGGTCCCGGTGAGAGTGTGAACAAGGGTGGACTTGCCGTGGTCAATGTGACCGGCGGTTCCGATGATAAAGTTGCGGGGCATGGCGGGGAAATTTTAAAGGACGTCGGCGATGCGGGCCTTTTCGAAGTCGAAGGGAGTCATTTCGAGAGCGACCCTGGCCCCTGGAATGATTTCGTCCTTCCGGGGAAACATGGACTTTGCCGGATGAGCGATCACTTTCTTCCCGTTGGGAAGGCTGACTTGATAGGCACGGTCACTGTAAACGTGAAGGACTTCGCCGGTCGTGGTGATAGTTTCGCTGGGCACGCGGGAAATTTTGGACAGGACAGGCCGAGAAGCAAGGAGGGAGAGCAAAACTAACTCCCAACGGAAACCTTAACCCCATCAAGGGTCTCTGCACCGAAATCATGAGGAGGAGCCATGCCTATGAGACGTTCCAGCACCCGCGCTCCATGGTAACCGAGGAAATCGAATATCCTGGGAGAAGCCGTCAAAAGGAGAATCGAGGCCAGGGAGGGTAGTAAAACGGCTCCCGCGACGGTGTTGACGGAGTATTTTTCACCAAAGAGGACAATGCCTCCGGAGATGCTCAGGGAATGACCTTCGAACCCAAGGGCATCGAGCATGACCCGCTCACCGCAGACGGTCACAAACAAGATTGCCAAGGCCAAGAGGCACCCCCGCATGAGGCATTATTCCTTTTTATAAAGATACTCGAGCAAATCGGCGAATTGCTGAAGCGAGAGATCATTGGCAAGAGCGGGCACCATGAGGGTGGATGTCTGCTTTTTGACCGACTTCACATCGGAGGCCTTCACCTTGGTGGGAATGCCGGCAATGTTGTGAACAATCACTTCTTTTTCGTTTTTCGACACCAGGGTTCCCAGATGGACGGCGCCATCCTTCATCGTGACGGCTACCCAGCTGTCAGAGATCGTGGCGGCGGGTTTCAAGATGGATTCGGCAATTTGCTCCTTGCTCAGCTTGATATTGAGAAGATCAGGGCCCTTGATGACGTCACCCTTTTTTAAACCGTGACATGCCACACAAGCCATCCCCGAGAGGAGCTTCTTGCCGCGCTTTTTATTCCCTTTGAGTTTTTCAAGAGAGAGCATGACGTCCTCGATCGACGTTCTTCCGACCTCACCTTTCTTGGCAGCTGCCGCTTTATCAACAACCTCGACCTTGCCAATTCCTTCGAGAGCCATGCGATGTCTGGTCGCGATGTCAGCGAGCTGGTTCTTAACCTCGGCCGGGGAATTCTCAAAAGCGGCGCGGTAGGCTTTCCCAATCTTCTCCGATTGATCCCATGCCACAGGCTTGTAGTATGGCCCGCGGGTGTCCGGCCTGGTGCTCCACCACCATGAACCATCGTAGGGTTCCTCCTTTGTATAAAGGCGGGCCAGCGCGGTGATGATCTTGAGCTGAAGCTCTTCGTCACTCGTTGAGGCAAGCTTAGCAAGAAGTCCGTCCACCACCTTGGCGCTATGCATTTTGCGAAGGGCCCAGAGAGCTCGGTCTTGAGTCGTGCTATCAAGCGCCTTGAGGCAGGCATCGGCCGCTTCGAGATCGACGAGGGAACGGACCGCAACATGGGGAAGCACGACTCCGGAATTTGGCTTGTCGTGAGAGCCGGGAGTGGGCGAAACGGCCGCCTTGAGAAGGGCGTCCGCCGCTTCGGGTTTACCAATTCGACCGAGTGCAACCGCCGCGGCAACTTGAACCCGCTTGTCGTCACTCTTCAGTGCTTCGACGAAAGGAGCTGTGGTCAGGGTCTTTGCGACCCCCTTGCGATCGGCGGCAGCGCGGAGACAAAACTCTTGAATCGCTTGATCCTTCGAAGAAGCCATCAATGCCGGAACCGCTTCCCCTCCCAACAATTGACCATAGGTGAAGATGGCAGCGACACGCCCCTCTTTCTGGCAGCTCGTGTCATTGATGACCTCAAGAATGGCGGACGCCAGTCCGGCATCCGCACGCTTTAAGATCTCCTGCTGCACGTGGAGTCGAGCCGTCGAACTATCCGACTTCAGCCCCTTAACCAGATTGGGCGCGGTGAGCTTTGAAAGGTCCGGAAACGCCTTGTATGTCCAACCCTTGGGGACCACCCGCTCGACGTAGCCTTTCTTGGGATTTCCCTTGTAACCGGCACCATTCCAGGCCGCGAGATAGAGACGCCCCGAGCCATCAACATCAACGTCGGCAATCTGGGAACACTGAATGAATTTCTCTTCCGTCTGGGTGAACGACGGGCCATCGGGAGTGACTCGGTGAATGTAAAGATGACTGCGCCCCCAATCCCCCATCATGGGCACGTTGTTGTACTTTTCAGGCCATCCAGGCTCCTGAAAAAACATCACGCCCGTTCCCGAACCCCCACCAAGATCGACCAAGGCGGGGATGATCTCATCGGTAAAATTTTTAAAGAGAATGGGATATCCGTATTCCCCGCTCTGGATCTGATGAGTGAAGCGAATATTCCAGCCGCCACCATCGTTGGTGTTTCCACGGGTGAAAATGTTCATGAAGGGGTCAATCGCGACATCGTAGATGTTGCGCATGCCGTGGGTATAGACCTCCATCTCGGTGCCGTCCGGGCGGACACGTAAAACCCCGCCGCCGAGCATCGTCATCTTGATCCCGTCGGTTCCCTCGGCATCGACAAATCCAAAATCTCCAATCGCGATGTAGATCCAACCATCAATCCCCATGCGGATCCCGTTGGTGGTGTGATCAGCTCCGCGACTCTGGTTGTGCTTCAGCGAAGAGATATTCTTGATAAGGCGCTTGGGCTCTCCATCTGCCTTACCATCGCCATCCGCATCAGTCAGGACACTGAGATGCATCCCGGTCATGACTCCGCTCGAAGCCGGAATGACGGTGTGGAGCACGTAGAGTTTGTCATCGACCGCAATAAGGCCACGAGGGTTATCAAGATTTGCAAAGACGGTGCGCTCGTCTGCTTTCCCATCGTTGTCGGTGTCACGAAGGCGCACCACCTTGCCTTTTCCCGCCCCCTTTCCGAGGGAACCGAGCATGTCGACTCCGACAAAAACATCACCATTGGGATGAGCACAAAGACAAGCGGGTGATGGCGTCATATCGGACTCGGAAAATCGGGACGACTCCAGTTCGGATGGTACGGCGGCCAGGCCGGAAATGGAGGTAGCAGTAATCAGGGCGGAGACCCGGGCGTATTTCATCATTGGTTTAAAAGTTTGGTGATTGGAGAGATTAGTTACCAAGGCAATAGAGGTAGCCGTTTTTGGAACCGGCGTAGACGCGACCGTTCCAAACGACAGGAGTGGCATCGAACATGGGGCCGCTGAGACGGTCAAGGCGGATCATTTTCCCGGCGGGAGTCACTTGGTAAAGATCCATGCCATTGTCGTATCCGACGATGATTTTATCGCCCACAAAAATCGGGGTGGAAATGGAACCTTGGGGAAGCTTGACCTTATCAAGGACAAGAGGTGCCGGATATTGCTTTTTGCGACGCGGCCCCCAGTTCATCACGCCGGGCTGCAGCTTCTTATGATTGACCAGAGTGAGGTTGCCATCGATTCCCACGAAGCAGGCGAGGTCTTTGGAGACCGTAGAATTGTAACGATGATTCACCGCCGGGCTCCCAACGACTCCCCCATTCCAAGTGTGCCATTTTCGGTCGGGCAACGGGTGAAACCATGTCACTTTTCCTCCGGTGGAGAATTTCACCACTCCTCCCAGCCCCGCGATAAACTGTTTTTCGATTCCAAGAAGGAGGTGGTTGTCGTTGGTCAGAGGCATGGTGCCGTTGAGATCACCTCCAATGTCGAGCTTGCTGCTGGCTCTTCCGAAAAAGCCGAGACCACAGGAATAGACGCGACCCACTCCCGCGGCGACATAAACGGTGCTCCCAACCATCGTTGGTGATGATTCGCAGCAGAGTTCGCTGCGATAAAGGGCTAGGTCGGAATCTTTGTAGAGGCGGAATTGCTTGCTGATTTTCGGACTCGGCAAACCGACCGCTTTCTTCGCCTTGCGAACATCGGGCGAGAAGATGGTGAAGTATCCATTTTCGAGGGGAATGGCCGCCTTGCTCCCGATCACGACGGCGGAAGCATCGCAGTCACGGCTATTCGACGCCGTCGTTTTCGAGTTGTGACGCCAGAGCTTCTTGCCGGTGGTGTAGGAAATGCCATGCAGGCTGTAGGCCGTTCCGTTTCGCCAATGCTGACCAAACCCACTGCGGCTTCCCACGATGAGAGTATACCGCGTTTCAGCAGGACCCCCAACATCCACGAAGGTCGGCGTGCCCTTGATGACATCACCCACGCTGGTGGACCAAATGACCTTCCCATCACGGGCGCGGATCTTTTTGACGTGGTGACTGAGAGTTCCCTGAATGAGGTATAGCTCTGGCCCTTCCTGAATCACGAGAGGTTGGCCGGTCCAACCCACCCCTTTCCAGGTGCGCACGTCGCTGGGCCCAAACATCGTCTTTCCGGAACCCAGAGGCGTCTTCCATTTCACCCGGAGTTTGGACGGGGCCTGGTTGCCATAGTAGTTCCGCTGATTGTCGCCGAGGTAGGTGCCAACAAGAGGTTTGATCTGCGCGGAGAGAGTCGCGCAGGTGAGAAGAACAATGAGGAGTTTCATCGATTAAAAAGCGGACTCGATCTCAGACAATGGAATGGTGGCAGGGTAGTCTTTGAAATGTCGATCGATGAAATGCCACCATTCATTGGGCAGCGGAAAGAAGCCGGCCTTGGTCATGGCCTTTTGCAAGATGTGTTTTCGCTTCATGACCTCGGGATCAGGGTGCTGGTAAGCCGCCGCAGCTTCCGGCGTGAAGCTATCGAAGCTCGTTGGCATCTTCACCGGATTTCCCGACCGGGTGACGAGCGTCACATCGACCGCGGTTCCGCAGGAATGCTGGGACGGCTTGCTGAAGGGATTGGCGACGAACCGGTCATCGTGGCCCGAGGTATCCCACAAGACAAGTTGCGCACTGGGCGGCCGATACGCATCCCAAACCTGAATGCGATAGCCATGGAATTTGACGTAATCGTTGGCCTTTCTCAGGCGAACTGCAGTTTCTGGACGAAGCAAGGCTGGCATGTTCGGCTCATAAAGAGCTCGTTTGGCAATCGCCGAGTCACGGGTGTAACAGAGGTCAATCGCAATCGAACGGTCGACTTCCGAAATACGGATGAGGCCCGCCTTCGCTAAAACAGGATCGGATGATTTTGGGAGAGACCTCCGATCCGGGTCATCACCATTCCACCTAGGTGCCGTTGAGCACGCCGCCACAATGGCGCAGACCAAAACAGAAAGCGGAAGGATGAGTCTCACAGAGGTAAAACTAATCAAAACCTCCCAAGTTGGGGAGAACGAAAGTCCCTAGGCAGCGTGGCGCCCATGAGGGTCGTTGGAGGAAAAGTCTTCGCGCATGTCGTTGTTGTAGGAGCCTGGCCTTCTAACAGGACAACAAGCGGAACTCTTGCGAGAATTACTTAAATTAGTAGTGATCCGACATTTACAACCATTGGAATGAACGGGTTCTTATTCATAATAAGAAACGATTCGATAAAACTCGGTTTCGTTGGGAGCCGGAATGATCACTGCCGCCTTATCACCCTGAATATCAACACTTAAATCATCGAGAACCATCCAAAAATCAGTATCTAAATCGATACTTTTTTCCAATCTGTAAGACACTTCATCTTTTATTTTCCAACTGATTATTGAATTCCCATCGGCGGATGTGACAGAAACGTCACATACGGCTTCATCAATCAAGGGGATAAGTTTCAAGTCAAGATAGACCGGGCGGTGGTCAGATCCTGTCACGAGCGTCGCGCCATCCTGTCCGCCGGTTGGCCAAAACACCGCTCCATCAAGAATATGAAACCCCTCTTGTGATGGGAGCACGTAGTCAACACGCAACCGAAAGGTCGAAGTGTCAAATTTGTTACTCGCCGTCCGCGCTCCGGTTCGCTCGGGAACGAAGGAAGCATCGACCCTCGGGTGATCAAGAAGTTGGTTGATGGCAGCATTCACACTATCGCCACGGGTCGGATCAGCATTCTGATCGCCGGCAATCACGAAACGATTTCCCTCGGAGAGCCCACCTCTGAGATATCCGGCGGCTCCGGGGCTCAGGTAATCCGCCCAAAGACGGATCTCATCATGGTTACGCCGACCATTGCGATCTTCAGAGCCGTCGAAGACCGGAGGAGTGGGGTGACTGACTAGAAAATGAAACGTTGTGCCGTGAACCTGAATGGGAACGTCCCAATGACTCTTTGAGGACAGCCGAAAGACCTCCTGTTCTTCAGCCAAGTAGAATCCCCGCGGAATAAGATTGTCGGGCATGTCTTTCCAAAGGAACTCCTCAAAGGTGCGGATGGCGTCGGTATCGATAGGGAACTTGGAAAAGACCGCCATCGCATATTTCCCAGGAAACTCACCAAAACCTAAAGCGTCGCCGCCATAGGAAATGTCACCCGGAGAGTCGTCAATGGTCCCGTTGTTGTCGAAATCGAAGCCGGAATGGACTCCGGTGTTCGAAATAGCGACATAGCGATAAGGGTAGTCTTGCGCCGGGCGACCATTCTGGCTCACATTGAAGAATTTGTCGTTCATTCGGGTCGCCGCAGTGCCGTTGGCATCATAGTCGAACTCGTTCAGGAGAAGCACATCGGGCTGAACTATCTGGATCACCTCGGCAATCTTTTTGGCAGGAACATGAGTGCCGGTGCGCAGCAGTGCCGCAAGTTGTCCCTGCCCCGTCTGGGCTAGAGAGACATTGTAGGTGGCGACACGAATCGTTTTGGCAGGAAGGCACGAAGTCAGAATCAGAAGGAAGAGGAGGCGCACGACGGAATCCTAGCTCATTTTTCCTGGGGTGACAGTTGAGAAGTGGTGACGAAAGCGGCAAGCTCTGTTCATGAGCTTGATCACGCCGCAGGAAGCCGAAGAACTAATGCTCTCCAACGTTGATGTGCTGGAGTGTGAAACCGTCCGCTTAGAAAATACGTTGGGACGCATCCTGCGCGAGGGTCTTTTTGCGGATCGCCCTTTCCCTCCCTTCAACCGAGTGACGATGGATGGAATCGCGTTTTGCTTCTCCGACTTCTCGAGCCAACCGCTCGCTCTTCAAGGGATCCACGCCGCTGGAAACCCCACTCCCCCGTCACTCAAAACCGGACATTGCTGGCAAATCATGACTGGCTCGGAAATGCCTCCAGACTGTGACACCGTGGTGCCTTATGAAGAAGTCACCCTCACTGAGGGCTCGGCAATAATCGAATGCGAACCGGTGGCTGGAAAATTCATTCACCGCGAAGGCTCGGACGCCTCTCAGGGTGACCTGATGATAAAACCCGGC
>TARA_B110000037_G_scaffold17475_1_pt1 | contig 17746 bp, 18 predicted proteins | sample TARA_B110000037 | Tara Oceans TARA_B110000037 (sample SAMEA4397196) | marine metagenome | biome: Polar Biome; feature: [MIX] marine epipelagic wind mixed layer (ENVO:01000061); material: water (ENVO:00002006), including particulate matter (ENVO:01000060) such as... | depth 10-100 m
GAAAAGCTAAAATGATCTTTTTTGAATTTTTCAAGGAAGAAATAATTTTCATCGGAAGCATGAAACATTTCTAACAAATCATCTGCAAACAAAAAATAATCTGCAGGTACATCTTTATAAAAGAAAAAAGTGTAGTTATTTTTATGAGCGATTGTTGATAAAACCAGCTTTTCTAGCTCAGTGATATACCCTTTCTTGTGATTATCTGACGTTTGCAGTGCTTTATTCTCTGCAATCTTTTGGTTGTAATTAAGCTCGAAATGCAATTTTTGACTCAACCTAGCTCTAATTGCTCTTATGTCATCATAAGAAAAACCATGCTTAATTAATGCTTCAACCATCTTTATCCAAACGTATTGCACAAAGCTGATGGCTGTTTTTTTATAGTCGGTTTTTACAGTACCTAGACCGAGGTCAATATCCAATAAATCATACTTCTCCCAGTTTAAAATATCAAAATATAACACATCAATTTTTGTTTTTAAAAACAATGGCGTGTATATATAATCAATCAAACTATCAGGGTCTGTTGTCTCACCAAAATAAGGATCTAAAACAAATTTATCTTCCATAAAAACAAAGAAACGAAAAAATTGCAAATAAAAGCAGTAATATTACTGCTTTTTTATAAAATTTATACATATCTTGGATTCCGACGATGAACTCATTTTAGAAAAACAATGAGAAATTATTAAAAAAAATAATTTTTATTTTTTGAAACAATCACGAAAAGTGAGTAAAAATAAAGACTGTGAGATGTCCTTGAGTAAACACCGAGCCAACAGGCTGTAGATTAATAACTTAAACACAATAAAAACAATGGAAAACAATATGCATTATAGAAACGTGACCCTTAGTACAAGGGTCTCTGCTGCTCAAAAAGCTGAATATGTAAGACTCGCAGCAAAATATAACGTGAGTGTATCTGAATGGGCACTAACACTTATAGAACATCATAAAAATGATTATGGTACAATTGGAGAACCCACACCAAAAGAAGTGAAATTAGAAAGAGCATTAGAGTTGAAAAACAAACAAATTCAAAAGTTAAAAGCGCAGCGGGATACTACTGATGAATACGCTGCCAGTATGCAACAACGTTCTAACAAAGCCATTCACGACCGTGATGAATCTAATTATGCCCTAAAAGAGGCGTTAGTAGAAGTTGAGAAATATAAAAGCCGACTAAAAATTGCGGAGTCATTGATTGGATCAGGAAGACCCAAAGAAACCAATAATAAATCTTTAATAACCCCAATTTCTGTTGGTTTGACTACTATTTTGGCAATTGTGATATTTGGCAGAAGATTTAATTAAAAATGTAATCGAAAAATGAGATATTTTTCGTTATAATGTGCCTACTATTTTAGTAACTATAAACCGTATAATAGAGGTGCCTAAAGAAAAAGAAATTAAACCCGATGGCTATAACATTGGGATGAATTGTGGAGTTACCTCTGGGTTTAAAGGAGATGTTGACAATCCAATTGGAGGTTTAAGACATTGTGTAATGAATAAAGGGTATTATTAATGATTTATAAAATAACAGTTCCATATAATTTTATTACATTTAAAAAAAAATAAGTGGAAAAAGAATCTTATTTAATCCTTAAAGAATTATATTATTTACTTCAAAGAAAGAGTATAAATGATATAATAGACTTTGAATTTGATAATATTTATAATAAATCTGCTGTATCAAAAATCATCAAAAGTTATATATCTAAAAATTGTTTTTATAATCTAAATATTATTGAGGAACATAATATTAAATTAAAATTTATTTCTGTAAATGAAGATTATGAATCCCATGAAGCAATGTCTTTTTCAAACTCTTCACTTTATAATATTATATTTGAAAAATGGGATACACATGATGAATTAGAATTAGCAACTCTTAAAAATCAATTGAATTATAACTTCCTTTTTATACCTGTTATAAAAATCAAAAGAAAAGGAATTTATAATCACTACCTAGATTGGAAAATAGGTGAGTTCAGTTATTGGACCCCAACTAAAGTAGAATTAATTGAAATAGGTAAAGAATGGATGACGATAAAAGAATTGTTAAAAAAAGGTGTTAACGTAACTAAAGTTAAATTTGGAAAATCTTTCAGAAATTCTAACAACCTTCCCAAACAATCAAAAACTCAATACATCCACTTAAGACCACATGGTAAAAACAGTTACGACCATGACCTTAAATATCTTGAATATACTAATGGTGAAACAGAAATAACAAAACAATCATTTTGGTTAAACAAAAAATTTATAAATACTTTGTTAAAAAATAATAAATGGAAAATAATTTTAAAGGAAGAATAATTTATTCAGAAAATTATCAATCTACAATTGATTCAATTAAACTAATAAATAAATCAGATAGTAATAATGCATCAGTTATAAAGCATAATAGAGAATTTATTGATTCCTCCATTAATTCTGATATCTGCATAATTAAAGGTTATGAAAAAAACACAAAGATTAAAAGAGAAAACTTAGTTGCCCCTGATCTATTATCTGCATATGATGAGTCTATTTTAGAGTTAAATTCTTTAGAAGGGAAAGTAAGATGTATTGCTCATAGTTCTGTAATTCAGATTAATAATGAATATGTACCCGCAGGATATGTATCACTGAAGTTTTTTACTAAATCAAATTTAATTTCTGCTAAAGCCACTGATTTATCTGACATTATAAAAAGTAATGATATTGCTAAATCAATAACCGATGAATATATTAAAGAAAGAAAATATTTTTTATCAGAAGCAGCGCCAAATGATAGCTTAATGTTTATTGACGGACCAATGTTTTCAGGTGCAGCTACAAATGGAAATTTTATTTTAATCAATGAATTATTATCAAAAAACTGTAGACCAATATTTTTTGTAAAAAATAGTGAAAGCACAATAATTACTGAACGGTTTGATTTTGCCAAGGAATATAATTCAGATTTACACTGGGCTTATTCAAATCTAGAAGTTGGAGAGGTTTCTCCAGTTTTTGCCTATACAATTGAAGGAAGAAGCAAGGCAATGTGTTTTATGAAGGTATTTGATAAAAGGAGCCCTGTAAGAATTGAATTCCCACTAAAAGAATTTGAGGAAAATTGGTATAATGACGATGTTTTTGATCAAATCTTTTATCAGTTCTTGGCAAATGGAAGTGCAAACAACATGCAACCACGTATTATTCAAATTTCTGAAATGTATGCAAGAGAAATTTTAAAATCAACAAACTTGTACAAAGAAATTAATAAAATGGGGCTAACAAAAAATATGAATGAGGAAAGGGGTATGTTTTAATTAACCTTTTAGTTCTTGTATTACATATTGGTTAATTTCACCAGGTATTTCACCTAATTCAATAGATATTTTAAAAGATAACTCTTTTAAAGCATCATAAAATATTTCATTTGCTATTAATCTTTCCTCTCCAACATATTTATCTAAAATAAGATCTAGCAGGTATCTAGCATTTTTTCTTTTGCTTAAATCCAAATAATATTGATATCCGGAAAACATATAAACAGGTGTTTTTGATAAATTTTTGTTCGATTGTATTAGACCTCTAAAAGTTTTTTCTTTACCTGTATCCCAGCCTATTTTTGACCCAAGATTAAGATCGTTTTTAATAATTTCATTTTCAATTGAAATTAAAAACTTCCTATAACTTTTTAACTTTTCAATTGACAAACCTTTTGTATCTAATTGGTTTTTCTTAGAATCAGCCCCAAAAAGTAACAAAAATATACACCATATTTTTTCTTGGCTTTTAAGTGTAAGTTCTTTATCTAATATAAAATTATTAGAGTCAAAAGCTATAAATACTTCTTGTGTGTTATAATTTTTAATGGAATAAAGCATAAATAATCCATTTGCTCCTATAAAAACTTTATCACTATTAATCGAATTACCTCTTATTATGTACTTATTATCCAAGCATTTATTAAAATCCTCAGTGCCGAAAAGGTATTTCATCTCATCTACTGAAACAGCCCCTTGAAGCATAAGCTTGTTTAAATCATTATTATTTTTCTTTAAAAACATTAAAGTTTTAAATACATCAATAGAAGATTCATCCTCAAATTTGAATATTTCTTTAGGTTTTAAATTTTCTTGGAAAGCTTCACAAAGACTATCATATAATTTAGTTAATAATTCTTCCATTAATATTCTATAATTTTAATACCATTTGAATTAGGTCTTGTTAAAACTGCAAGAACTAACCTCTTTTGGTTTTCAAGTTTTTTTATTGATTCTATTACTTTATTAATAGCATTTTGTGCCATGTTACCAATTTCATCAAGTAATACAACTACATATTTACCTTCAACATTCTCTATTCTTTGTTTTAAATAATTAGCACTTGCTAAACCTGTTGAAACATCAGCTTTTTTTATAATAAGGTCTCCATCACAATGAAATTCTTGCCTTATCATGTCATAAAAATTTAATTTCGCATAAACTCCATCAGCCCTCAGCAACTTATTATCCATTGAATATGCAATAATTTTTCCTGCTAATTCCATAAATTGAATATCTTCAACATCTTTAAAACTCGATAAATCTCCCTTTTCAATATTTGAAATCAATTTCTTAAAAGAAAGAAGATTTACGTTAATTATCTGAAGAACTTTTAAAAATGTTTTTATTTTTATTTTTTGCTCATCATTATATTTTGATGGATTTTTAGCATCTTCCATTTTAAAAGACCTGTCCGTTAATCTTTTCTGTGTTTCTAAATCATTTACTATTCTTGTCAAATCTCGTATTTCTTTCTCTACAATCACTTTTGATGAATTTATATCATCTAATAATTTTGGGGTACCAATTTTTGATTCTAAGTTATATCTTAAGTCAGAAATTTTTTCAAGTGAATTAAAATTACTCAAATCGTCAATATTTAATTCATTTGCACAATTCGCAGTTGTAAGAGTAAGATTATTTTTAACTTTTTTAAAAGTGTCTTTTAAATCTTTTAAATCAGCTTGAAGCTTGTAATACTCACTATCATCATTATTAACAAGTTTCTTTTTGTTTTCTTTTTTTAATTGATTTTGAGTTCTCATAAACTGACTTAAATAACCTTTTATGAGTTTTAAATCATTATTCATAAATCTTTTTAATGATTCATAATTCTTAACCTTATGTTCATGAATTATAGATTCAAGTTGGTTTTTTAATTTTACAGATTCTACAGTAGTAGCATTTTTTAAGATATGATCAATTTCATTTTCCATCAATTCCTCCAATAAATCAATAAGTTGCTTGTAGGAATTATGTATTATATATGATTTACCATTCTTTTTTTCTATTATAAACCTAAGAATAGCATCCTTTATGTATTCAATACTTTCAATAAATTTATTTTGGGCTAAAACATAATCCTGAGAAGAAAATATATCTTTAATTTCTGTATCTTTTATAAGATTATAATACTTTATGATTGAACTATCGTTAGTAATCAATTCAGAAATTTCGATATCATCATTAATTTCATGAATTAACTTTGATATAATCTCTTTAAAATCTTTCTCTAATTTAGCTAATTCACTATTAAGTTGTTGAATCTTTAATTCATCTTTCTTTTCAATTTTTACAGGCTTTTTTAATGATTTGAACTTTTTTGACTTTTTATTAATGTTGCCTTCAAGCTCTGCATTTTTCTTGAACAACAAACTCAATTTTTTTAAGTTTAACATTTTGTTCAAATCATTTACAATTAAGTTTTTTTTGTTAATTAATTTATTTTTTTCAAGAATTTGATTTTCAATTTTTTCTGATTTTTCTTTTAAATTTAATATTTTCTCTTCATTTCTTACGCTATCAAATTCTTTTGTAATATCATAAAAACTTCTAGAAACTTTAGTGAATTTCATAATTAAGTTTTCATTCCAATTTCCTAAATCCTTTATTACTGCATTTAGTCTTTCACTAGGATTTGTTGGCACATCATAAATTACTGATAAATTTTTATGCAAAATTGTATGACTTATTGGAGCACCTCCATCGATTTGTATAATTTTGTTTCTTCCTTTAGCTTTTGTTAAAGACAATTTTTTATTATCTGGTAAATCTAAATCAATATCATATTCTAAATTATAAGAAGCATCATCATCGTAACGTGAAATAGACTCTTTAATGGAATCAAGAATTTTTTCATTATCAAGTTTATCGGCTTCTAATGCATATGCTAAAAGATTAAGAATAAAAGTCTTTCCATAGCTATTATCGGCAGTTATTTCGAAAATTTTCTTTTTTGAATTTATAATAGGCTCAATAAATTCTTCACGTCCTTTATATGTTTTTTTTTCGCCTAATATTTCTAACTCATAATTGATATTGTTCATATTTTAGTGAGTTTTTCGATTATTTCCTCATTTTTAATATCCTCTGAATCAGTTACAAATACTTCTCTCAAAAGGTTTAAAACCTCTTCGTTATCTATTGTTTCAGCTAAATCATCTTTTAAAAGTTCGAAAAGCTCGTTTTTATATTTATTTTCTTTATTTATCATAGTACACCAGATTTTGAGAGTGGGAATTTTGCTAATTTTAATTGAGGTAAGCCGTGAATATTCGTAACACAATACCCAGCCTTCATAGCCTGAATATCATCAGGACTTATTCCGTTAATTTTTTTATTAAATTCATCAGTTTTAAACATCAATTTAGTATTAATTACTGAGGTTAAGCCCCCAGGTATATCGTTAATGTTTTGTGAAGAAAATACTACTCCTATTTTTTTACTCCTACCAACTCTACATATTGTATCTAAATCTCCTAATGCATTTTTAGAAGCGGAGGATTTATAAAATTGATGAACTTCATCAATTATAATTAAAATTGGGATATCATTATTGTTTTCAGTTTTCTCCTTTACAATTCTATTTAAGAGATATCTTAAGACTATAGATCCAAACTCAATGCTTCTAGCTACGTCAATAACTGTCATTTTACCTTCTTGTAAAACATCATTTGCATCAATTTCTACACCTTGGTCATTTTCAAAATATTTATTTGCATTTTTTAACCTCCTCAGCATTGCAGATGCTGTTGAAGGGTTCAAGGTCATTGTACTTTCTCTATCTGCAACATCAATTGTATTATAATTATTATCCTGTTCTCTACATTCTTCTAAAAAGTCTAGAAATCCTGAAAACTTTCCGTTGGAGTTATATTTTTGCCAATATCGAAAAATTTCTGGTAGCGATTGAGAAGCTAATTCTGTCAAGCCCTCTACTATCCCTAATAAAGATTCTGGGTCAATCTTACTAGCATTTAGAGTAATCGCTGTTAAGGCGCAATTTTCACCACCCACACCTTGGTCAGTGAGGTTTTTTTCGTCCTCATGAGCACTATACAAGATTTGATAATTTTGTATACCACCTGGCTCAAAACCTAGAGAATCCCATTCTCGTCTGGCTTCATTATTATTTGTAACTGTTGCCTTATCCATTTTAAGAAAATCAACATCCTTAACATTTATAGCCAATACACATCCATAACGATTAATTTCATCTGAGGTAATCTTATTTTCAATAAAGTGTTGTGCTAGATACTTTGTAGCAACGGTTTTTCCTGAACCTGTTTTACCAGTTATTTGTATTTGGTGCCAATATACATCTTCGGGTATTCTAATTTTAACAGGGTTTCTAGAAACATCATTAATTTTTTGGCATCTTGATGAATGAACTGTTGCAGGAAAGAGATGTGGTCCTTTATTTTTTAAAGAATCTGTGGCCTTTAAAATTTCATCTTGGTTAGATAATCTAGCCAATGCTTGAGGTTTAATGTAATCAACTAAACCATCTTCTCTTTCTGAAATATCGAAAATTCTATGGGCTGTTATCTGGTTTTTACAAACTCTATCTGCTTCTTGAACTCCTAAGTTCAAATCTGCTAATAGTGGGCTAGGAGAATAAATTGCAGTTTGTTCACTTTCTTCTACACGTAAAACAAATTTTCTATCATCATCTGAAATAGTGCCATCTGTTTTCATACTCATATCAACTGTTATATAACTTCCTTTAGGTAATAAACCTGAATTTGTATCTTTTTTTGATGTCAATACAATCTTCCCAGATTTTTCGTATAATACTATCCAATTCATAAGCTTAATTTTATTTCTTTTGTTAATTGTAACCCTATTTTTTCAACTATACCAACTACAAGGGCATTGCCCATGAAGAAAGCTCTTTTATTATCCGTAACTTTTTCATGTTCTGTATGGTTAACAGGAAACATATTTAATAATTCTAACTCATTTGGTATTAATCTTCTAAAAACATCTAAGTCGGGTTTAGGTTGAATTACATGTTTAAATCTTGATGGTGATTGTCCACCTTCTCCAGTAATAATTGTTCTTGATGGTTTATCTAAATGATCAGGATAAATCATATTTCCCTCAGAATACTTATACTCATACCCTAATTTTTTATTTAATTTTAGTTCCCTTTTTGACCCCTTCAAATACTTCCACATATCTACCTCTGTTTCTATCTTTTTAACTTCACCATTAATTTGAGTTTTGATTTTAGGTGTTTTTAATTTTTTGTTAGTTATAAAATATTCTTTTGGTATTTTATCTAAGTCTTTTTCTATTACCTGGCCCAAATTAATTTTTTTTCCTGTATAATTGGATTTAACCTTTGTAGAATAAAACTTTCCATTGATCATAAAACCAGAATTCAGAAAAGGGCTTTTGGTTTTTCCTTTATTAAAGTTTAACGAAACTTCTTCCTTGCTAGAGGAAATAACCCCTTCTCTTAATATATTAAAAAGATTTTTTTCCTCTTTAACTTTAAATGTCTTTGCAAAAACACCTTTTTTAAAGACTATACCATGTGGATTTTGAGATTTAAATCTTTTATAAATTTGAGTTTTTTTGTGATAAGCTAGAATAAAAACACGTTTTCTTCTCTGAGGCATTCCATAATCAGCAGCATTTATAACCCTCCACTCAACTGCATAATCTAATTCATTTAAACAAGATAAAATTACAGCAAAATCTCTACCTCTTTGATTAGATGGGGAGACTAAAAGTCTGTCAACATTTTCGAGTAAAAGATATTTAGGTTTATTTTTTTTCTTTAAAATTATATTATAAATACTCCACCAAAGAACACCTTTTTTACCAACCAGTCCTTTTGAATTTTTTAAAGTAGTAGCGACTGAATAGTCTTGGCATGGGAAACCTCCTACCAATAAATCATGATCGGGAATAGTTTTAAATTTATTTTCTACTACATCTTCAATATTTTCACCTGAATGGTTGGATTCCGGCCATCTTGTTTTATAAATGATGTTAGCGTGTTGAATAGTTTTAGTTGAAGGCTCCCACTGGTTACTCCAAACAACCTCCCAAGCAGAATCCATGTTCTCATTGTAGAGACTAGAAGATGACTTACCATTCCATCCTTCTAAACCTAATCTAAAACCACCTACACCAGCAAATAATTCTACAACTTTTAATTTTTTATTTTTTTTCATAATTAATTTGGCCTAGTAAAGATATGATTTTTTTCATTAATTTAAGCTGTAGTTTATCTATTTACTAGATAAAATATTTTAACGACAAACATGAATTCACGATCCTAAAACTTCTAAGAGAGTAACGATGCTACTCGTAAAAACTTTCCTTAATCACAATATTTATATTAACGATTTTAATAGGCCCTACAAAGCCCAAAACATGTTTTAGTAAGTATACAGAGCTTTCTTTTAAACGCTCTTTAAACTCCTGCCTAAGAGCAGATAAATAGAGTGCTTGCCTGTGTACTCCAACAATACCACACTTGACCTCTTTATTATAGGCTTTTACTAACTCTTTTAGTGTGTAGGTTTTAAAACTTTTTTTATAGTCTGCAATAATTTTTGCGTCTCCTTCTCTGTTTATTAAAATATATTCCATTGTTTTTATTATTTATTGATTTACTTTTTGATACAATTATCATATAAACAAAAGCTTTGTTAATAGGTCTTTTTTGAAATTAGTTCCACCTTAAAATTCTCAAGTTTTTTAGGCTTGTTTGGATTACTAAATGGTGAACTGGCGTGTATTTGCTCCGCACACATATGAATAATAGCTGCAGTTGTATACATACCAATAGGAAAACCGTGCTGATCGAATGTCACTTTAAAGACGAGTTCTCCACTAAGAGCAACACTCATTCTTCCTCGTCTATAAAATAGCCATAACGGTCTGCCATCATTTGACAGTAAAGCGAAAGACTTTGTCTGTCAATTCGATTGAAAACAGATTCTTCCTTGAAGAATTTGACTTGAATTTGTTTTATTTTTTTCATTGTTTTACAATTTAAGTTTAACATAAATTGCTACAAGAAAGGATGTGGATGACTCGTTAATTTTTGGAGAGTTCCCGCATTCTAAACCACCGTGCTTCGAGTAAGTCGGTTGGTACGCATAAAGCGTTCCTGATGCTCTACAAATATACGAAATATTAAGGTTAAATTAAAGAATAAAGTTTTTTAAATAAATCTAAATCTTGCTCAAAATAGTTCGATTTTACTCCCTTTGGATCCACTTTTTATTCCTAAGAATAATGTTTTGTTCTTGGGAATAATTTTTGTTGTCAGCTTATATACTTAAGTAAAGTACTTTTTTCTATAAATTTATTGTCTTCAAAAATATATTCTTTAGCAATTTTTAACCCAGCCAAATTTGGTCCAGAGCTCTCAAATACATGAAGGGTTTTATCATCAATTTCCAAAAAATAAATTCCATAACTACAAACCGATTCTTTTAGTTTAGTTGATTCCCCAAGCCTAGGAACTCTTCTTGGTTTTTCAGGTTTTCGCTTATTTGATCTAAAATCCCAATGAAACAAGCCTAAAATTGTAATATCTTTTATTACATCCATTTTGTATTGTGCTAACCATTTGGTCATTAATGGTGTTATAAAAGCTGGTAATTCAACTTCTAAATTCATTATACTAAAGACTTTAAATGTTCATAAATCATTACCATTGCTAAAGTGTCAAGCTCACAATAGCGTTTTAGGGATTTAGAAATTTCCTCCCTTTCCTGTTTGGTCATATCGGTGTATTGAATCTTTCCATAAGCTGTTAATGCTGCACCACCGTCATTAATATTTTCTAATTCAGATAAGGTATCATTGATTTGGTCTTGAGTCATATTTTCATAAAGTGGAGGCAATAAGTCATAGGGATTAATTATTTCGTCGTTTTGTTTTTGTAACCAAACTTGTTTGGATTTAAAGTTTTTACTACTGACTCCGATTGCCTTAATAGATTTACTATACTTATTTTGAATAAATTCACTTGATTTTAATACTGCTGGCAGTACTTGTTTAATGGAATTAGAACCTTTTGTGTGTGGATTGTAATAATACTTTTTAATAACCGCACAAAGATCAACCATATCTCGTGTTCCGTTTCCTGAGAGGCGGGTTGGTACCTCCCACGGATCTGGGTGTTTATCTTTTGGGTGGCTTATGGTTTCTATAAAAGAAACAAGCTCATTTTTAAAGAGGTAATTACTGGATTTAAGCTGGTCTCTTATAGCATTAAGAATAGTGTTTTCGTGAGTTGAATATTTAAAAATAGTACCCTCATCATGAATTAGCGCATCTAATAAATGTTGTGAAAATATAAAATTTGGAAATTCCCCAGGTGTAGTGTTGATGTATTCATTGGCATGTTCTATACGACCATCTTCGTAATATATATGATGTGAAAACTGAAAGGCTATCTGTTCATAAGGTTTACGACCCTCATGAAAAGGTAAGGGTACTGTAGAGGTTTCAAAATCAATAAAATGATATGGATACACCCAGGTGGCCATTTCGGCTCTTAATCCTTCAATATCTATGAATTCGGAGGTATCTTTGTCTCGTTCTTTTTCTATTTGCAACCATTGCCGCTCTGTACGGCTGAGTTTTCCAGCCGCTTCTTTATATTTGATATCTTCAGGAGTTAGTTGAGATTTAAATAATAATCCTTGTGCCATTAATTTTGGATCTTTTAAATCCCAAACATTAAAAATATTAGAAGTATTAAAATCAGTAGCTGTCCAATTATATTGTGTTTTAAAACAATGTTCAAAACCAGATTTTTTTTGTGGTGTCGTTTCTGAATAATCTACCTTATACTCACACTTCTTACAGGATGAGAATTGTGCAGGCCAATTAGGGTAATAATTGTTTATGCGAACATCTCGTAACAAATCTATGGCTTCATAAAAATTTAAATTATCGTAATACAAAAATTTCCCAGAATGAATTTTTGAAACTACCTCAGATAAATCTTCTCGATACAATAAGTTTTCCCCTAATTGGCTTTTATGATCCACTAAAACATCAACACCTGTTCTTTTATTGGTCTTTTGTTTTACTCTAAAAAATTGATTTAGCCCATCTATCGTGGCTACTTTTGATTTATCAACTAAACATAGGTAAGGGATTATTTTATAATCTGGCAAACATAATTTTGTAACATAGGTTTGAAAAGCTAAATCAAACAGATAAGGTTTCCAACCACTCACAAGTTTTCCTTTTTTACCAATAAAATTATAATCATTACTAGAATCAATAGATTTAGCTTTGACTTCTATGAGCTTGATATTAGATCCGTTTTTTACTAATATATCGGTTCTTATAAATAAATCATCAACATAGAAAGCAGCCTCATAAATAACTACATTTTCTAGTTTTAATAGCTCAGAAGTTTGATCTGCTAAATCTTGGTAATCATAGTTTTCTCGGTCTTCAGGATCTTCAATTAAGATACCTCCAGGATATTGTAAACGAGCATACTCCTCTATTTGAAAACCACCACTTGCTAGGGCTTGTAAAAAAGAGTCTTCATTTTTCTTATTTAGATAGACTTCTTTGCTATTTGAAAAATAGAGTTTGTTAGGGCATTCTAAGCCTTGTTTAAATCTTGATTTGGAAAGTGCTCTCATAACAAATAATTTAAAACTGCTAGCCAATTAGGGTATGCCTTGGAACCAAAATGAATCCATTCACCCTGAAAATTCTCGGCTCCGTTGTTGGGTCTATCATCAATCAAAATATCACCCATTACTAGGTCCTTTCGATGCGTTAAGATCAATCTTCTGTTAATTTTATCTCCAAATTGTTCTTCAATCCATAAACGCTTATCGGTCCAAGCCGACGGATTGTTCCAAGGAGCTGTACTGAGGAAATATACGTCATATTTCGGAGATTTTAGTAACTTTTCAACCGATTTAATTGCAGCATCTATGGGTTTTAAATGTCTAAAAAGACCTGGGATAGTATCGGGGTCTTTATCATAGGGTGGCGAATGTCTTAAAGGGTGTGCGTGCATTGCAGATACAAAATCTGCAACGACACCATCAAGGTCTATATAAAGTAATTTCAACTAATCATAATTTTGAAATAATTTTTTTTCTATTCTATGAAAATTTTTTCCTGGTGGATTGTTCGAACCGGGACCCCATGAATTATAGTAAATTACATTGTTTTTTCTCCAAAATGAAAAACTTCTATTTACATATCTATGATTTCCGTTTTTATCCTTTGTTTTGGGCCAGATTTCCTTGATATTTTCTTCAAAATCGTTATTATTTGATTCAATAAACAAAACATAAGGTTCACTATTTTGATGTTTTGTAAACTCTTCAATTTTTTCAAATTTGTGGTCTTTAAAAATATCATAATATGCTTTTCCAACTGAAAAAACTATTTGGAGTTTTGAATTTTCGTTTGCTTTTCCAATAATATCAAAAACATGTTTATCTATGTAACCAACAAGATGATCATCTATTTTAAGCGCTTGAAAAGATTTAGAACCCCAAGGACATATTTCTATAGCAAATGGTTTGATCTGCTTTTTAGATGGTTTTTCTTTTTCTAAATTTTCAAATATTCTATCTATCCAATCTGCCTGTTTTTTCCAAAATTCGATATTGTAGGTTGGAAAATATTTTGCATATTCATAATAATTTTTTGCATCATCAAATTTTGGTAAATGCTTTTCTTCAAATTCAATATTCTCTTTATTTTTCTTTGACCTTGAAGGATTTAGGTTTAAGGTAATAACAGAATGGTTTTTAACATCACCTAAATATGGCTGTGGAAATACATCGTATTCTAATTCATCGTTGCCTTTACCTCTATAGCTACTCCAAATATTTTTTTTGAATGTTCGCTCTTTATTATTATTCCATTCAACAAAAAATTTGTTCCAATGATTTAAATAGTCTTTAATATTATTAAATTTTTTATCCGACATCTTTTTTTATTTTATATCCGTTTTTATCCTTTGTTTTGGGCTATTAAAATTATTCGGGAAGTATACTTTTATCTCCCTCTTCAAATATTAGACATCCATTATCTAGTATTATTCCGGAACTAACTTCCTCTTGTAGCATTTCTATTTTATCCTTAGGAACTGCAGCTTCATAAAGCATGTTTTCTTGAGATGCTTCATTAAGGTACCTTTTAACAAATTCTAACCGCATATTGTATAGCTTTTCTGAAATTTCATTAGAATCATAGCCAAAATCCTCAAATGATTCATATTTTTCTATCCATTCTCCCTCTTCATCTGTAAATTCATCAAAATCCCAAGGTGAGCCGTTTGACCCTCTAACATTAGTTTTGATATCACAAAAGTAATAGGTGTCAATAACTCCATCTCCATCGTTATCTAAATGAAAAGAAAGAGTGTATTTCCCATTTGTTAGCGCAACAATAGAATTACAAATTTTATAGTCTTCACCGCTATTTTCATTATTGAACGTTTTAATATAGGTGTATGATTTCATAGAATTCTATTTATAATTCTTGCATTACTTCTTTAAACAAATCTTCATCTACACTGAATCTTGAATCTGACATATAATCTGTAATATAATCTTCACAATCATCTTTATCATCTTCATTTATATCCAACATTTCACAACACTTATTTAACATATTTTCATCATCTTCATCAAAATTTACAATGGGACTAAGATCAATTTCTCCTATCCTTGTTACAACTAGAATAGGATCATTCTCCCACCAATCAAAACCGTCTTGCTTCATATCCTCTATGGTGTATCCATATTCATCTCCAGAAGGGTATGAGTTAGTTAGAAACTCATGATATATTTCTCTTATAAACTCTTTAAATAAATGATAATTGGTTAGAGTAATAAAATCATCAGAGTAAAAATTATCCAGCAAAGCATCATACATGTTTTTAACCTCAGAGTCTTCTCTATTAACATCAAAATTCTTTATAGTACATATAAGTTCCTGATTGCCTTTTCTAAGTTCAATATCAACGCTTAAATCTTTACTTGATGGTTTAGTCATTTTTGATTTTTCTGTATCTACTTTTTCAATTGAATTATCCTTTCCCACTGGCACAGAGTATTGCAAAGATTTATTTTTTTGTATATGATTATAAATTTGAAAAATTTCATCAGGCTTAGCAATTGCTTCACCTAATACCTCCCCACTTACTCCATCTGGCAACTCTCCATCATATAAGTCTTCAAATCCTGTGTGACAAGCAATTTGCCATCTAAAAGCGTCATCATCTAGCCAATTATCCTCATATTTATCGCCCGCAGAAATAGTAAATGCACCATCATAAGATTTATCCTCTGAATAGAATTCATTAATCATAACTTTCCATGTATTAAACCAACGACGACAGTCATCATCTTGCTCTTTCCTGCCCACAACTACTCTATCTTGCATATCGAGAGTAATCTCAAATTTCTCATAATCCTCTAATTCTGGACTGTTTTCTAAGTAATAGACTAAATATCTTCCCCATTCAGCTTTATAATTATGGAAAAGATTATCAGGAATTTTCATTGTAGGAAAGTCGTAAATAATTTCTGCCACTTCTTGATTATTATTATTCGTTTCAGTAATATCAGTTGAAGAATCATCCTTCTCAACTATCTCAGATTGCTCCATTGAAACTTTATATTTCAATTTCTTAGCCAAGCTTAAAAATGCATCCATATTTTTAGAACCCCATTGGTTAGAAACCACTACTTCAACACCAAACTTAATTTTTAATGGCATTTTGGTGTTAAATCGCTTAGGGTCCTCCACTTTTGCCGCTTTTCTAATAAATCCCTTACTTCCTTGAATTTCATCTTTAAAAACAGAGCTCAATTTATCAAAAGAAGGTTTATTCTCTTCTACATAATCTTTTACAATTTCAAAAACCAATTGTCTTTTGTTCAAATTCTCTCCTAAATCTTTTACTGTGTATTTTGTATAGTCTCTTGCCATTTTAATGATATTTATTTAAGTTGATTGTAAAACCTCCGGTTTTTTTGCGCCAGAGTTATATTATTAATTTTTTAATGACAACAATTTAAGGATTTAAAAGCTTATATTTGGTTCATAATTGGTTCATAATTGGTTCATTAATAATATTTATTTTGATTGATATTTTAAAAAAGGAAATTGAAAAAAAAATTGGAAAAAAAGTAACCAATAGAGGAGATTGTGAATTGGTCTCCAATGTTATTTTAGAGACTCTTGAGGAAGAAATTAGTTATAGTACCATTAGACGATTATACGGGCTTGTTAATGAGACAAAACCAAATAACAAAACATTAGATACCTTATCCAAATTTATAGGCTATAAAAATTATATTCATTTTTCTCAAAATTACAGTTACAAACGAAAAATTGATCTAAATGATATTATTTACAAAATGGTTTCAGAAAACGATTCAGAGGAAATCATCAACCTTGTAAATAAAACAAAGAAAGGTTCTGAAGATTTTATAAGTATGGTTATAATTTTAATACGTGAATTATGGCATAACGGAAATTATAATTTAATAAACAAAATATTCAGATTAAAAGCACTTAATTTTAATTCGTTTTCCTATTATGAGGTGCTTAAACTGGGAAATTCTATTGGATTATTAATTCGAAAAAAATCAAAAATAGCCCCGATTCTTTTAAATAATATTAATTTTTTAGAATGTGTATTTTTAATTTTCGTAGACTATTCAAGCTTGAATACATATTATGGGGATTCGTTAAAAATCATCAAAAAAAATAATTTTAAATATGATATTACTCTATTTTCATCAGCATTACTTGAATTTAGAAATTTTCTTAATAATAAAAACGTCAATAAAATAACTTTTAAGGCATCTAAAACAAAACGTCTCCATCCAATTTTAAGTGGTCGATTATTGAGCTTAAAGTTACTTAGTGTAGACCCAAATAAAAGATTAAGAATATTAAATACCCATCATAAATCTCTTTTAACAAAAGGTAATATAATAAGCCATTATTATGAATTATTTACCACTTCGATTCTTCTAAAAAACATCGAGATCATGTCCTTTTTAATAAGTCTAATTACTTTAAAAGTTGAATTTCATTATCAAAAAACTCATTTAAATTCGTTCTATTTAATGTGCCTATTTTATTACAAATTAACGGGAGACATAGAAAATGAAACTAAATTTTTAAAATCTTTTAAACTGCTTGATTGTAGGGACAGTTATAAAGAATTTATAAGCCTAATGCATCTTATTTATTTGTATAATAGTACAACAACTAGAGTTAATCAAAAGAAAATTAAAACCAGGTACCTAAACTTGAGTAAAAAACTTAACTACTCCTATTTCTCAGAAGATTTTTTACTTAAATATTTTGATTAAATCCTCCCCAAAATAGTTCGATTTTACTCCCCTCTGCTCCAAATATTATTTTTAAAAATAATTTATTATTCCCGAAAATAA
>TARA_B110000037_G_scaffold47610_2_pt1 | contig 17673 bp, 10 predicted proteins | sample TARA_B110000037 | Tara Oceans TARA_B110000037 (sample SAMEA4397196) | marine metagenome | biome: Polar Biome; feature: [MIX] marine epipelagic wind mixed layer (ENVO:01000061); material: water (ENVO:00002006), including particulate matter (ENVO:01000060) such as... | depth 10-100 m
TCCAAAGTGAAATAATTTATCTTCAAATTGATCCAAATTTTGAATTGTTTTTTTCTTGTATGAACTTCTTTGAGAAAAAATGGGATTTAAAAATACACCTACAAAAACAAAAACAAAAACAAGTGATATATATACTAAGTGTTTCAAGTTAATTATTTACTCGCTAGATATATAGAAGCAATACCCAGAGTCAACGGTATAGCTTCAACTTTATTGTATCCAACCTTAGTTAAAACTTTTAGGAATTCATTGCCATGCGGGAATGCACCAACAGATTCAGGGAGATAGGTGTATGCCCGAGCATCTTTACTCACAATTCGGCCAATTCCCGGTAAAATGTTGTTGAAATAAAAATTGTAGATCTGCTTAATCGGGAATTTTTGCGGCTGTGAAAACTCGATAATAGCAACATGTCCTCCGGGTTTAATTACTCGTAACATTTCTGATAATCCTTGCTCTAAATTTTCATAATTTCGAACACCAAAAGCAACTATGAGAGCATCAAAAGTGTTGGTCTCAAATTCTAAATTTTCAGAATCACCGTATTTTAATTCAATTTTATTTTGTAGCTTTCTCTTTTTTACTTTTTCTAAGCCTACTGCAACCATGTCTCTGCTAATGTCGACTCCAATAATTTTATCGGGGTTGAGCGAAAGAGATTCTAAAGCAAAATCGCCAGTACCAGTTGCAACATCCAAAATTAGTTTTGGGGCAAAAGGTTTTAATAATCGAACCGCCTTTTTTCTCCATAAAATATCAATACCCATGGATAAAAAATGGTTCAAGAAATCATAGTTGTTTGCTATGTTGTCGAACATTTCAGCGACCTGTTCCTTTTTGGCGCTATCGTTTTGGTATGGAGTAACTGTTTTACTCATATTAGTTTTCGGAAAGTGTTAAACATTCATTCATAAGAGTTTGTTTATCAATGGGAACTACCCCTAATTTTTCGCAAACTAAACCTCCTGCAAGATTAGCGAATTTTGCCATCCAATGATTAGGAATTTTTTTGGCTAAACATAAACTTGCAACTGAAATAACAGTGTCTCCCGCACCAGATACATCCGCTATTTTTCGAATATGAGCAGGCAAGATTTCAGCTCCGTTTTCATCCCCAACAAAAACACCTAGTTCAGAAAGGGTAATCAAGGAAATTTTATGTCTAAGGATGTTGGATAATTTCAAATTAGCCTCATTAAGATCATTGAAAGATTTTGTTTTTAAAACAAGATTTAAACCTTCGGATAATTCTTTTAAGTTAGGCTTGAATAAATCGACATTGTGGTAGTTTAAAAAATTATTTTTTTTTGGGTCCACTGCCACTGGTATGTTATTGCGCCGTGCAATGGCTACAACAGTTTTTATTAAATCAGAATCAATTAACCCTTTGTCATAATCTTCAAATAACAGAACATTAATTTTTCGAGATTCGATAATTTTTTTGATTTTGTTTTCGAACTGTATTTTGTCTTCATTAGATAAACTTTTTACTTCTTCTTCATCAACGCGCAACATTTGTTGACTGCCAGATATGATTCTGGTTTTTACGGTTGTTATTCTCTCACTCGATTTTAATATTCCTTCGATTGGTAGATTTTCTTCTTTCAAAATATTCAGAAAATCTGAACCGGAAAAATCGTTTCCTATTACAGAACAAAGAATAGGGGTTGCACCAAGGGCTTTTAAATTTTGAGCCACATTTGCAGCCCCACCAAGTCTTTTTTCGCTATTAGTTACATGTACTACAGGAACAGGCGCCTCTGGGCTAATTCTATTCGCGTTTCCGCTATAATAAGCATCGATCATTACATCACCGACAACCAAAACAGTCATTTGATTAAAGGATTCGAAAAGAGAAGTAATTTCTTTTTTTGTCATGAATTTAAGAAAGTAAGGCGAGAGATTCTTTAATTCTTTTTGCAGCTTTAACTAAGTCCTTATCGCTAGCCGCATATGAAATTCTAACACATTCAGGGTTTCCAAAAGCTTCGCCAGTAACAAGTGCAACATTTCCAACTTCTAATAAAAACATACATAAATCGCCGGTATTATTCATGGTTTTTCCATTGTAAGATTTTCCTAAATAGAAACTTACATCTGGGAATAAATAAAAAGCACCCGGTGGGGTTGTACATTTAATTCCTTCTATTTTTTTCAGTAAGCCAAGAACTAAATCTCGTCGTTTTTTAAATGTACGCTTCATGTGTTCTACCACTTCAGGATCTGCTTCAACTGCTGCTTGAGCTGCTTTTTGAGAAATCCCAGTTGGAGCACTAGTAAACTGACCTTGCATTTTAGTACAAGCTTTTGCAATCCATTCTGGAGCCCCAATGTAACCGATTCTCCATCCAGTCATAGAAAATCCTTTCGAAACACCATTTACCGTTATTACTTGATCGTATACTTCGCTGAAAGAAGCTAAAGAAGCATGTTTTGAATCGAAATTTATTAATTCGTAAATTTCATCTGAAATAATAAAAAAATTAGGGTAATTCTTAATAACATCTTTTAGACCTTCTAATTCTTTTAAAGAATAAACCGCACCACTTGGGTTACAAGGAGAGCTGAAAATCATTAATTTAGATTTGTCAGTTATGGCATTTTCTAGCTGATCAGGAGTTATTTTAAATTCAGTATCAATACTAGAGGAAACAAATACAGGTTTACCGCCAGCTAGTTTGATTAGCTCAATATAACTTACCCAATAGGGTGTTGGAACAATAACTTCATCGCCCTCATTTACTAAGCTTAAAATAACATTTGCAAGGGATTGTTTTGCTCCAGTAGAAACTACAATTTGGGAAGGGGAATAAGATAAATTGTTATCCCTTTTAAATTTGTTTGAAATTGCTTGTCGCAATTCTAAATAGCCAGGAACTGGTGGATAGTGAGTAAAATTATTTTTTATAGCTTCAATTCCTGCTTCTTTAATGAATTCGGGAGTGTTGAAATCGGGTTCCCCTAAACTAAGGCTTATTACATCAATTCCTTTGTCCTTCATTTCTCTGCTTTTTGCTGACATAGCAATCGTTTGAGATTCAGAGAGAGAATTAATTCGATTTGAGAGATGTTTTTCCATAATCTGTGCAAAGCTACTAATTTGAATAAAATGAATATTGTAATAATTAAAGTTTCCTTTCGTTTGTATGCTATTTTATTATTGATTTGCGTAGATTTTAACGCACAAAACAAATTAGAATGGAAGATATTTGGGATATTTTGAAAATCTCGTTACCTGCAATAGGTGTTATGGTAACTGCTTATTTTGTAATAAAACAGTTGCTTGAAGCTCAATTCAAACGCAATGAACTGGAGCTTAGAAGGGATATTTCTAAATCATTAACTCCAAATAAAATAAATGCCTATGAAAGAATTGTTTTGTTCTTAGAAAGGATTCACCCGGCGGAAATGGTATTACGTGTTCACCAAAAAGGAATGACATCGCGAAAATTTCAGGCCGAATTGGTAAAAACAATTAGAGAAGAGTTTCAGCATAATTTAACCCAACAGTTGTACGTTTCAAATACAGCTTGGGGTTATATTCGAAATGCAAAAGAAGAGACAATTAAACTTGTAAATGTTGCAAGTTCAAAAGTTCCACCCGATTCTACGGCAATAGATTTAAGTAATATGATTTTTCAAATAATGAGTAAAATTGATCACCATCCTGTAGATATTGCAAAGGATTATTTGAAGCAAGAATTAAAGAAAACACTGAAGTGAAAGTATTAAGCTCGAAAAACTAAGCTCACTTCTTCAGCAGCAAGAAATGGACTGAGTTCTCCATTTAAAATTTGCTTTTCCTTTAATTCAATCAATTCTTTTATGTGTGGTTTATTTAAAATTATTTCCTGAAGATGTTGCGAAATACTTTGATGAAACCAATTTTTATTCTGGCTGTTTCTGTTTTGCATTAGATAGCCATTTTTCAACATTTGTATCTGATACTCGAGACAGTTTTCCCAAATTTGATTAATTCCTATGTTTTCTAAAGAAGAACAAGTTAATGTTTTTACATGCCAATTAGAAGCTTTAGGGGGGAGGTAATGCAGTGCGGATTGGAGTAGTTTTTGGGCAGATTTTGCTTTTATAGTATTATTTCCGTCAGCTTTATTAATGACAACTAAATCAGCCATTTCCATTATCCCTCTTTTTATGCCCTGTAATTCATCTCCGGCGCCGGTAAGCATTAATAAAAGAAAAAAGTCAACCATAGAATGAACTTCTGTTTCAGATTGACCAACACCAACTGTTTCAATTAAAATGATATCAAAGCCCGCAGCTTCACATAATAAGATACTTTCTCTTGTACTTCTTGCAACACCACCCAAAGTTTTGCCAGAAGGAGAAGGACGGATAAATACATTTGGGGTTTTTCCCAATTCTTCCATTCTTGTTTTGTCCCCTAATATACTACCCCCCGTTTGTTGACTGCTGGGATCTATGGCTAAAATTGCTAGTTTTTTATTTTCTTTTATCATTATTTCACCGAAAGATTCGATAAACGTGCTTTTGCCAACTCCGGGAACACCAGTAATGCCAATGCGCAATGATTTGCTCGTTGTAGAATTACAATAAGAAATAAGCTCATTTGAAATTTTAGTATGGTTAGGGTTGTTACTTTCAACTAAAGTAATTGCCCGCGATAATGCAGAAATATTCCCTTGAGTTAATTGTGTGAATAGCTCAGAGGGATTGAGGTTTAGTTTTTTATTAAAAAGAAATTTATTATTTGTTGCCACAAACCAAAAATAGGGGATTATCGTCGTTTCTGGTCAAATGAAATTAGGGGTGTTTCGCAAGTTCCTTTTACAACATCGTTTATAAGTCCAGAATATGAATTTCCTACAAAAGCTTGATTGCTGACAATCTTTTCTTTTGTAAACTCAATATCCCGAAGTTTTCCCAAATCTTGTAGGTCAATAGCCAAACTACCGGCATTAAACCCTACCCATACAGTAAATAGACTATCTCCTGCTTTATTATTTCCAATATATTCAACAGAATCTACCCTGGCATAGAATTTATTCTCTTCCCACTCGCATGGTTCGTTGTTATTGGAATTACAACTATAAAAAAGAGACAAAAAGATGATTGGAGTAAGGAATTTCATTTCAGATAATATAAATCAACAATAATTGCATAATTAATCAAACAAACTGAATTGGCTAATAAAAAATGGTAAATGTGTGAGATAGTTTACTAAGTAGCTTGAAAACAAAATTTACATTTGTCAAAAGTTTCGATAAAATTTAAGAGATGGATATAAAAGAACACCATAAATGTGTAATAATAGGATCGGGCCCTGCAGGTTATACTGCGGCTATTTACGCAGCAAGAGCTGATATGAAGCCTATAATGATAACGGGAATGCAGCCAGGCGGTCAATTAATGGATACTACTGAAGTTGATAACTTCCCGGGGTATCCGAATGGGATAACAGGTCCAAAAATGATGGAAGACCTTCAGAATCAGGCAGAACGTTTTGAGACTGATGTTCGCACAGGTTGGGTTACAGAGGTTGACTTTTCTGGACCGATTCATAAAATACAAGTTGGCGGAGCTGAATGGATTTCTGCAGATTCTGTAATAATTTCTACAGGAGCAACTGCAAAATGGTTGGGCTTGGAAAGTGAATTGCGTTTGAGAGACATTGGAGGTGGGGTTTCTGCTTGTGCAGTTTGTGATGGATTCTTTTACCGTGGAAAAGATGTTGTAATTGTTGGTGCAGGCGATACTGCAGCGGAAGAAGCCACCTATTTGGCCAAGCTTTGTAACAAAGTTTATATGATTGTCAGAAAAGATCATTTTCGTGCTTCAAGAGCCATGCAAGCAAGAGTAAACAACACCAAGAATATTGAGGTTTTGTTTGACAGTGAAACTGTTGAAGTACTCGGAAAAGAATTTGTAGAAGGCGCTCTGATAAGAAATAATAAGACTAAAACTGAAACTACTTTAAAGGTGGATGGTTTTTTTGTTGCAATTGGACATAAACCAAATACTGATATTTTTAAAAAGTGGTTAAAGACGGATGATGTTGGTTATTTATTAAATAATCCAGGAACTTCACATACAAATATTGAAGGAGTTTTTGTTTCCGGTGATGCGGCCGATAAGGTTTATCGTCAGGCAATAACAGCTGCTGGAACTGGATGTATAGCGGCATTGGATGCTGAAAGGTATTTAGCGTCAAAAGGAATTCATTAATTTTTTAAAAATGAAAAAAAGAAAAAAGCAGCCCAACGGCTGCTTTTTTTATGTGTACTCATCGATGGACAGAAATTTTTTATTGAAAAACAACAAATTAATTTGGTGTTTCGATAAATAATGCTATAATTTGGACGGTTATTACTAATAAATAAATTATTATGAAAAGACTATTATTCTTACTCATTTCAATCAGCATTTCTACGTTAACATTCGGACAGCTTTCTGGGTCATATACTGTAGGTGGAAGTGGAGGATACTTTACTTCTGTGGTGCAAGCAGTAGATTCTTTAAATAGACAAGGAGTAAATGGAGCTGTCGTTTTTAATATCCGATCAGGAACTTATACTGGAAGGTTAAGAATTAACAGACCTACAGGTACTTCTACCACAAATACGATAACATTTAGGCCAGATACTACCAATACGACTCCTGTTGTAATTCAATATACAGGAAGTAGTTCTAATCGTAGTGTATTAATGTTTAATGGATCACAGCACATTTCATTTGACAGTTTAACTATTAAATCAAGAGGAACGTCATACAGTATTGTTGTTGAATTTATGGGTGCAGCAAGGTATATTTCGGTTGACGGTTGTAAACTTGAAGGTTACATTAATGCGACCACAGGAACTTATCAGACGGTAGTTTATGATAACTCTGGGTCATCAAATATGTCTAGGGATATCACGATTGAAAATAATGAGATAATTGGCGGGAGTCATTCTATATATACATATGGTAGTAATACTTCCAGCCAGCAAACAGGTTGGAAAATTATAAATAATAATATTTATGATTGGAACTATATGGGTATTCGAGCTCAATACACAAACTTAAGTGTGAGTAAAAATAAGGTGTCTTCTAAAATAAACGGTGGTTATAGCTACCCTTATGGAGTGTATTTGTATTACTGCTATAATACAGAAGTAAGGGGGAATAATATTCAAGTAGAAGGGTCTGTTTATGCTCAATATGGCGTTTATATGTACCAATGCCATGCAACATCTAGTAGTAGAAAGTATTTTGCAAATAATATAATTAACGTGCCTAAAGGAAGATATGGAATTTATATGAATAGAAATAATTATATAGATTTTGTGCATAATACCATAAAAACAGGTACAAAGTATAATGCTACCTACACGACCTATTATTATGCCGGAGCCTCAAATGTTGTTCGAAACAACATTTTTTATAATTCTACAGGTGGTTATGCTTTTTATAGAATAGGAACAGCACCTACAATGTCTCATAATAATTATAGCTCAACTGGAGCTAAAGCAAACTTTACTTTAGCAGGTACCGATAAAACAGTTGATCCTGTTTTTAATTCACTTAGTGATTTGCATATAAATAGCATTACGTTGGATGGTTCAGGAACTAATATAGCCGGAATAACTAAAGACATTGATGGCGATACTAGGACATCAACAAGAGACATGGGTGCGGATGAATTCACAGCTCGAAATCATGATTTGATGCCTGTGAAATTAATTTTGCCAGGTGAAGGTGGGTGTGGAGAAGATTCAACTCAGGTAACAATTTTAGTGAGAAACAATGGTAAATTAAGTCAAACTAGTCAGCCAGTTACAGTAATCGTAATTTCGCCTATTCAAGATACAATAACTGGAACCGGAACAAAAACAATTGCATCTGGAAAAATGGATACTGTAAAAGTTGGGAAAATCAATACAACAATAGGTGGGAATTTTGTGTTTAAACTAATTACTAATTTAAGTACAGAACAAAGAAGAGAAAACGATACTTTATTAATTACAAAACACAGAATTTATAAGTCACCGAGGGCTCCTGTTGTTGGAAATAATATTGTGGTTTGTAATAACATTGATACAACATTAGGCGCCAATACTAATGGAAAAATAGTTTATTGGTACGAGCACCCTGATAGTTCTTATTTTCACAAAGGCGATTCGTTGACAGTAAATAAGACAACTAGAGATACCGTGTGGGCTAAAGCTTCTGATGATTATAAATCTAAAGTTGGTATTGCCAGTAATTCTGTTGGATTTGGCAATTTCTATTTTAGACAAAATTATGGTATTAAATTTGACGTATTAAAAACCTTAACAATTGATACGGTAACTGTTTATCAGCAGTCTGCGGGAAATGTTAGGGTTCGTTTATACAGTCCAATCGGAACTGTTTTAGCAGATTCTACTTATAAAGTAAACTCGTCTGGATCGGCAAAACTTGCCTTAGGATTTAAAGTTTTACCTGGTAAGGGATATAAATTAGATGCAAACGGATCGACTTCTCAAATGTGGTATACATATAGTGGTGTTTCTTATCCATATAGAGATGCGGATTCAGCAATTATACTTACTGGTGATTTATTAAATAATACAAGACAATACTTTTTCTTTTATAACTGGAAAATTAGTGTTGAAGGGTGTGAATCTCCGCTTGTAAAAGTTCCTATTAATGTTCGGCCGTCTTTAAAAGTAAATATTGGTCCAGATACTGGTTATTGTGTTGGTAATACTTTTAACTATACTTTAAACGGTACAACTAGTGGAGGCCAAAGTTATTTATGGCAAAATAGAACTACAAGTCCAACTTATACTGTAAATAATGGGGGTACCTATTGGGTTGATGTCAAATCCGCAAATGGATGTGTGACCCGTGATTCAGTAGTTGTTTCAGTTGTTCCAATTCCAGTTGTAACTTTTTTAGGGGGAAATGTTTGTACAAATACTGGCGCTCTTAATATTAATGGAAAACCAACAGGTGGAACAATTGCCGGTTCTGGTGTTATTGGTGGTTTATACTTTCCTGCAGTTGTAGGGGTAGGTAGTCATTCATTAACCTATACTTTTACCGATAGCATTGGTTGTGCTGCTAGTGCCGTTGGGACAATGGTAGTTGATACAGCCCCAAAAGTTACATATACCCCGCCGGCATCAATTTGTCAGAATAAAAGGGCAGTTGTTTTAGGTGGCGGATCTCCAGCTGGAGGTTATTATTTTGGTAATAATATTCAAGGAAGTAAATTATTGCCGAATAAAGTAGGTACAACAACTATAAACTATGTTTATTATGCATTAAACGGTTGTCATGACACTGCAAGTGGAACAGTTAATATTATTGTTTCACCAAATGTAACTTGGGCAAGTATTTCGGATCAGTGTCAGAATACTCCTTCGTTTAATTTAGGTGCTACGCCTGGAGGTGGAACTTATTCAGGTAGTGGAGTTTCTGCAGGAATGTTTAATGCCAGATCTGCTGGCGTTGGATTACATAAAGTATCTTATGTATTAACGGGGGCTAACGGATGTGCAACTCTAGAAACTAAAGAAATTAGAGTTTATCCAGTACCTTATATAAGCTTTGCAAGTTTAATAAGTGCATGTGAGCATGAAAAGAATTATTTACTTGTTACCGGCGGACCAGGTGGTGGAACTTATAGCGGGAACTTTGTAAATTCCGCAACTAGATCATTTGATGTGCAAAGTTCTGGTGCTGGAGCTCATACTATTTATTATGGAAGGGCAAATCAATGGTGTAAGGATTCGATAGCACAAACATTGGTTGTAAACGCAACTCCAAAAGCAAATTTCGGAAGCGATAAACAAATATGTGGAAAGCAGACATTAACATTAGATGCTAAAAACACTGGAGGTAAATTCCTTTGGAGTACTGGAGACACCAGCCAAATGATTATAGTTTCAAGGCCAGGTCATTATGCAGTAACTGTTACTGCTAATGACTGTAGAGGAGTTGATAGCGTAAAAGTTAGTTATTCAGCTATATGTGTTGGTATTGATCAAAGACTAGAAGATAAAGTTTCTGTTAATATTTTCCCTAATCCGTCAAATGGAATTATAAATTTAAATATGACAGGGTTTGGAAATATGGACGTTGAGTTTTTAGTTCATACTACGGGAGGTCAAAAGGTGTTTCAAGCAAATAGGTCAAATTTAAACGAAACTCATGAAGACAAATTGGATATTTCAAATCTTGCCGATGGTATATATCTATTAAATATTAATACCTCTGAAGGTAGTTTGGTTTATAGAATTACAATTAATAGGTAAATCGAAACATTAAAGTATAAAAGCTGTATGGGTTTTCCATGCGGCTTTTTTTTTTATCTAACTTTGTCGCGAGTCATATTATTAATATAAACTTGCTTTCTAATCTACAAATTAAACAATACAATTATGAAAAATAACTTCATTCAGGTTTGGACTGTACTTGTTTCACTTCTAATTAGTAGTTCGCTTTTTTCTCAGTTATCAGGCTATAAATTTTATTCTTCATCTGGAAGCTTCACAGCAAACTCAGGGTCAGCGACTGCTGTAAATTCTATAGAGGCAGACGATGCTTTATCTAAGGGTATTGCCATTGGTTTTTCATTCAAATTTGATACTATTAATTACACGCATTTTAAGGCTTCTTCAAATGGTTGGATAACTTTTGATACCACTCTTAATCCTTCAGCTTTTTTAAATAGAAATAATGGATTGAAGTTAAACTCTGGTGTTCGATCTGTAGTTGCACCATTGTGGGACAACTTGGATGGGACAGGAGGTGCTGGAAGTTACGAATTGACAGGAACATCGCCAAGTCGAATATTAACTTTTGAATGGAAAAACTGGAAATGGGATGTAAATGCAACTTCGGCCGTGATGTCATTTCAAGTAAAACTGTATGAAACAAGTAATAAAATAGAATATGTATATAAGCAAGAAACAGGAACACTAGTTTCGAATAGTAGTGGTGCTTCTATTGGCCTTGGAGGTAAAACTACAGGTAACGGCAATTTCTTGAGTTTAAACAGTTCAGGTACTTCTCCAACTGTGAGTACTACAGTCGAGACTTCAACTATTGCTTCTAAACCAGCCACCGGACAAATTTATTTATTTGATAAAAGCGGTTGTAGTGCTACAAAAGCAACTCTTCCAAGCTTGTCAAATTTGTGTGTCAATGGGAACTCACTAACATTATTGGGAGTAGGTGTTCCATCTGGAGGTACAAGTGTATATTCTGGAACAGGGGTTAGCGGAAATCAATTTAATCCGTCATCGGCAGGAGTAGGAACGCATACGATTTCTTACAAATATACAGACGCAAAAAGTTGTGTGGATTCTGTTTCAACTTCTATTACTGTTGATTCCGTTCCTATAGTTGCTATTTCATCTTTGCCAACTTTATGTAAAGGTGATCCGTCAATTACTTTAACTCAAGGCAGCCCAATCGGAGGAATATACTCGGGAAATAATGTAAGTTTAGGGAAATACAACCCGAGTGTTGCAGGCGGAGATTCTTTGCAATATTTATTCACAGATGCTAAGGGTTGTAAAGACTCTTTAAAATCATTTATTAAAGTAGATTCAGTACCAATAATTTCATTCCCAACCTTAAGTAATAGATGTTTAAATGCTGGGTCATTCACATTAAATACAGCAACACCAACCGGAGGAGTATATTCAGGCACAAATGTAAGTGGGGGCATATATACTCCTACAATTGTAAGAACCGATACAATACAATATTTCCTAGCACTATCAGGGGCCTGTAAAGATTCGGTAACCCAAACAATAACTATTGATTCTGTTCCAACAGTAAGTTTTGCTTCAATTTCTCCAGTATGTTTTGGGGCAGCAAACTTCACGTTAACTGGCGGATCTCCAAGTGGAGGAGCATACTCTGGAAACAATGTAAGTTCTGGCTCATACAGTCCTAGAACGGCAGGAACAGATACAATTACCTATTCGTTTACCGATGGAAATTCTTGTAGCGCAACAGCTAAATCTTTCGTAGTTGTAAACTCACTTCCAACGGTAACTTTTTCAACTCTTACCGCTGTTTGTGAAGGAGCTCCAGCTTTTGCTTTAAGTGGTGGTGCTCCAATAGGAGGAAGTTATTCGGGGAACAACGTAAGTTCGGGGTCATACAATCCGGTTTCTGCTGGAAAAGACACATTGAAATACGTTTATACAAATTCAAATTCATGTACCGATTCTACAACTTCAGTAATTACTGTAAACGCTAAACCCAAAGTAGTATTTCCAACCTTGAGTAATAGATGCTTAAATGCAGGATTGTTAACATTAAATACAGCAACACCGTCGGGAGGCACCTACTCGGGGAGTAATGTTTCTAGAGGAGTTTACACAGCCACTTTAGTAGGGTTAGATACAATTAAGTATTCATTTACTAATTCTAGTTTATGCACGGATTCCGCGACCCAGACAATAACTATTGATTCTGTTCCGAAAGTAAGTTTTGCAACGCTTTCTAGTGTTTGTAAAGGTTCAGGTAGTATTATTTTAGCGGGCGGTTCTCCAAGTGGAGGCACTTATTCGGGGAATAAAGTAAGTGGAGGGTCTTACATCACTTCAAGTACTGGAAAGGACACTCTGAAATATACTTTTAGCGATGGTAATTCATGTACCGATTCTGCTTTTTCGGTTATACAAGTAGATACAACACCAAAGGTAACTTTAGGTTCGTTTGGTGCTATTTGCAAAAAAGCAAAAGCTCTCACTCTTTCTTCTGGAGTGCCTTTAGGAGGCACCTATTTTGGGAATAACGTAGCTCTTAATTTATTTATTCCTTCTACTTCTGGCGTAGATACTATACATTACACATTTAAGGATGCGAATAATTGTTCTGATACTGCAACTCAATCGATAGTTGTGGATACTCTTCCAGCAGTTACATTGGCTTCCATCCCAAATATCTGCTTAAATACTCCTTCATTTGCTTTAAGTGGAGGATCTCCTAGTGGAGGAAGTTATAGTGGAAAAAATGTCATTTCAAACAGGTATAATGCTGCTAATGTTGGTTTAGATACTATAAAATACTCTTTCACGGATTCGAATACTTGTAATGCAGAGGCTACGGGTATAATTCAAATTGATTCTATTCCCATAGTAAAATTAAATTTAGGGTTTACACAAGCATGTGAAAATTCACCTAAAATTCCACTTTCTGGAGGTGCTCCACTGGGAGGGACATATAAAGGCTCTTTTGTTTCAGGAACTGATTTTGATCCAGCTTTAAATACACCAACTACAAGTATGGTATATTATTTATATATAGACTCAAACAAATGTTCTGACTCTGCTAACTCACAAGTTATAGTAGATACAATTCAGAAAGTAACATTAGCTTCTTTCGGTGCTATATGTAAATTAGCTGTGCCACAAGTTCTTACCTCTGGTAGTCCTTCTGGTGGGGTATATTTTGGTATAAACGTAAACGGTAGTAGCTCAGAATTCGACCCTTCTACTGCTTCTTTGGGAAATAGCTCTATAAGCTACACTTTTACAACCCCAAAAGGTTGTGAAGACAGTGCTATTGGAAATATATTGGTAGAAGCTAATCCCACTTTTAATTTAGGTAACGATACTTCCATTTGCGGAAAGGATGAATTGACATTAGATATTGGAATTCCTTTTCTGAATTATAACTGGAGCACTGGAGATACCTCAAGAAGTATTAAAATTCAAAAAAGTGCGATTGTAATTGTGGAGGTAACCGACACTTCAACAATGGCAAATTGTACCTATAGTGATACCATACGAGTAGATTACGACGAAATTTGTGTTGGTTTAAAGGAATTGTTTGCAAATGGAAGCATAAAATATTTCCCTAATCCAAGTAATGGTAAGTTTTATATCGAGTTTGAAAGCATTGAATTAGATAATATGCAAATTCAAATTATTTCTATGAAAGGAGAAGAGGTTTTCAAAAAAGAAATAATTCTGAATAATGGAATTTACAAAGGAATTGTGGAAATGGATAACATTCCTTCTGGTATTTATTTAATGAACCTAATTTCGGATAAAGGATTTATTACAAAACGAATTAGTATCCGATAGTTTATTCAAAATAGCATTATTTATTAAGAGCCTTTTCAATTCTGAAAAGGCTCTTTTTTTATGCCCAGGTTTAAATATATTTGACGCTTATAAAAATCACTTATGAAAATAAAGAACTTAGCGCTGTTTGGAGCAGCCGCTTTAATATTAACTGCATGTGGACAAACATCAGTAAAAACAGATCAAAATAATTCGGATAACGAAGAAGAAAAAATGGAAAAATTCGAATACTTATCTGAGCAATTTTCTGATATAAAGATTATTAGATATAAAATTGGTGGTTTTGATGAGTTGACAGTCCAACAAAAGGAATTGGTTTACTATTTATACCAAGTTAGTTTGTCGGGAAGAGATATTATATATGACCAAAACTACAAGTATAATTTAGTAATTAGAAAAGCTCTGGAAAATGTGGTATCCAATTACAAAGGAGATAAGGAAAGTGAAGATTGGAAAAACTTAATGGTTTACACCAAACGAGTTTGGTTTTCCAATGGGATCCATCACCATTACTCAACCGCCAAATTAAAACCAGAATGCTCTAAAGAGTTTTTTAATAAAGTATTGGCCGAGACTAATACAACTTTAGAAAATGGTATTGTTGAAATAATGTTTGACAATGTTTCAGACATGAAAAGGGTGAATTTGGATCCTGAAAAAGATTTGATTGCAGGAAGTGCAAATAATTTTTATGGTGAAGGAATTACCCAAGCCGAAGTGGAAGCATTTTATGCAGCTAAAATTAATAAAGAGGATAAAGAGCCGATTTCTTGGGGACTCAATTCGACACTAGTTAAAGATACGGATGGAAATTTAGTAGAACAAGTTTGGAAAGTAGGTGGTAAGTATTCTGCTTCTATAGAGCAAATGGTGTTTTGGCTTAAAAAGGCAGCAACAGTTGCCGAAAGTGAAGATCAGAAAAAAGGATTTGAGCTTTTGATTAAATACTATGAAACTGGTGATCTTAAAATTTGGGATGAGTATAATATCCTTTGGGCTAAAACGACGGGCGATGTAATAGATTATATAAATGGTTTTATTGAAGTATATGGTGATGCAATGGGATATAGAGCTACTTACGAATCGGTAATTCAAATTAAAGATTTTGAAGCTTCTGCCAGAATGAAGGTATTGCAAGATAACGTGCAGTGGTTTGAAGACAACTCTTCTATTTCGGGGGAACATAAAAAAGAAAAAGTAGTGGGAGTTACCTACAAAGTAATCAACGTTGCAGTAGAAAGTGGAGATGCATCTCCAAGTACTCCAATTGGGGTAAACTTGCCAAATGCAAACTGGATTCGGGCCAAACACGGTTCAAAATCTGTATCATTAGGAAATATAGTTGAAGCTTATTCATTAGCGGGTGGAAAATCCATGCTAAAAGAATTTTGTTATTCCGATGAAGAGTTTGAAAGATCTGAAAAATACGGAAAGCTGGCATCAAAACTTCATACCGCTTTGCATGAAGTTGTCGGACATGCTTCCGGAAAATTAAATGAAGGTGTTGGAACACCAAAAGAAACGCTTAAAAGTTACGCGAGTACTTTAGAAGAGGGCAGGGCAGATCTAGTTGCCTTGTATTATTTGTTAGACCCGAAACTCATTGAGTATGGTTTAATGGAGTCTTTAGATGTTGGAAAGGCAGAATACGATAGTTATATCCGTAATGGTTTAATGGCGCAATTGAGAAGGTTGGATTTAGGTGATGAAATAGAAGAAGCACACATGCGAAATCGACAATTAGTAGCTGGTTGGGTTTACGAAAAAGGGCAAGCTGAAAACATAATTGAGAAAAAAGTAAAAGAAGGTAAAACCTACTTTGTAATAAACGATTACGATAAACTGCAAATTCTTTTTGGGGACTTGCTTAAAGAAATTCAAAGAATAAAGTCGGAAGGAGATTATGAAGCAGGAATGGCCTTGGTTGAAAATTATGGAGTAAAAGTAGACCCAGTAATTCACCAAGAAGTATTGGATAGAAGTGCTAAGCTTAACATACCTCCTTATGGTGGGTTCATCAATCCTAAATTGGTAAAAGTGGAAAAAGATGGCAAAATCATTGATATTAAAGTGGAATATCCAAATGATTTTACAAAGCAGATGATGGAATATGGAAAGGAGTATTCCTTTTAATTATTAGAGAGTTCACCCAAATGACCTCTTAAAATCACTTGAATTAAGAAAATAAAAGCCTTTATCGTTTTATTACGATAAAGGCTTTTTAATCTAATACTGCATATAGTGGCAAATCAAATAATTAGGGTAAATTCAATTTCGGATTGTTTTATTTGGCAAGCCAAATGGCTGGCTCATAAGCCCAAAATTTAGCGCAGTAAACCCCAATTGCGTTATTAACACTTAAATGTCAAGAAAGCTTAAAACATTCCTTTTTTAGGATTATTTGAGGTTTTGAATGTTAAAAAAAAGGCCTTGTTGTGCCGTTTTTTAATTGTTTTTAGGGGCTTAGTTAGCACATTATCAGACACTTTGAATAAGGTTGGGATTATTATTGGTATTTAACATTATTATGTCCATATTTGAACCGACTTAAAATTAAAAAACGTTGAATATGAAAAAGTATCTATCTTTATTTCTAATAGCATCTATTAGTTTATTAATTACCGATTCCTTAATAGCTCAGTATTGTACGCCACGTACACTTACTCCATCGTGGGGTGCGATTACAAAAGTGGTCACCACGGGCGGTTCAATTAACATCAGTAAGACTACTGCTTCTAAATATGGGTATTCTAATTATTCATCTACTGATAGTGTCGAGTCTGCTCGTGGGGGTTCAATTACCATGAAGGTTACCCACAAAGGTGGTTTAGCAATCTGGGTTGACTGGAACGATAATGGAAGTTTTGCCCAAGCTGGTGAGGAAGTATTTCGTTCAGGAAACATAAGCCGAACTGCTACAGTCACCACAACTGCGAATATTACAGTTCCTTCTGGAGCCAGCTATGGATCTCTTCGAATTAGAATTGGGTCAGGTTATTATAGTTCGTCGTACCTTGTATACTGTGGAGGTAGTTATAACACAGAATTTGAAGATTATCGCTTATCTGTTCCACCTCCTAAGGCTAGAGACGCTGCGGTGACTAGCCTTAATCCTTCTGCTATGTGCGCTGGTTTAAATGATATAAATGTCAAGGTTTCAAATAATGGTTCACAAGCAATTTCTAGAATTACCCTAAAAGGAACTATTGGAAGTACCAATTTTGGTCCAACTGCATTTACGGGATTAAATATTAAGTCAAACAAAGACACAACATTAAAATTGGGCACATTTACATTTGTAAAAGGAACTTCTTACAACATGAAGTTTTATAGTTACAGTCCAAATGGCGGCACTGACCAAAAAACTTCAAACGATACACTTACAAAAGCTGGTTATAAAGCTGCTATTGGAGGAACCTACACAATTGGCGCTTCTGCAGGTGCTGACTTTAGCACCTTTAAAGCTGCAGAAGCTGCAATGGCTGCTGATGGTATTTGTGCCGCAACAGTTTTTAATGTAGAAGCTGGTACTTATAACGAGCAAGTTAAGTTTGGAACTTATGCTGGAATATCTGCTACTAACAATGTTAGGTTTAGACCAGATCCAAGTAAC
>TARA_B110000037_G_scaffold223118_1_pt1 | contig 17667 bp, 17 predicted proteins | sample TARA_B110000037 | Tara Oceans TARA_B110000037 (sample SAMEA4397196) | marine metagenome | biome: Polar Biome; feature: [MIX] marine epipelagic wind mixed layer (ENVO:01000061); material: water (ENVO:00002006), including particulate matter (ENVO:01000060) such as... | depth 10-100 m
TACCTCGCTATCTCGAAAGGCTTTTCCCAGGCAGAAAATATCACCCACATCGCAGGCAAGTAGCCGCTTCATGAAATATTCAGGAGAGGTCTGTAAGTACCCACTATCGCCAAATACCTTAACATTTATGCTTTCTATGTTAATATCCGTGACGGTTGAGCGGGCTAAAACGGGAACATCTACTTCCATCGCCCGACGCTGCTGAAAGAAACTGCGCAGACTTTGTAACAACTCACTGCGATATTGCAGCGACTCATTACTCATACCAGACTGCCAGTTATCGCTCACAATTATTTGACGCGCCCCTGATACTCACCGGTCCGCGTATCCACTTTGATCACTTCACCTTCTTCCAAAAATAACGGCACCTTCACGATAGCCCCCGTTACCAATTTAGCTGGCTTACTGCCGCCCTGTGCCGTGTCGCCACGCAATCCCGGATCCGTTTGGGCAATAGCCAACTCTACATGAATGGGCGGAACTACGGACAGTGGTGCGCCGTTATAGAGTGTCACCACGCAAATATCCTGCTCACTCAACCATTTAACCGCGTCGCCGAGCGCGTTTTCTGAGGCCTGATGCTGTTCGAAGGTGTCCGGCTCCATAAAATACCAAAATTCACCGTCTTCATAGAGATACTGCATATCCATATCCAGCACATCAGCGCCTTCAAGAGACTCACCTGATTTGAACGTCTTTTCAATTACACGGCCAGTTTTAAGGTTACGCAGCTTTACTCGACTAAACGCCTGACCCTTGCCTGGTTTAACAAACTCATTCTCTAGAATCGAGCACGGATCACCGTCTAACATGAGTTTTAACCCAGAACGAAATTCATTAGTAGAGTAATTGGCCATTATTGTCTCGTCTCGAAAATTATAAAGGTACATGATACTCCAAGTGCCGGCGATGTTCGCCAGTTTTGGATATTGATACCCGGAAAAGCTGAACCAATTGCGGCTGCCGCGACCTTTAATTAGCCATAGTACAGAGGTGCTTTCACAGCACCTCTACGCGAACTCACAGAGAATCCTACGCAAGGTGATCCAGTAAATTTATGGCTAATGATTGGCAACTACCTCTAAACCCCTAGAGTAGCAATATCTTTATCGCTGTATCCCAAAAGGTAAAGAATGCCATCTAGGCCAACGTTTGATAATGCCTGTTTAGCTGATGCCCTGACCAATGGCTTCGCCCTAAACGCAATACCAAGTCCGGCAATCGCCAACATTGGCAAATCATTAGCACCATCGCCCACAGCAATAACCTGCTCTAGGAGCAGGCCTTCTTTTGCAGCGATTTCGCACAGCAGCTCCGCCTTGCGCATGCCATTGATAATCTCGCCCTGCACTCGCCCAGTGACGAAACCATTAACAACGTCCAACTCATTAGCATAGACATAGTCGACATCCAAAATACTCTGCAAGTAGCGGCCAAAAAAGGTAAAACCACCGGAAATAATAGCGGTTTTAAAACCGAGCTGTTTTAAGCTTTTAATAAGATGCTCCGCACCTTCATTTAACCTGAGCCGTTCTGCCACCGACTGTAAAACGTCTTCACTCAGCCCTTCGAGTAGCGCTAACCGCTGAGCAAAGCTGTCGTTGAAGTCGATTTCGCCCTGCATAGCTGCCTCGGTGATGGCCGCAACCTGCTTGCCAACACCGGCTTCCTTGGCCAGCTCGTCAATCACCTCCGCGTCAATTAAGGTAGAGTCCATATCAAACACGACCAGTTTGCGATTGCGACGGTAGATGTCATCTTCCTGATAGGCGATGTCTATATTCTGTTGACCCGCTAACTCAAGCAGCGAGCTGCGCAATTGAGTAGCACTATGCGGTGTGCCACGGGCTGAAAATTCAACGCATGCACGCCCTAGGCGATCGGACTCATCAAGCTTAATTCTGCCGGACATGCGCACAATTTTGTCTATATTAAGACCCTGCTCGCTAGTAACTCTGGTTACTGCAGCCAGATGGCATGCATCAATTTTACGCGCCAAAAGGGTCACAATATGACGCCGCTTACCCTGCTGTTCGACCCAACGCTGATAACGTTGTTCAGAAATCGATGAAAATCTTGCCTGCATACCTAAGGTTTTTAAACACGCCAACACCTCATCGGTAACTGAAGAGGTCTGGGTCCTCAGCGGTATTGCGACGAGAATACCCAGATTCAACTGATCGTGAATCACCGCCTGGCCTATATCGAGCATGGTGACAGCGTAGCGCGATAGAACGTCGGCTACGGCACTGGTGACGCCAGGTTTATCCTGACCTGACACAGTTATTAACAAAATATCTTTCACAGATTCCAGCCAAGGTGATTATTATGCCGCCATTATATAAAAGCTGTGGGAATAGGATAGAATGCGAGGCAAATTAACTGCAATTAAATTCAGGGCACATAGAATGTATCGTCGATATTCGATGGCAATAAAGCTGCCTGTCGCAGTATTTTTTGCCTGCCTAATACTAGGATTTCTCAGCACTATCCTTCTATCTAGCTATACGTCCAAACTATCGAATGACGTGGTAATGGAAAAAAGTGAACTGTCAGTTAACCAGTTGGTAGAACTAATTCGCAGCTCCCTGTTTAATGAGGACACAATCAGTGTTCAGGTCGCATTGCGTCGGGCAACTGCAGATCAAGCCATCTTCAGCGCCAGTGTTTATGACAACGACAACCAGTTAATCGCACAGAGTAAAACCGCTGGCGACAAGCCAGATACTCTGGAGATCATCAGTCGCGATATCGAGTTACAGGATACTCAGATTGGTACAATTTATGTGGCGGTCGATAGCCAACCTATCTATCAGCAATATCGTAATGTCCTTTTTAGCTGGCTGCTTCTGTGGCTGCTTTTTACCGCGCTGTGCACCTATCTATGCCACCAGTTTGCCGAACAGTTTTTCCGTCGAATTCTCATCCTAACGAGCCGGCTACCAGGTACTGCCGAGCCTATGATTGATGAAATTAGTGCACTTGAGGCTCGAATACAGCCATTACTAGCTTCGTCGAGTTCTGCGGATGAAAATTCGAGTACCGGCTATTACTACAGCCTGGTCTGCGCCACAGTCAAGAATCGCCAGCGTCTAAACGCCCAACTAAATCGCGAAAATCTCGAGCGCTTATTGGACAAAATCGACTACTGTACTCAACGTGCATTAGAGCTATATGGGGGGCAGCGAGTCGAGGGTGGAGTCGGCGATATTTGTTTTTATATTCGCTCAACACAGCCTTCCAAGCAGCACCTACTGGTCTGCCTAATGGCGGTTTATTCTCTGCAACAGTTGCTTGAGCGTCTCGGTGGAGAGCTAGGTGTCGATCTGGAGATTAATTGGGCGCTATGCAGTGACGACCTACCCAGCTTGCCGCTATTTAGCTTCCATGAGGGCCTGGCTGCGCTCAAGCATCAGTCCAGAGACCTGTCTGGCCAGCTGCAAGAGGGCCTGATTGGCCTGTATACCAAGGAGTATGATATCGACCAGCTTTCGGCTATAGCGAGATTCCAATCCTTCGATGATAATTGTTTTATCCTGCAGGGCTTTCCCGAGGAGCGGCAAAAATTATTGGAAAAACAGATCCTACACCTGGTTAGAATCTGTCTATAAACCTGCATTGGCGAGCCAAAATGTTTGAACCCCATTAGTGTGCTTGACGATACCTCGGCAGGCTGAAAGATGCGCGTTCGAGACTCGCTCCCCTTCCACTTCAAATAGCATGGCTGAGACCAGTCCCCTCCGACTTAAGATCGTATGGCTCAGAGGCGCTGAATCTTTCGGAATTATCGCGATTTAGAACAGCCAGATCAAATTTCGCTCATTTACTGCATTCACTAAATCAACACGTCTTAGCCATGACACCGGATTTTTGCTGGTCTTCAAGTGTCATCCGCGTGGCTACTTTATTTTTAAATGTTGGACCGAGATCACTTCCAACTTTGCTGTTTCCGTGTGAAACAGCAGCCAGCAGAGCCACATATGGGCCATTCGCAGATCTACCGGAACGCCCCAACCTTTCAGATAACTCATTCCTAGGCCGATTTGCGCATTATCATGTCCCTGCTTTACCGCAAGTCGATACCACTTGACGCCCTCTGCATAATCTTACGAAGCACCTTCACCCTAGTTACGCATCTTACCTACAGAAAAATGCGCGCGAATATATCCATCGTCTGCTAGCGTTTTCCAACTCTTAAAAGCCGTGAGAAGATCACCTTCACTATATGCAATATCGCCCTCATCGTAAGTCTCAATATTAGCCCCTCACACCGCAACCTTCTCTGAAAGTTTATCCAATATTTTTAGACACTTTTCTGCTTCAGCAGCATCTTGAAAAACCCGGTAACCATTAGCGTAAATGAACTCAAGATACTTTGCAGCTTTCACATTTCCGGCTTCGGTAAGCGTTACCAACCCCCTAAGTCAAGGATCAGTTTCAAAAGCAAATACAGTCTCAAAATAAGTTAAACCGTTATCAAAGCCTGGTGCCGCTGCATCTTCCTGCGAATAGCGGCTTTTAAAATCATATTCTGTAATCTTGTTCGCTTGTACTTTAGCTTGCTAGATTACACCTTAACCGAGCACCCAGCCTATTATGGAAACAAATAGTGCGAGACAGATCATAATCCAGATCACCGAGGCGGGTGCCAAATTATTATAATCCACTGAAGCTGCAAATAGAGAAATGCAGAGAATAATTGCATAAATACAATAAAAAACTGATCAAAAGATAACCTAAAATTCGGCGAAAAGTACGCCAAAGAAATAACAAATATCTTGATAAAAATTTAAAAAAACCAGATTTAGACGGCACTTTTTTTGAGATGACGTTATTGATCGTTACTAAAATTGCTCGTGCAATGTTAAAGGTTCCATAGTTTATCTACCTTAGAAAATAATTTTTTCATACCGGTTATCATCCAGCACAGAGATAATATTGCGGCCGAGGCGCCACTTAAGATTCCTAACTGCGTCCGCAGTAACAACTATACGGCGTCTAAGCACTGGTCCATTTCCAGTGCTGGTGCATCTCCATCAGGGCGGCCAACGATCTTGGCTGGCACACCTGCCACGGTTACATGCGCAGGAACATCGTCTAAGACCAGACTACCAGCACCCACTTTGCTACCCTCACCGATAGTAATATTTCCCAGGATCTTAGCGCCCACTGAAATCATCACCCCATCGCCAATCTTAGGATGACGATCGCCGCCGACGCAGCCACTGCCTCCGAGGGTAACCGAGTGCAAAATTGATACATCATTGCCAATAATCGCGGTCTCTCCAATCACCAAACCGGTCCCGTGATCGATCATAATGCCAGAGCCAATCTTCGCCCCAGGGTGGATATCAATTGCAAAGGTCTCTGAAATTCTATTTTGGAAAAATAGCGCGAGGACCCTCCGGTCACGGTGCCACAACCAATGCGATATACGCTGTAATTGCAGCGCCTGAAAGCCTTTAAAAAAGAGAATGGGGGTGATATGGCGTTCACAGGCAGCGTCCCGCTCAAAATACGCCTCAATATCCAGACGAATACAGCGACCGATACTAGGATCGGCACGCAATGCCTCAGCGATCACCATTGACAGCGGTTCGACGGGCACTATGGGGTCGCCCAGCTGTTCGGCTAAATGATAACTTAACGCCGCCTCTAAACTATCATGGTTGAGAATCGCTGCCTGAAAAAAAGGTGCCATGACCGGTTCATGGACGCTGGCCTCCTTAGCATCAGTGACAATAATATTCCAAAGTGGGTCATCTATCTTCATGGTGTAACCGTCCTGTGAGTTAGGTTATTAAGTAACCCCGCTACGTAGTTTAGTGAGATCAGACTCTCACAAAGCGCTCGACGATCTCGTTGAGTCGCGTTACCACCTCATCGAGCAGCAGCAGGTCGGTACCACGCAACTGCTGAGCAATAACCTCGCTACTGAGCCTCTGAGCATAGATATCAGCCAATGGCGCATAACTAATATGCCAGCGCTCTGGGGCCACGCCCCCGCGATCTTTGCCGTAGGGCCTATAAAAGCCAAGGGCACTATTATCCGCCACTAACGCACTATCCAGCCAGTTATGCATAGGCGAAAAAATGCCCGCCCCCTGCACTTCATCTGGCGTCAGCTGAATTTGGTAGCCCTCAGGCATGGCGGCGGCATCATAGATATCCATATCCGTGCCCCAATGATGTCTCGACGCACCTGGGAGTGCTGACCACCGCATTATCGCCTGAATTTTTTGCCAGGCATTCAGTGAGTCAAGGCTGAGAGATCGACCATCATGATCCAGAGTTGAACGTATTCCTTTAACCTTTTCATTCCAAATTATCATCTGCCGGTCAAAGGATCGAAAGCCACTACAAACTCGCAAATCAAACCCCTGGCTCGCCGCCAAAGTCTGAAGCTCCGCCAAAGGCTCTACCACCTGCGCATGCACGAGTAACGAAGATGCACCGTCAAGCGGGACGAGATGTCGCTCAGTGGTACCCGTTAATATATCGTGATCAGTCGCAGTCAATATTCAGCCCCAGTACTAAGGATCGTCAACATCAATAATGTCTCGGAGTTTGTTAGGTGATAGGCGATAAGTATAGCCTAAATTATTAAATGTCTCGTCAACCATACTAGACCATGTCGCTCGACGGAGTGCCAAAGTCTTGGGAGATGGCGCGAATAACCTGAGGATACTAGCGAGATATCGCTAGTCTTAAAAGCCCACCATCGCTTTAGACCATACTTTGATAGCGCCCTTAGAATCAAAATCCTGAATAGGTTCGCGAAAGCGTAAAATTTTTACTTGTCGACGCCAACAATAAGACTTTACACTCATGGCATGGAGTCGATGAATGCCCTGTACAGCAACGCTGCCTATCTCGCCCTAAACCTAGATGCTTTTGATCGCGCTATTATTTCTCTATGAAGAACAGCAGCTAAAAGCGACCATAACGTTAAGGCACTAATCTATGAATAACTCCTCAATACTTGACCGCGAAATACCCCTTTGCAACCTCGACGACCTAGAGAAGCGACAGGCCATTGAGTTGGATATTAATGGGCGACGTCTATTTGCGGTGCGTCAAGAGGACCAACTTTATGCCTACTGGAACATCTGCCCCCATTTGGGTATTCCCCTGAATTGGATGCCGGATAGATTTCTCGACCTCGAAGGCACCTTAATACAGTGTTCATCCCATGGCGCACTATTCCAAATCGATGACGGCGAATGTATTGCCGGACCCTGCTCGGGCGATCGATTAATGTCGGTTGTATTGCGCAGGGAAGAGCGAATGTTTTACGTGGCTGCAAACCAATCCATGCCCGCGGCGCCCATAAACCTCAGAGAACAGGCTCTGGCAGATCTTGAAGACAACTGATGGCCCGCTCTAAAATAATTTCTTCGGGGGAGAGCGCTGCCCGCCAAGCGATAACTTGCACCCCCGCAGCGACGGCCTGAACCATAGTCTCGGCGTAGACGGGATCAATATTCTTCGCAACCTCCGCTCGCTCGGCGCCAGTCAATTGTACACAAAAAAATAATACTGCTCGATGACCCTCGGCAACCATGATCATTAACTCGCGTAAATGCTTTGCGCCCCTGCTCGTTACCGAGTCCGGAAACTCGGCCAAATTATTACCCTTATCTAACGTGACATTTTTAACCTCGATATAGCAGCGGCCCAGCACTGGGTCCTCAAGTAACAGATCAACGCGACTCTTTTCGTTACCATAGAGAACCTCTGAGCGAATCTGTTGATAACCTCGGAGCTCAGGCACGAGGCCAGCCTCTATCGCTTCACGCACGAGGTGGTTGGGTCTCGATGTGTTAACACCGGCTAATTGTCCATGGCTCGTGGTAACGATTTCTAGCGTACCGGCCAGTTTACGTTGCGGATTTTCGGAGATTGAATACCAACAGCAGGAACCCTCCACTAAGCAATTTTTCATTGAGCCAGTGTTGGGGCAGTGAAGTGTAATCGTATTGCCTTGCTGGTCAACCACATCTGCAAAAAAGCGCTTATAGCGCTTAACAAAGGTCCCAGAAAACAAAGGGGGATTATTTTTCATAGGCTTTTTTTAGCTAAGGCTCCTGAAACTTAAATCGCGCGCACAAGGCAATGATACGATCTGTAGATAAACCGGATAACCATCAAAAATGTAATAACGCCCTGATGCGCGGCCATTAAAAATTAGGATAGTGTAACTTTATGTCGCCAAAAGAGAAATATTCCTTGATATATTGCTCGAAAATAACTATAACGGCGGGTCTAATTTTTAGCTTGAAATCAACGTCGGATTTTATTCATGCCAATAGCAAAAACACAGACGGCAAAGAAGCCCAAGATAACGGCTGAGACTGCCGCTAAATCTCTTACTCTTCATGGTCTTGCTCCCTACGTGGAAAAGAAGAGGGAAGAGTACATGTGCAATGACCAGCGCGATCACTTTAAAGCTATTCTTAAGGCTTGGCGGCTTGAGCTGATGGAAGAAGTTGACCGCACTGTGACGCATATGAAAGACGAAGCGGCAAATTTTCCAGATCCCGCTGACCGCGCGACGCAAGAAGAAGAGTTCAGTCTTGAGCTTCGAACTCGTGACCGCGAACGCAAGCTCATAAAAAAAATTGATAAGACCCTATTGCGCGTTGAGGAAGATGACTACGGCTTTTGTGACCAATGTGGCGTCGATATTGGTATCCGCAGATTGGAAGCTCGCCCTACCGCTGACCTCTGTGTCGACTGCAAGACTCTTGACGAAATCAAAGAACGACAGATTACCGGCGGCTAATCACAGCCGCCAGCGATGCCTGAGGCAAATTCTTTGTCTGAGGCATCGCTGGGCATACTTATGTCAGTCGTAACCCGTATTGGTCGCTTTGCCCCCTCTCCGACAGGGCCACTTCACTTCGGTTCTCTGGTGAGTGCCGTCGCAAGTTTTTTAGACAGTAAACAGTACGCCGGACAGTGGTTACTTCGTATGGAGGACATCGACCCTCCGCGTGAGATGCCCGGAGCAGCCTCCCAGATACTGGCTCAACTCGAAGCCCACGGACTGCTGTGGGATAAAACTGTCCTCTATCAAAGTGATCGTCAGGACAGCTACATTGAGGCCCTCAATCAACTCAAAAACAAAGGCCTAGTCTACTCCTGCCAATGCAATCGCCAACGCATTGTCCGCCTTGGGGGTGTCTACGATAGACAGTGCCGTGATCTGCAGCTGCAGGACGACAATGCGACACTGCGCCTGTGTCTGGATGATAATACCGGGACACAGTGGTTTGATGATCAGATCATGGGGCGGTTTGAGCAGCACCTGAATGGCGAGGTGGGCGACTTTACGGTGCGTCGCCGAGACGGTCTGTTTTCATACCAACTGGCCGTTGTGGTCGATGACGAATTTCAGGGTATCACGCATATAATGCGTGGATCAGATCTCCTCGATTCCACGCCAAGGCAAATATTCCTTCAGCAGTGCCTCGGCTATCGCAAGCCAGAGTATGCACACCTGCCGGTCGCCTTAAACCAAGACAGACAAAAGCTCAGCAAACAACATCATGCTGCCGCTCTCGTTGCTGGCCGTGAATCGGTCAATCTTTGGATGGCTCTAGCTTGGCTGCAGCAACGCCCGCCGCCGGTTCTACAAAGACTCGATGTCAGTGAAATATTGAACTGGGCTAGATCTCACTGGCAACCACAGGCTATTTATCCGAGTATGCCAGCCTCGGCGCCTGAGGGATATTAGTACAGAAAGTGGTTTGCTTTACACTGCTAGCTTGCATACCATCAGTAAATCTATCGATAACGGAAGGAACTGACAGAAGACCATGCTCAATTATCGGCTAGTGGCCACATTATTGCTCCTTTGCGCCGTTGTTTTCCCTCTGGCAACTCAGTGGGCTGTTGACCCAGCCGGTGGCTGGTTCAGACCTTTTGCTGTTTGGTCATTGCTGGTTTACGCATCCTACATCGTTCAGCGCAACAAACAATTCGATGATTCCTAATCTCGCCATAACAACAGGCTGCATTCTGGCTCTTGTGGTCTTAGTAACCCAATTCCTATCTAAAACAGGCGAATCAAACAGCGCAGCACCAGGTAGCCAGGCACCGAGCAATCCACTCATTTTAGTCTTGGCTCTTTTTTCTGGGAGTGGCGTCTTAACGGCCATGGCCACTATCGAGATGGCGGGTCGTTATGGCTATAGTATTATTTTAGCGCTGATAGGATTCACCTTAATTTTTATCTTTTCACCACTAATTTTCTTTCCCATTCGGCGCCTCAGCCAGATTATTCGATTTGCCACGGTGGTAGATTTCCTAACCTTTAGGTACCGCGGTAAAGCCGTCGCCGTAACCGCCTGTATTAGCCTAATTTTAATTGCTATCCCACTCATCTTAGCCCAATTTCTGGCAATCAAATCCGTGGCCAGCTTCATCTTTGATAACAGCCTTTTCAGCCTCCCTCTGCTGGTTTTTGCCGTAGTTCTCCTCAGTCGTCATTCTATTTGGTCCAATGGGCGCCATGTGTTTTTAGTTATGGCCGCCGCTGGTTTACTTATAATACCCGCATTAGGACTTGCGGCATGGGCCTCCATTCAGGCAGTTTTTGGCACTGTTGGCGCTATGAACATCTGGGTAGTTGAGAGCGGGCAACGGCTAATAGTGCACCGTATGGAATCGTCCTACAGTCTATTTGCGGTCTTTTTGACTGCCAGCTTTGCTCTCCCAATTAATTTTAGTATTTTAGTTTCAGAAAATATCACAGACCGCCAAGCCAGCATGACGGCCTGGGCATATCCGCTGCTGGTTTTATTGGCCTGTATTCCTGTATTTCCGATGCTCTGGAGTGGTATTGCCCTGCAATCCTCATCGCCATTACAGGAGTACCTGTTTGCACTGCCGGCTGCGATTAATCAACCCTTTATAGCGAGTCTAGGGGCAGCCAGTATTATTCTTCTGTCCGTCGCACTGACCTGCAGCCTGACCATTGCTGTGGCGCGAGTCGCCTTAAATAGTGTTTTATTACCGACCAAAAATTTGGGACAGCAGGCAAACCTCTCGAATTGGATTAATCAACAGCATATGCTCATTGTGATTGGCCTGCTTCTAATGTGCGCTCTGCTGAGCCTCATTATTAAAGGTCGCAGCATCACAGATCTGTACCTGGTTGGCTTCAGTGGACTAGCACAATTAACACCCGGCCTATTGGCGGTGATGTATTTACCCACGGTCAACCGTCAGGGCTTTATCGCTGGGCTTTCGGGAGGTATGGCTATCTGGTTGCTGACTATCGCCATACCTGCATTATTCGGCGACTGGACGTGGCAGATATACTGGCTGGATCGCCCTCTGGTTATTGGTATGCAAAACTGGAGTCTCTGGGCGTTACAGGCGCTGCTTTTAAATCTTACGCTCTGTGTAATATTTTCCCGATACGCAAGAACCGACGCTGAACAGAGATCATTCGCGGCGATCTGTCTCGCCGACAACGTATATATCCCTGCTCGCGTTGAAATCAAGCAAAAATCTGTGTCGCAGCTTGTGGACAGTCTGCGTCTAACACTGGGTGATGCCGCCGAAGATGAAGTAACTGCGGCACTAGAAAGCCTCAGTTTTAAGCGTTCCGAGATTAGACCGGCAGCCCTGCGCCAACTTAGAGATAATATTAACGCCTCTTTAAATCTGCGTTATGGCGTTCTTGCCGCGACACGGGTTATGGAGCAATCACTGCCTCTGGCACCTAGCCTCAATAAAGAGCCCGATGATATCTACCTGATAGAATCAGTGCTGGCAATTCATGGCAATCGACTGACGGGGATCGCCAGTGAACTGAATAAATTACGCGTCCACCACCGCGAGATTTTGGATAAACTCCCGATTGGTATTATATCCATCGATCAGGGCGGTGAAATTCTCAAATGGAACTCTAGTATCGCCAGCTACACAGGTATTGACATCGAATCAGCGACTGGCAGCTATATCAGTGACCTTGCTGAACCCTGGCGCACAGCTATCGCTGAATTTCTCGATAGTGGTGAGAATTCCGTTGACCACAGGCGCCTAGAGTTAGCGGGTAATGTCCGCTGGTACAGTATGCAAAAGTCCGTGGAGCAAACCCTCGAGGGCTCTAATAGTGATATTATTCTGCTGATTGAAGACCAAACCGACTCAGTGGCTTTGACGCAAAACTCTATCGACAATGAAAGACTGGCATCTGTCGGTCGTCTCGCGGCTGGCGTTGCCCACGAAATAGGCAATCCAGTAACCGGCATTGCCTGTCTTGCGCAAAATCTGCAACATGAAACTGAACCCGAGCAAATTGCCGACTCGGTAAAACATATATTGCTTCAAACCGATCGTATTAACCGGATTGTCCAGTCACTGATTGATTTCTCAAGGGGCGGACAATCGGCAGGGACTTCAGTGCAGAAAGTCAGCCTGTACAAGGCCGCTAACGAAGCGATTCAGCTACTGAAACTGAGCACCAGCAAACCACAAGTCCAGTTTATCTGCGATATAGACGAACAGGTCATTATTTTTGGCGACTACCACCAGCTGATTCAGATATTACTTAACCTGCTCAGTAATGGTCGCGATGCGTCACCCACTAACAGCCTAGTAGTGGTAAAAGCTATTACTGAGCCAACCCAAATTCGCGTCACTATTAGCGATTCAGGTACTGGTGTCGAAGAAAATATTGCAGGCCGGCTCTTTGAACCTTTTGTGACGTCGAAAGAGCCTGGGCAGGGAACCGGATTGGGACTGTGGATAGTATTTAATTTAGTCAAGAAAATGGGTGCTGAGATCGCCATTGCGAGCCCTGCAGAAAATAGTGACTGCGGGACTACTGTGACACTTTGTTTTCCTTTATCATCGACAACATGATGTCTAACTCAAAAAACATACTCATTGTTGAAGACGAAGATATTATCCGCTCTTCACTGCGCAAATTGCTAGAGCGTCATCATTACAGCATTTCTGAGGCTGTTAGCGTCAAAGCCGCTCGCGAATCATTTAATCTTAATAGTTTTGATCTTATCATCAGCGATCTTAGATTGCCCGGTGGTCCGGGCACTGATCTGATAAATCCTGCCGGCTGCGTTCCGGTTATTATCATGACCAGTTATGCCAGCCTAAGATCTGCAGTGGAGACTATGCGTCAGGGAGCTGTGGACTATATATCAAAGCCCTTTGACTATGATGAAATACTTAATTCAGTTAAACGTGTCATCAACGAATCTAGCGAAGAAATCGATCTAGCTATCGAAGAAAATAAGCTGCTCATGGGCAGCAGTCCAGATATTTTGGCCATTTTGCGCACCATCCACAGAGCCGCGCCCTCCAGTGCAGCCATATTGATTCAGGGCGCAGGCGGAACAGGCAAGCGTATTATTGCTCAGGCGGTCCACAACGCAAGCGTCAATGCAGAGCGACCCTTTCTGACCATCAACTGTGCCTCGACCAACGAAAGCCAGCTTATTGAATACCTGAACCGTCTAAAAACGGAAGACATTGGCACTTTATTTCTGGCTAATGTTTGCGAATTGGACGCCAATCTGCAGCAATTAGCGCTCGCGGCAATACAGCATAAAAACCGTTATCGGCTGATTGCGTCATCCTCTCAGGACCTGACGGCACTCAGTCAGAACGGGCAATTTCGAAAAGACCTCTTTTACAGGCTTAATGTGGTCAATATCCAAGTTCCCACACTGCAGGAGCGAGTCATGGATATCGCTCATTTAAGCGACTATTTTTTGGAGCAGTATGGAAGAGAACTCGGCTATAAGGTGACACTGTCTGCGCAGGCAATCGAGTCGATGGCTTCCTATCATTGGCCTGGCAATGTTCGCGAACTACAAAATATGCTCTACCGAGGCAGCCTTTTGTCAGAACCCGGCGAACCTATTAACCCCAAGGTGCTTGGTTTGGAAGAGGTCCCAGATCAGTCTCAGGACATCACCCCGGCTGGTGTCGTTCAAATGGAGACTGTCATCAATGCCCCTGTCGGCTGTTCTCTTTCCGATTACTTCACCAGCTTTGTATTGGAAAATCAGGTAAATATGAGTGAAACAGCTCTAGCGAAGCAGTTGGGAATAAGCCGAAAATCACTTTGGGAACGCCGAAGTAAGCTGGGAATCTCACGCAAAAACGCTAAATAGCCCCCGCAACAGGATTGGCCAGTTTTTTTGTTTCAATAGGTAACACTTGATATCCAATTCTGTGTGGTTGCAAAATAGTTCGCTAACCCGTCATGTTTCTCTTGTGCCGCTATGATTTCTGATTAGAATAAGGATACCAAGATCTAGGTCTTGAGTAACAATAACTATAAAAAACAATAAAAAATGGATGGATTGCGACAGGGTTGGATAGTTTAAGTCCTAGGACTCAAATCTTGAAGGTCCTTTTCGGGGATTGCCTAAAGGCAGTCCCCTTTTAATTTCTGGCGGTGGTTTATACCATCCAGTTCTCCCGTTCGCTGTGATCCTCTGCTAAACTGCTTTACCTCAATCCACTGTCTATCGGCACTCGCTTCATGCTGGAAATAATTACTAAGTTTTTCGACAAAAGTAACCGTAAGCAAGGCGCGGGGACACCGCTAATCGTCAAATCTGGCCAACATGCCCTAATCGCCAATATGATTAGTCGCGATGCTAGAAAGGTTGTCGAAGTCCTGCAAGATGCCGGCCATGAAGCCTATGTCGTGGGCGGGTCCATTCGTGACCTGCTGCTGGGGCTAAAACCGAAAGACTTTGATGTCGCCACCAGTGCCAAGCCAGCTGAAGTAAAGGTCTTATTTAGGCGGTCACGTATCATTGGCCGCAGATTTCAGATAGTCCACGTCCAATTTAGCCGAGAGATCATTGAGGTTACGACCTTTCGCTCCAACGAAACCAAGCCGAACGGCAACAAAAGCGGTAAAGGCTTGCGACAGCAATCTAATAGCGGCATGCTCACCCGAGATAATGTCTTTGGTTCAGTGACTGATGATGCCAGCCGGCGAGACCTGACGATAAATGCCCTCTATTACGATCCCAGTGATAACAGTATTCATGATTTCGCCGGCGGTCTCGAGGACATTGAGAGTCGTGTTATTCGAATTATGGGCGATCCCGCAACTCGATTCCGTGAGGACCCGGTGCGCATGCTGCGCGTGGTGCGCTTTTGCGCCAAATTGGGCTTTACGATCGACGCTAGAACTGCCAAGCCAATGCACAAATTAGCTGCCGATTTAGAGCATGTATCGCCGCCAAGATTATTTGACGAGACCATCAAGCTTTTTATGAGTGGCCAGGGGCTGGCGACATTTTGGCTGCTTTATGAATACGGCTTGTTTGAACGCATTGTTCCCCAGTTGGGTACCATGATGAAAGACAGGGACAATCTCACTTGTCGACTCATTGGCCAAGCCTTCACCAATACAGATATACGTATCCGTGCCGAAAAGCGCGTTACACCAGCCTTTATTTATGCGGCATTACTATGGCCAGCGGTGCAGCACTTGGCAGCCCAATATCGAGATCGAGGTAATTCAGCATCTTATGCATTGAGTAAAGCTGCGGGAGAGGTTATTGCCAAGCAGATACCGATCACCGCCATTCCCAAGCGCTTTACTATGCCCATGCGTGAGATATGGGATCTTCAGTTACTTCTCCCCCGTCGCGGCGGTCAGCGTGCTGAACGTCTAGTGGCGCATTCGCGCTTTAGAGCGGCCTACGATTTTGTTTTATTGCGAGAACAGGCCGGCGAAGAATTGAGTGGTCTTGGAGACTGGTGGACTGCCTACCAAGAAGCCAACACCGAGAAACGCGCAAGAATGGCGGCAACCATAGGAGAGCCAAGCAACAAAAAAAGCCGTACCCGCAACCGCCGAAGGTCAAAACCAACAGCACCCTCCGAGTAAGATTGCTGATGGCATGTGCTTATATCAGTTTGGGTAGCAACTTGGTTGACGATGCAGGCACAGAACCTGCCACGCAGTTAGACCATGCGATTGACAGTCTATCGCTGCACCCAGATATCACCGTCGTAGCCACATCCCATCGTTATAAGACCCGTGCGATTGGCCCAGGTCTTCAGCCCGACTACATTAATGCAGCGGTTAAGCTGGACACCCTACTCAACCCTTTAAGCCTACTTGACTGCTTGCAGGGTATTGAGCGAGCTCAGGGCCGAGTGCGCACCATCCGCTGGGGCGCCAGAACCCTAGACCTAGATATTCTGCTGTACGATCTGCAGGTGATCGACACTGAACGACTCACTGTACCTCACCCCAGAATGTGCGAACGAGCCTTTGTGCTGGCACCATTGGTCGATTTGGGTGCTAACATTTCGCTGCCCAGCGGTGAAAATCTCCTCAGCCTCTTGGCAAATTGCTCTGATCAAGGTATCGTAAAATTGTAGTTTGATCACCTTCAACTGGCGACATGAAGTCGTCAAAAAATGGGAGCGCAATATGGAAAAGAGCACAGTAAGGGCAGGCAACCTTGATCTATCTAGCTGCTCAATTCCCAGTTATATTGCAATAGAAGGTCCTATCGGCATAGGCAAAACAACACTTGCCAAGCGTCTGGCTCACTCTTTCAATTATGAAACGCTCTTAGAGAAAGCTGAAGAAAATCCGTTTCTAGAGCGCTTTTATCAGGATCCTCGCAGCAATGCATTGCCTACTCAGCTGTATTTTTTGTTCCAGCGAATGCGTAAGCTGCAGGACTTGCGGCAGGGTGACATTTTCCAGCCGGTGCGTATATCTGATTTTCTGATTGATAAGGACCCATTATTTGCCAAGGTCACGCTGGACGATGACGAATATCGTCTGTACCAAACTGTCTATGACAATGTTGTCTGCGATCTAACCAAGCCCGATCTAGTTATCTATTTACAGGCTCCCACTGAGACGCTCTATGAACGCGTTCAGCGCCGCGGCAATGCCATTGAAAGAAATATAGAGCCGTCTTACCTACAACAGTTAAATGATGCCTACACGCAGTTTTTTTACCATTACGATGACACGCCATTACTCATTGTAAACACCGCCGAGATCAATCTGGCTGAAAGTGATCTCGACTATGACAATCTGGTCAAATATATACTTCAGACAAAAACGGGACGTCATTACTACAACCCACACCCACTACAGCAGACTGCTGTAGGTTAGCGTTAGTTGCGTCTTGTGATCCGGGGAGAAAACCCGTAACTTGGCAAACTCTAAAGACTATTGAGGTCGCTCAGGTACCATGAAAACCACCACTATTAGTAGCTTGCAGGCGATAAAAACAGCCGGCGATAAGTTTGCAGCCATCACTGCCTATGACTATACCTTTGCTAAGTTGATCGAAGCGGCTGACATCGAAGTCACGCTGGTCGGCGATTCTCTCGGCAATGTAACTCAGGGTAGAGACAGTACAATTCCTGTCACTATTGACGAAATGGCCTACCATACCGAAGCGGTCAAGCGCGGCAATAGCCGCTCACTACTCATGACAGATATGCCCTTTATGTCCTATGCCACCGAGACCCAAGCATTGGATAATGCGGCCATTCTGATGCGGGCCGGAGCACAGATGGTCAAACTAGAGGGCGGTGAATGGCTTGCTGATAGCATTTATATGCTCACTGAACGTGGCATCCCAGTCTGCGGCCATGTTGGTCTTACGCCGCAGTCAGTGCATAAAC
>TARA_B110000037_G_scaffold133982_1_pt1 | contig 17641 bp, 17 predicted proteins | sample TARA_B110000037 | Tara Oceans TARA_B110000037 (sample SAMEA4397196) | marine metagenome | biome: Polar Biome; feature: [MIX] marine epipelagic wind mixed layer (ENVO:01000061); material: water (ENVO:00002006), including particulate matter (ENVO:01000060) such as... | depth 10-100 m
TGGTTGTTAACTGATTTTCAGCTTTGGTGATTTTAAGAAATTTAATTGACATAAGGGCATCTTTTTTTGGACGGTAAGAAGTGCTGTTTAGGTTAGTTTCTGCATTTATGGAGCCAACAAATTTAGATTTATTGAGTTCTAACAGACTGAAAATTTTAAGTTCACTTTTCCAATCAATGTCATCAGCGGAGAAGGATTGCGTTTCCACACTTTTACCTATTTGAACTGTTTTGGTCAGGGCATTTTTGTTTGAGTTGAGCAAGGTAATTTGTGAGGCGACCAAGGAATCGATAGAGAAGTATTTTTGTGCCTTAAAACTTTCATGTGGCCCAGTGCAACCATATGCATAGAACAAAACACACAAGTACAATAGATATTTCATATTAATAAAGGAGTTTGCCAGTCATTTCTTTAGGTATTTTTAGGCCCATTAATTTTAAAATAGTGGGTGCTAAATCTCCAAGTTTTCCATGTTTTATGGGTGAAGAGAAATCAGAGTCAACCACAATCAAAGGGACCAAGTTGGTGGTATGTGCCGTATGGGGCGTACCGTCGTCGTTAACCATATAATCTGAGTTGCCGTGGTCTGCGATGATCAGGGTAGTATACCCATTTTTTAGCGCTGCAGAAACCACTTGTTCGGCACAATGATCTACCGTTTCGCAAGCCTTAACGGCAGCTTGAAAAACACCTGTATGACCCACCATATCGGGATTAGCAAAATTCAGGCAAACAAAATGGGGCCATTGCTGGCCCAGTTCTGGAATGATGGCTTTTTCTATGTCCTGGGCGCTCATCTCTGGCCTTAAGTCGTAAGTAGCCACCTTAGGGGAGGGGCAGAGGAGTCTTTTTTCACCTTTGAATGCTTCTTCTCTTCCTCCTGAAAAAAAGAAAGTAACATGGGGATATTTTTCAGTCTCAGCGATTCTAATTTGATTTTTTCCTGCCTTTTCAAGAACTTCTCCCAAGGTATTGTATAGATTATCTTTTCTGAAGATGACTTTAACATTTTGGAAGGTGTCATCATAGCTGGTCATGGTGAGGTAATGCAAAGACATTTTGTACATATCTTCATTAGGGAAATCACGTTGCGTGAGCGCTTCGGTAATCTCTCTTCCTCGATCGGTACGAAAATTGAAGCACATCACGACATCACCTTCTTCAATTTTTGCCAAGGGTTCCCCAGAGGCATCTGTTGCAATGATAGGGGGCATGAATTCATCCGTAATATCTTTGGCATAAGCGGCTTCAATAGCGGTTTTGACATCTGTCGTTTTTGTACCCATGCCCTTAACTAAGGCATCATAAGCGACCTTTACCCGCTCCCATCTTTTGTCTCGGTCCATAGCATAATATCGACCCACTACAGAAGCAATGGACCCTACGTGATTTTTTAAGTAGGCGGAAAGATTATTGATAAAGCCTAAACCACTTTTCGGATCGCAATCACGACCATCGGTAAATGCGTGAACAAATACCCGTGAACATTCATGTTTTTGGGCGGCTTTAATTAATCCTTTGAGGTGATCTAGATGAGCGTGAACACCACCGTCCGATACCAGACCTATAAAATGGATTGCACGTTGGTTCTTCTTGGCATAATCGAAGGCTTCAACCAAGGTTTTTTCCTCTCCTAAGCTACCTTCTTCTGTAGCGATATTGATTTTGACAAGATCTTGATAAACGACTCTACCGGCACCTAGGTTCATGTGGCCTACTTCGGAATTACCCATTTGTCCTTTGGGAAGTCCGACGGCAACGCCTGAGGCCTCTAGGGTACTGTGTGAATATTTCTTGTACAGGCTGTCTATAAAGGGAGTAGCCGCTGCATCGACGGCAGAAACTTCTTTATTGGTGGCGATGCCCCAGCCATCAAGAATCATTAAGATCACACGTTTATCCATAGGGCAAATATAAGGGAAGTGCTTGCTCCTCTGAGTAATTTTTTTTGTAATTTACGTTTGCTTTTAAGCAATTTTAATTTCCTTTTTATCCATATGAGAAATGTGTTGATTGGTTGGGCACTAAATTTTGTTTTTTTTACTCAAATTTTAGGCCAGGATCAAATGTTAGAAGATATAGGGATTGCCCTAAGCACGAATATTGCCAAAGAAGTAGTCAGTAATATGCATACGACCTTAAAATTACAGCTAGCTGAGAGGTCTGTTATATTGACGGACAAAGCAGCGGCTGAAAAAGCATTGAGAATTTTTTTTAATGATCATGAAGCAGCATCTTTTGAATATATGACACCAGCCAAGGTAATCAATAGTCTGCTCTATAGAATTGGTGTTTATAAGGCGCAAACAGGAGAACAATACCGCGTTTATCTATTATTTAAAGAAAAAGAAGAGAAATATTATTTATCCACCTTATCCTTCACAGCAGATTAATATAGAAAGATTAATTTAGAGTTATGTATCCAGCTTATTTAACAGAAGAAAAATTGCGTGAGTTTATCCAGAACGCCATGGTAGAAGATCACCAAGAGGGGGATCATACTTCTCTGGGGAGTATTCCTAAGGGAACACAAGTTCAGGCGCAATTATTATTCAAGCAAGATGGGATTGTTGCAGGGATGGAAATGGCACGCATCATTTTCGATATAGTTTCCAAAGACCTACTCTTTGAGCCTTTCAAAAAAGACGGGAAAGCCATCCATGCGGGAGAATTGGGATTTAAGGTATCTGGAGATGCGATTCAAGTGCTTGGGGCAGAGCGATTGGTTCTAAACTGTATGCAGCGGATGAGTGGAATCGCAACATATACCCATTATTTAAAATCATTAATCCAAAATTCTAAGGCTCAGTTGCTTGATACCAGAAAAACCACGCCTAATTTTAGAATTGCTGAAAAGTGGGCAGTTGAGATTGGGGGAGGTATGAATCATCGTTTTGGCCTTTACGATATGATCATGTTAAAAGACAATCATATAGATTTTGCTGGAAGCGTTGCTCAGGCACTAAAATCTATAAAGTCGTATTTAAAAAAATCTAAAAAAAAATTAAAAATAGAAATCGAAGTGCGAAGTTTGCAAGAACTTAGGGAAGTCATAGAAGTAGGAGGCGTCGATCGTATTATGCTTGACAATATGATGCCGTCTCAAATAAGACAAGGCATTGCCATGATTGACGGTAAGTATGAGACAGAGGCATCAGGAGGAATTACTGAAATGAGTATTTCGGAGATTGCCAATACAGGAGTCGACTACATCTCCGTTGGCGCATTGACACATTCCTATAAAAGTTTAGACATGAGCTTAAAAGCAATTTAAAATAATGATCGTAAGAACCAAAAAATATAAATTAGCTACTGGAAAATACATTGGCTTAGCGTTAGTAGGAGTCCTCAAACAGCAGTGGTGGGTCTTTTTGATATATTTTGCCATATGCTCGGGCTTTTTTATCATTCCTAATGCTTGGTGGATCATCGGCGCTTCGATTACCTTGGTTTTGTACCTTCTCTTTTGGTTGGTACAATTCGCAGGCGTGACACAACTTGAGCAAAGTAAGTTTTTATTTCATAAGCTGACCTATGAGCTGTCTAGTCAACAGATTTTAGTTAAACTGAATGCCAAACAGGGGATGCCGATGAAATGGGATCAAATAAAAAGAGCAAGTGCTAAAAAACAAGCCTTTCTACTTTTTGTGAGTAAGGCCCAACTGATTTATTTACCTCACCGGATTTTCAACAGTGATAATGAGATTAAGTTCTTTGAAACCATTTTGAGACGCAAGGGCTATATAAAATAATGAATTCCGAAGATTCGGATCGCCAACAACAAGCAAAAAATAAAGCGGCTAGATATTGCGTAGGCGCCGAAAGATCACCTCATCAAGTAATGACTAAACTACAGCTATATGGCCTTGAGTTGGAAGAAGCATTGGTGGTGTTGGAAGCATTGAAAGAAGCTAAGTTCACCAATGAAAAACGTTTTGTGTCGGCCTTTGTGAACGATAAATTCACTTTCAACAAATGGGGAAAGATCAAAATTTCAATAGAACTGAGGAAGCATAAAATCAATCCATCCCATATTGAAGAAGGACTGGCAAGGCTTGATCCATCCGATTATCAGTTAAAAATTGATGAGTTGATAGATCAAAAATGGCATCACTTGAAAGAGCAAGAAAATTTTTTGATCAAAAAAAAGAAAACCTGTCAATTTGTGATCAGCAAGGGTTTTGAATCTCATTTGGTACTTGCACGGTTTGATCAGAAGCGCAAGTATTCTAGTTAAATCTTTACTTAGAAAGTTAGTCTGCTTAGGTTGATCTATATATAATAGACTCCCAGGGTCTTAGTACAATGTTCTCCAGACTTCCTTGTGGGGCATCTTGATAGTTTGAGATTTCTATTTTTAGTGAAACGGAAGCTCCCAATGATAAAGTATTTTCATCATCTGATAGATTGTGGACGATCAATAAGTTTTCGTGGTCTTTCCGCCAATAGGCAAAGATGGCTTCATGATCTTCTTGAACTATCTCAAAGACCCCGTAAACCAGAGTGAGATGATCTTTACGAAATTGAATCAGCTTACGGTAATAATTGAGAATGGAATTTGAGTCTTTCTCTTGAAGGGCAACATTGATTTTCTTGTATTTCTCGTTGGAGGCAAGCCAGGGTTTTACGGGGCTGAACCCCCCATTGGGAGTAGCATCCCATTGCATAGGCGTACGCGCATTGTCCCTACCTTTATCATTGGAAATGGATATAAAATTGTCAAGATTTTTGCCTTTATTTTTCCAATCTTGGTAGGTACTGTGTATTTCTACATCATCAAATTTTTCGATGTGGTTGATTTTATTATTAACCATACCCAATTCATCTCCTTGATAGACATAAGGGGTCCCTCTCATAGTCATCAACAAAGTAGCCAATAACTTGGCTGATGGCTCTCGGTAAAGGCCATCATTACCAAAGCGAGAGACCATTCTGGCAAAATCATGATTTCCTAAGAAAATACTGCCCCACCCCTTACCTTCCAAGGCACGATCCCAAGCTATGAAAATATCTTTGAACTGTTTTTTATTAAAAGGAATTGGATCAAACCTTCCATTTACACCATGATCGATGAACATATGATCAAAATGGAAAATCATATTTAATTCTGCCCGGTCTTCGCCGACAAACTCCAAGACATTGTCTAAAGATATCCCAGGACCTTCACCTACGGTCATGATGTTGTATTTTGAGAGGACTTCCACATTCATTTCGTGTAAAAACTCATGTAATCGGGGACCATTAGCATAAACCTTTGCAACTGTTTCACTGAAGGATTCATAAGGAGAGTCATTAAAATGGCGTTTAGAGATAATGGAGATGACATCCATTCTAAAACCATCAATGCCTTTATCCAACCAGTATTTCATAACCTCATGCACCCCTGTTCTCACCGCAGGATTTTCCCAATTAAGATCCGGTTGCTCCTTAACAAAAGAGTGTAGGTAATACTGTTCAGTGTTGGGATCTAATTCCCAAGTTGATCCGCTGAAAAAAGCTTCCCAATTATTAGGGGCATGGCCATTAATAGGATCTTTCCAAATATAATAATCTCGCTTTGGGCTGTCTTTTGAGCTTTTGGACTCCAAGAACCATTCATGCTGATCAGAGGTATGATTGGCCACCAGATCCATGATAATTCTCATGCCTCTGGCATGAATTCCTTCGAGTAATTGATTAAAATCAGACATACTGCCAAATTCAGACATGATGGCGCGATAGTCACTGATGTCATAGCCATTGTCCTTATTTGGAGATCCATAAATCGGACAAAGCCAAATGATATTCACCCCGAGACTTTTGACATAATCAAGTTTTTCAAAAATACCGTTGAGGTCCCCAATTCCATCTTGGTTTGAATCCTTAAAGCTTCTTGGATAAATTTGGTAGATAACACCTTCTTTCCACCAATTTTTTGGCCTTTGGATTACTTTCATTTTTAAATAAAATAGCCTACAATGAGGGCAGTGATTAATAATAATAAAACTGCAAGATTACGGTAATTTTTGTACCAAACCAAAGCGTTTAGTTCTTGAGTTTCCGAATCAAAAATCGCTTTGGTCCAAGTCATATTTTCTATTTTCTCTTGACTTGGGGGTGCTGAAAGCAGACTGAAACAGATATGGATAACTAAGCAAGCCAATAAAAGTAAGGGCGCTGTATGGAGAAAATGGATATCATTAATTGCTGGAAACCAATGGTTGATTTTTGAGAGAATTAAAATAATAGAGAGGATTAATCCTCCCAAAAGGGAAGCAAATGCCCCATTTGCATTGCCCCTTTTCCAAAAAAGACCCAGCAGAAATACCGATACCACAGGGGGGGCAATGAAGCCCAAAACCAATTGTAGATATTCCCATAGGGAAGAAAATTTTTCTATTTGTGGTGCCCAAGCTGCCGCAAGCATTACTAAGATAACGGTGGCCACTTGTCCAGACTTCACTAAATTTTTACTCGATAGGTTGGGTTTCAATTTTAAAATGAAATCCATTGTGATTAACGTAGAGGCTGAATTTAAGGTAGCAGAGATGCTTGAAGACATGGCTGCTAATAAACCAGCAATTACCAATCCTAAAATACCAACGGGAAGCAGGCTGTAGATTAGGACAGGGTAAGTCATGTTGGGGCAATCGCTTAGTTGTGAGCAAACCACCATACCCGTTGAACTTGGGATTAAATAGTTAAGCCCACTAATATCCGTATCAGAAAAAAGCACAATAGCGATTACGCCTGGAACGATCATGATAAAAATGACGGGAAGTTTTAAAAGTCCGGCGAACAAGGCACCCCATCGCCCATGATTTAAATCCTTGGCACTCAAGACCCGTTGCACCATAAACTGATTATTCGCCCAAAAATAAAAACCTAAAAGAGGGACACCAAACAACAATCCAGTCCAAGGCATATAGGGATCATTTATAGAACCCACCAAGCTAAAGACTTCATCTGCGTTTTTATTTAATTGACCACTTTGATTCAGGGCATCTAGTCCAGCCATCATCCCCGACCATCCACCGACTTGATCAAAGCAAAAATAGGTAAGTGCCATTGACCCCATGACTAAAATAATGGCCTGAATCACTTCTGTATGAACCACAGCTGACAATCCTCCTGGAATGGTATAAGCGGCTGCGGCTATGGCTAATAAAGTAATGATGACCGCAGAATCTAATTCAGGGAAAATAATTTTCAAGATAAGATTGCCAGCATAAAGCCCAGCAGCGGTATCAATAATAACATTACCTACAATAGTTATAATAGAAAAGAAATATCTAGCACGACTATCATATCTTCTTTCAAGAAATTCAGGCATGGTGTATACTTTGGAATTCAAATAAAAAGGCATAAAAAAAATGGCAAAGATCACCAAGACTACGGCAGCCATCCATTCATAATTATAAACGGCAATGTTTGTTTTAAAGGCGTCCGCTGAAAGGCCGATCAGCGTACTACTTCCTATGTTTGCTGCGAAAAGTGAAATGCCAACAATTGGCCATGTTAAATTACGCCCAGCCAGGAAATAATCTTCTGAGGATTGCTGCTTCCCTTTTGAGATGCCATACCAAATAATACCCACTAAATAGCATATGATAATGATACCATCTATGGTGTTTAGAGTTACTTGTTCCACAGGAGTCGTTGAATCATAAAGTGTATTTTAGTGATAAAAAGTTAGAATTCCGATAATTAAAAGAGGTAATTGAGAGAGGTTAAATTGCAATCGTTTGCAGAGAGGAAGTATTTTGTCTAGGGTCCTTTAGTAAACTTACTCAGTGATTATGACGCATAATTAACGGCCATCTATTCTGGCTCTTGAGCTGGCGATAGATTAATAATATGCGTATTTGAGACAAAAAGGGAGGAGCCTTTATCCGTTGCTCAAGCCATTACATAATAGCAAAATAGGTGGCTAAAAACAGTTCCTTTGCTGTAGGTGGCCGAGTCGAGAATCAAGGGTCCCGATCATTACGCGTTGGATAGCCTTAAAGGATAAAATCGAGTACCAAAACGCCGAATAAACCCACAAGAGAGTTGCTCCTTTCCTTTTGAAATTCCGTACTGAATGATTTCGGTTAAATAACAAAGGATGATGAGGCCATCTACTGGGCTTAAAGTTGCTTTTCCAAAGCAGGTAAAATGTAAGCCTGCATTTTAATGATAAAAGGGTCAAACCGACAATATTGATTATTGGTAAACAATGGTTGGGAGAGGGGGTATTATTTATCCCAAGCGTCGCGCAAAAACCGAATCCAATTGGTTCCGCAAATGTTTTTTACATCATTTTCAGAGTAACCTCTGCCCCTAAGAATTTCTGGAATTTTTTGGAGATCGGTAATGGTATTTACATCAAAAGGGACTTGTTCAGTGCCAAAAGCACCATCTAAGTCGGATCCAATGCCGGCATGTAAGGAATTCCCACTTAATTGGCAAATATGGTCCATTTGATTGATCACATTTTGAAGAGAAACATTCATATTTTTGGGAGTAGAGGTTCCTCTAACCCAGTTTACAGTAAGCATCCAGGCATCGAATGCCGTCCCAATGACCGCACCCCGTTGTATCAAGACCTTGAGTTGTTCGTCAGAAAATTGGCGTTGGTGGGGGACGAGGGCTCGACAATTGTTGTGACTTGCCCAGACAGGTCCCTTGAAATGCTCTAGTGCCTCCCAAAAGCTTTCGTCACATAAATGGGTCACATCTAAGATCATTTTCAGCCGATCCATTTCATTAAGTAATGCTTTTCCTTTCTGTCCAATACCTCCTTCTGCATGGGTGCCTTGCGCATAGGTTCCTGGACCATAATGAGCAGGTCCGATGACTCTCAATCCTCCCTCATAGGCTTTTTCCAGATGTTTGAAACTAATAATGGAGTCCGCTCCCTCCAAAGTAAGTACATAGCCTAAGGGTTTCTTTTTTACATTTTTTTCCCAATTTTTGAGATGGTTGTTAAGGCTATTTAAATCCGTTATTGAATTTAATTCTCCTTCAAGCTCCATGGCCTTATACCAAGCCAATTGTCCCTGCGTTTGGGCCCAAGCTTGGTGAGGAGAATTCCAGCTTGCGCCTGGAAGAGCATTGGTCTTTTTCGTGAACCGAGCGATTTGAGTCGCAAAGACCAAGCCAATATTCCCTTTTCGTAAAGCTTCAAATGAGACTGTTCCATTTCCTCGGTCGGGCTTATCCTGCATGCCTGCCTCTGACGCTCGTATCTGTTCTATACTCCAACGTAAGTCACGATTCCATTCTAATGCATTCATGGATAAGTCTAAGTGCGCATCTACTATTAAGGTGTTTTTCATAATTGATACAATCGGTTTCTTCCAGAAATTTCCCAAGCACTGATAATTTTATTTTCTTGGACAACTAAAGCCTTTTGGTGGAGTGCAACAGTGGGGCAAATGTGCCAAGGAAGTCCAATTAAAACATCCCCAACTTCATAAAGGGCGTTTTTTTCAATCTTAAGAGTTAGGTGTTCTTCGCTGTGACTTATTATAGTATAATTTTTAATAGAGGGAAAAATTATAGGATTAGTTTTCATCTCTGAGGCAACGGCCTTGTGTCCAATATCTAAACAGATCAAGTTATTGGCGGGTTTGCTGATGATTCGAGTGAGCAGACAAGCAGCAATCCTAAAAGAGAGATCTGGAAAGTTTTGCTGGTAACCCGTGTCCCACAATAGGGTTGTGCCCGGAGAGAGCGTGCGTTTCGGATCCTGAGCATGTATGTGAAAGGTAATGCTTCCCCCACAGACTATTTCTAAATATTTAGAGATACCGATGGTTGAAAGTATTTCAAATAAGGGGTCAAAATCATGTTGGACTTGGGTTGTTCTTTTTTGGGGATTTTTATGATGGTTATGACCATCATAAGCATGGATTCCAGCTAAGTTGAGAGAAGTTTCTCTTGAAATTAAAGTAACTAAGTTTGATAGTTTGTTTACTTCGACACCCGTTCTGTTCATACCCACGTTTACATCAATATAAAGGTTGATGGGCTGGGTGAGCGATTTAGAGGTCCATGAAATCAATTGATCTTGATGATCCACCAAGGTACTGAAGGTCGTTTGGGGATAACTATCGATTAAAGAAAGTAGTGCTTCTTGATTGGGGCCGACAAGGGGGTAAGCCCATAGTACATCTTTGACGCCCCATTCTGCGAGCATCTTAGCCTCCATCATGGTAGCGCATTTGAATTTAGAGATCCCCATTTTTTGCTGTAAGGAGATCAAATGCTGCATTTTGACCGTTTTGATATGAGGTCGCAGCCGATCTGCTGAGGTAGCCACTCGAATCATTTCTGAAATGTTGTGAGCTATGGTCTCAGGATGGATCAGTAATGCGGGTGTTAAGGTTTCTGCAGTATGTAGCTGGTCATACCACATAGACTAATAACATTCAAAAATAGCTTCAATTTCTACGGCTACGTCGTTGGGGAGCATCATACCAACAGCACTGCGGGCACCAAGACCGTATTCATCTCCCATAATTTCTTGCATTAATTCACTGAAGCCATTGATGACTTTGGGATGCGCAATAAAGTCAGGATGAGAATTGACCATGCCTAGGGTTTTGATCAATCTTTTTACTTGATCAAGATCATCAAGTTGATCTTTGAGTGTTGCCAGCATCGTGAGTCCCACTTGTCGCGCTGCGGCATATCCTGCTGCGATGTCTAAGTCAGCACCAAGCTTCCCTGTAATTAAGCTCCCATCGTTTTTAACGGGGACCTGACCTGATACGTAAAGCATATTATCAATGCGTACCACAGGCTTGTAGACACCACCTGGAGGAGGAGGAGGTGGGAGTATGAGACCGAGTTCTTCAATTCTTGTTTTCATATACGTTAACTAAAGTATCAAATTGAGTATTAATACACCAAGCAATCCAACAAGAGAAACGATGCTCTCCATGACGGTCCATGATTGCAGGGTTTCCTTGATGCTCATATTAAAATATTCTTTAAAAAGCCAAAAACCACCATCATTGATGTGGGAGAAAAAGATACTTCCCGCACCGGTGGCCAAAACTAGAAGCTCTGGGGCGATACCTGAATTTTCTACCATGGGCAGCATAATTCCTGCAGCGGTTAAACCAGCAACCGTAGCAGAACCAACAATGATTCGAATGATGGCGGCAATGAGCCAAGCCAATATGATGGGAGAAAGTCCCAGCGATTGTAAGAAAGTCCCTATTTGTATGCTGGTTTCGGTAGCTATCATGATTTGCTTGAAGGCTCCCGCTCCAGCAATGATAAGCAATATCATGGCAATATTTGATACTGCGTCTCTTAATATTGTCATGATCTCGGACATGTTCCGACCGGTACGAATGCCAAGAAAATAAATACCGGCGAGTACTGAGCAAAGCATCGCAATGGCGGGGTTACCTAGTCCGTTGATGATTGGATTATAACTAAAAATTAAATGATATAATGAACTTCCAGCAATAAGGATCACGGGAAGTAATGAGATGATTAAACTAACAGTAAGATTAGGCGTTTTAAATTCTGGGTTGGAGGTTGATATGATAAATTCCTCTTTTAGTTTAGGAACAAGGCGTTTCATAGTTCCAGACAGAAGGAATTTAGCTGCTAATATGGCCGGAATACCGACGATCACCCCATAGATCATGGTCTTATCTAATGCGGCACCATACATTTCAGCGATGGCGGTCGGCGCTGGGTGTGGAGGCAAAAAGCCGTGTGTAACCGAAAGAGAGGCCAGCATAGGTAAACCTACATAGAGTAAGGGCAATTTTGTTTTACTTGCCAGAGCAATTGCAAAAGGGACTAAGATGACAAATCCTACCGTGTAGAACAAGGGTATGCCGATGATGAATCCCACTAAAATGAGGGATAATTGAATATTTTTAAGTCCAAATTTTGTGACTAATCTATTGGTGATGTTATCTGCCGCGCCACTCTCTGCAATGAGCTTACCGAGCATGGCCCCAAAACCAAGTATAATTACCAAAGAGCTAAGTGTTTTACCAATCCCGAGTTGTATGGCTGTTACCGTTTCATCTAAGGACAACCCTTCGGTAATTCCGACAAATAGGCAAACCAAAATAAATGAAATGAAGGTATCAAGTTTAATGAAGGTTATTAAAAAGAGCAGTAATAAAATTCCTATGAGAATGGGAAGAAAGATCATTTAGTTAAAATTGACATTATTTGACCCTCAACATAGTCCATATTGCTCTCGGGTACAACTTTTGTCCAAGGGAATTTTATACAAGGTCTAAACGGAATTTTTAGAGATTGAGCTTTTTTAAATCGTAACTGATGTAGAAGCTTCTAAGGACTAAAGTGAGTATGAGGGGAATGAGGCCTATGTGCAATGCTTGAGGGATCAATGCCCAAAAAACCATTAATAGCAGATTAATTATAGCAATAATTAAGTAAATGCGACTGAGTGACTTATGCCACTTGGGTTTGTTAAGAAAAAAAATCAGAGGAAGATGAATGGGGAGTGCCCATAATAAATTCCAATTATACATTGAAAGATGACTGGTTGCAGTCCAAAGGAAGGTAAACCACCACCCAAAGAGTCCAACTATCGAAAATAAACATATGTCAATCCATTGGGTTCTTTTTTTGTTCTTGAAGTCTCTGTTGGTAAAAAACCCAATGATAAAGAAGAGGAGCACGAACAAATTGAAGGGTGTAAATGTAGATTGAGATGATTTTTTAATTTTTTCTTCATGTATAGATATCGACGCTTTGATCAGAGGAAGATTCGAGGTGTCATTTTCAATGGTTCCTCCTTCGAGCGCCAAATGGACATAGTCGGGTAAAAAGAGATACGTATCTGCAGTGGCTTCGTTATCAATGGGATGTGCTAAGGCAATATCGATAATAAAATCACCCCAAGGTTGATCAGAGAGATAATCGTCCATAAGATCTCTGACTGATTTTTTTGGAACCTTAAAAGAGAGGTCTAAGGTTGATGCGGGGACCACTTTTTGAATGATGTCTCGAATTTTAGTAGCACAATTATCGTAGACATAATTGTAAAGGTAGGTTCTGTTTTCGGGGAGATTATTGTGCTCCAAATAATTAAAGAAAGCTTGATTCTGGGCCCAACTTAGGTTTAGGACTTGTTCTTTGATACTTCGATTTTGTTTGATATAATAGGATTTAACACTGGGATACTCTTGGGTACGGCCTATGCTGTACAACATTTTTCCTCGTGCAAAATTCCAAAAAAAGTTGGCTTGTTCAAAATCAAATCGACCCCAGTCATACATCCAATCTATATCGAGCTGTGGATCATAGACCCTGATACCATTATGCCCGAAGGCAGACCACAGTTTGCCTTGGTAAGGGCCAAAGGTGATCACGCTGATTTGAGACTCCTCAGAGAGTTTTAGGGGGTGGTTTTGACCAATGGATTTAAATGCTGATCCAAGAAAGCAGAAGAGGCTAAAAATAATGATATAAACACGAATCGTTGAAGGCATATCGTCTTGAGTGATTTTTCTATCTTAAGTATTTTAAAATTAAATATAATTTGGGTCAATGGGGGCTTATTATAATTAAAAAAGGGGGGGTATCCTTAAATGAAAGCAGACGAGATCTACCAGTGTTTTTGAATACTATTCAATAAAGCACCATGTATGTGTCCCGCGGCGACCAATTCCCGAGCAAAGAGTGCATTATTTCCTCCAGAAAAATCAGTTACCTGGCCTCCGGCTTCTTGAACCAAGAGGATCCCAGCAGCAATATCCCAAGCATTTAGGTTGTACTCAAAAAACCCATCGCATCTGCCGCAAGCCACGTAGGCAAGGTCTACCGCAGCACTGCCCAATCTTCTTAAGCCATGTGAGTGAATCATTAAATCGTTGAGAATAGCTAGATAATTATCTAGTTTATCGAAATTGTAATAAGGGAAGCCTGTGGCCAATAGGCTATTGGATAAATCTTGGGTAGGGGAAACATGGATCTGGATATCGTTTAAAAAGGCACCTCCATTTTTCCAGGTGTAAAAGAGTTCATTCTTATTTAATTCATAAACGATTCCTCCAACGATATCTGTTCGATGCAGAAGGCCAACACTGATGGAATATATGGGCAGCCCATGTATGAAATTAGTCGTACCATCTAAGGGATCAACAATCCAAGTAAATTCTTTTTGATCATTACTCACGGTTCCTTCTTCAGTGATAAACCCCGCTTGTGGTAGGATTTTTTTTAAATTAATCACTAGTTTTTTTTCAGCTTCTTTGTCCACATAGGAAACCAGATCATTCTTGCCTTTGAGGATTACTTTATTGAGGTCAAACGATTCGGCCTCTTTTTGTATGAAGGCCCCCGTATGTTGAATGACTGGAAGGGCCTCTTTAATGATTTTTTCTAAGTTCATTTGGCGGAATTACCTGATAAAACAATGACAAATTCACCTTTGGGTTTGTGATTTTCAAAATGGGCACGCACCGAGGACAAGGAACCGTTTATGGTTTGTTCGAATTTTTTACTTATTTCTCTGGAAACAGATACTTTTCGATCCTCGCCATAGGCGGCTTCAAATTGCAATAATGTTTTTAGTATTCGATGGGGGGATTCATAAAAGATCAGGGTTCTTTCTTCATCTTTTAATAAATTGATTCTAGATGCACGTCCTTTTTTTTGAGGAAGAAAGCCTTCAAAAACAAATCGATTATTGGGAAATCCAGATTTAATAACCGCGGGAATTAAGGCGGTTGGACCGGGTAAGGCCTCTATTTGAAGTTGAGCATCAAGTGCAGCTTTGGCCAATAAATATCCGGGATCAGAAATACCTGGACTTCCAGCGTCAGAAATAAGAGCAATTTTAATGCCTTCTTCTAATTTTTTGATAACGATCTCGGTTTGTTGATGCTCGTTGCGCATGAAAACTTTTCATGGGTGTATGGATCTCATAGTGTTTGAGTAAAACCCCGCTGGTGCGCGTATCTTCAGCCAGTATGAGGTCTACAGACTTCAGCACTTTTATGGCTCTAAAGGTCATATCCCCAAGGTTTCCGATGGGGGTAGGCACCAAAAAAAGGACCGTATTATCCAGCATCTTCTAAAAGGCGATCTATGGCTTGTGCCAATTCTCGATCTTTGTTGGTGATGATGTTACCTGCATCATGCGTAGAAAGTTTGATGATTACCTTATTGTATTCATTGGACCAGTTGGGATGATGATTTAGCTTCTCGGCTTCGATGGCGACTTGCGTCATGAATGAAAATGCTTTAATAAAATTTTTGAATTCAAAAGTTCTAGTGAGTGCTTTATGGTCTTCTTTCCACATAGTTATATTGCGATGATGCCTTCTATTTGATAGGCTTGGTTATAAATGTCAATAACGCTATCACTGGATTCCATTTCCATGCTGAGCGTGATACTTACAAATTTGTTGGTAGCACTTGTTTTTATTTTGAGGTCAACTTTTGGAAGTAATTCTACAAGCACTTCTTTTTTATTTAGAGGAACAATGAACTTAAACATATAAGTATCTGGGAAGTTGTGATTGGCTTCCAGCTTTTCTTTAAACTGTTTGACGTCCCAATTCATTCAATGAGGATAAAAAAAGCCTGACGTTTGACAGGCTTTAGAATTATAATTTTTGTGTTGATCAATAAAACTCATATCTATTATCTACTATATCAACAGATTCAATGAGTGCATTATAGATGCTTTGATAGGTAAAAGGATCCTCTCTTCTTCTTACCTCTGTTTGCGCATTGAGGACGACACTTCTGTAGGCTTCGTAGTCACTGAGTTCTTCTAAAGGCGTTTTAGTAGAGATTGTAAGCATAATTACCCCATTTTGTATCTTAAAAGGGAGGGTAGCTTCTCCTTCCTCTAGGGAAAAAGCGACACCAATAGCCTCTGGCGCAAATCCAATGTTTGGAATGTTATTAGCACTTAAAGTCAGATCAGCCACTCCAATTCTGCCCCCTGACCCATAAGCAGTGTTTATTTCATCATAAGGGCCACTTAATGCTGACAAGCGCGAAATAATCAAGGCTGCTTTTTTATCATCTAAGACCTTTCTCTTTAGTTCATTAATTACGTCTTCCATTTTGGCGGTTCCTTCTTCTTGTGCTCCGGTCTGAATGGCTACGACATATTTATTGTCGAGTTCAAAAACTTCGGAGACCTCATCATTTGATGCCTCGTTGAACAACCAAAACACAATATTTCGAGCATCCGTTAGTCCTCCGATGAATTTATCATCTTTTCCTACTTTCATGGCCTTGCGAATTTCATAACCTTTCTCGGTGGCAGTTTCGCTAAAAGTAACCTCGTTTGAGTTCTCTGCTGCGAATAATTCGGCCTGACGATAGATGGTGTTTAGCGTTTGATCAGATGAAAATAACTCTTTTTCAACCTGAGCAATCTTATATATGGTGTTAATTTTTGCCTCCGTGACCGTAATGATGTGGTAGCCAAAAGAGGTTTCAACCACATTGGAGAGGAGTCCTTTGCCTCGCTTGGCAAAGCTGGCTTCTTTGAATTTTTGATCAAAATCTGAATTTTCACCAAACCAGCCTAAATCACCCCCTCTATTAGCGGTTCCATCAGTCCCGTACATGCGGGCCATTTCAGCAAATTCAGCACCTCTTTTGAGTTGGCCTAAGACACGTTGTGCCTCTTTTTTGGTTTGGGCCTTCGCCGAAGCAGTTTCATTTTCGGCTTTGAACAAAATATGACTGGCACGTAAATAGTATTCATCCCCTTCCTGGACATCGCTTATTTTGTAAACACTGTAAGCGTTATTGGCTAAGATGAGATCGGAAACATAACCTGTTTCCAAAGACGCTGGATCTAAATCTAACCATGAGGGTAAGTTATTTGGATTATAGGTTCCAAAAGCGGTAATCCCGTCAGAGTTAATTTCGGCAAAAACGGAATCATTTTGTCCAGACAAGAGGGTTTCTCTAATGACCACCATTTCCTCTTCTACAAAGGCAGAATCTTCTGATGATGGAGCGATAGGAAAGATGACATATTTTGCATCTTTAGAAGCATCTCTCTTATATTGATCCGCATTTTTACTGAGATAAGATTCAAGTTCCGATTCGGTTGCCGTCACTAGTGAATCATTTAAAGAGAAAAAAGGAACATATAAGTAGGCTGCAGTTAGACTTGCATTTTTTTCATAGGCCGCTTTCGCTTCATGAATGTTGGCATATTTAGTAAGGGCCAATAAATTTTCATATTTAGTTAATTTTCTCGATGCGGGCAGAGAAGCTTCAAAAGTGAGCCATGACTGTCTTTGCTGTTGTGGGGCATTATTTAATTGCTGTAAAAAGCTAATTATATTTTGTTTTTCAAAAACCCCTGTATTGGGATCAGCGAATATTTGTCTGATTTGAGGATGAATGTTTACTCCTTGAACCATATCAATAAGTTCTGAGGTAGTCACATCTAAACCTAGGGCAGCATATTGTTCATTAAATATATTTTCAATAATAAACTGTTGCCATGCCTGCTGTCTGATTTGTTCCAAATCTTCCGCTAATGGGCTTCTGCCTGTATTTAGCTGAAAATTTTGAGAGAGCTCGTCAACTTTTTGTTGAAATTGGGGATAACTAATGGTGTTAGAATTGATTTCACCGATATCGTTAGAGCCGCCATTAAAAAAGGAATTTCCTTGAAATAAATCCGTAA
>TARA_B110000037_G_scaffold209729_1_pt1 | contig 17568 bp, 16 predicted proteins | sample TARA_B110000037 | Tara Oceans TARA_B110000037 (sample SAMEA4397196) | marine metagenome | biome: Polar Biome; feature: [MIX] marine epipelagic wind mixed layer (ENVO:01000061); material: water (ENVO:00002006), including particulate matter (ENVO:01000060) such as... | depth 10-100 m
ATAATGCCATCGGAAGCGAAGTGTTTACTAATAAAATTCATCCAGGGTTCTTTTAAAAGGCTTTGAAAGTAAGGGTTGTAACAGTGCGTTCGATGAATTCGATATCAAGCAGATTATCATTAATGAACATACCGACATCTTCATCACTTGGAATATATAGCTTTAATAGCAAATCAAATTCGCCACTGATTGAGTACATCTCAGAGTGAATTTCGCGCAATACTATTGCATTGGCAACTTTATATGTGGTTCCGGGTTTGCATCGAATCTGAATAAAAACACAGGTCATCATTTTTCATTTCCTAAGTGGCTTCAATTAGAAAGATTATTGTATTGTTTTCGGGGCTATGCAAGTCGGGTCTGACCGGCCCTTGTCTTGATTTGCATTGCAAGTTGTTTCATTCGGCGCAGCGAAAGCGCTGCTTTTGGCGAGATAGTATTTGGATTATCCCAAAGGTTGTTTGTTTCTTTTGTATGGGCAGTTAAATCATATAGTTAGCCCCATTTACCTCCAGCAGATACAGGTAGACGTTATCAGTTTGTACGCAATATTTAAATTCTAAATCCATCTTCATAGTAATAAAACGTTGATTTTTATCATTTGGATAATATTCTGATAGAATAATGTTTGAATGCTTAATTACGTGTTCAGTGTCTTGACATGTTAGCCAGTACAAGGAGATTTGAAATGTCTACCCAACAAAAAACGATGATGTTTACTGTGATTGCGGGACTTGTTTACGGCCTGTGGTTTTTCTTAGCTCCTGGTAGTTATATGTCTATGATGATGTTCCCAGAAGACTTAGTAACTCCAGCTTTAACCTCTCAGTTGCAGCAAACTGGCATGGCTCTGTTGGTAATTTCATATTGGATAAACGCTACTAGCGGCTATGTCACAAAAGAGAACACATCCTCATTCATGACACATCATGCGGTAGGATGGGGAATTTTTGGCATCGGCGGGTTATATATTTTGGCTTCTGGTTCCGCAATGACGACGGACAATCCGTTTCTATATCAAAATATAGTATTTCTAGGTATAGCAGGAGTATTTTTAGCTATGCGCAATCCAAAAACTGACTGACATTAACCGGTCTGTCTTAAGCTTTTAAATAGGTGAGTGTGGGACACAAAGGCTTTCCTAAAATTAATTTGGGAAAGCCTAATCCTTTTAAATTAAAAAATTTTGCAGAATTAGTTTATGGCTAGTTATACCTTTAAAGAAAATTAACTTAAAACGTCGTAAACTGCATAAGGTGATGGTCTTGATCACCCCACTCATGATCAATCATTACGAGTCTTTTGGCAAAGTGTCCCAGCTCATACTCCCAGGTCATACCAATCCCACCATGCATTTGAATAGCCTCTTCGGCTACAAAGCAGCCGATCCTACCAATTGAATATTTTGCAGCTGCAATCGAGCGATTTCGTTCGTCTGTTGAGGCCTCCAGCGCATTTGCTGCATTAGTTACAGCAGATTTAGCTTGCTCTATTTCAAGCAACATTTGCGCGGTACGATGTTGCAAGGCTTGAAATTTACCAATCACGGTTCCAAATTGTTGGCGTGTCCTAAGATAGTTAATAGTCATATTTTTAATACTATCCATAATACCGAGCGCTTCAGCGCAAACGGCTAGGGTATTGCGCGCAATTGCTGACGCAAGAAGATCATAAGACTGCCCTTCACCACCCAATAGGATGGCTGGTGTATTGTTGAATTCAATATCTGAAGCAGATCCACCGTCAACGGTTAGGAAGCTGTGTAGATTGAGACCATCAGCGCCCGTCTCTATCAAGAATAGGCTGATACCTTCTGAGGATGAGGTGGTTGAACTTACAATTATTGCGTCGGTGCCTAAGGCGTATTTCACCATTGTTTTTTTGCCACTTATGGTCCAAATCCCATTTATTTTTTGGGCCATTTGAGATGGTAATTCCCAATCATAATCAGCACCATTTTCGATCAACGCCAGTGCGACCCTGAGCTCCCCACTTATTAATTTTTCAATCAATGCGTCTTGACCAGTGGCGGCTAGTATATACCCGCTTGCCAAGGCACTATCGACCAAAGGCTCATTCACAAGGCCTTTGCCCAAGGCTTCGAAAACAGTTGAAATATCGTAGCCTGTGCCACCAAACCCTCCAACACCTTCGGGAAATAAAGCTCCTACAATCCCTAATTCCGCGAGAGTCTTATAAGTATTTTCACTGTACCCAAGTTCTGAATTTCCAGCAGAAATTCTATCTTTGAGATTATAGTCATTTTCAATAAACTTGCCGATCATATCTGATAGCATCAGGTGCTCTTGGGTAGGTTGGAAATCCATAATCCTAAAGTTCCAATATCATTTTTGTGATGATATTTTTTTGAATTTCATTTGATCCGCCATAAATCGAAACTTTACGTTTGTTGAAATACGCAGTTGATTGGTTAGCCATATTTTTTGGGGCAACCTGAGGGCCGTTATAACCTTTTTCAAACACCTCAGGCGTGTGTGCTTGTGCGTGACGACCCAGTGCACGGCGTGTCAAATCATCAAAATCTTGCTCTAACTCGGAGCCGATTATTTTCAGCATTGAGCTTTCGGGTCCAGGACCTGCGCCATGCGCAAAACCATCCAGAACACGAAGATTTGTTGTTTCTAGGTTACGTAATTCTATTTCCAACCGGGCCAATCGAGCTGCAAAAAGGGGATCTTCAGCAAGAGGTTTACTCCCTCTCTTTTGACTGAGCGCAAGGCGTTTAAGGCGTGTTAACTTTTGGTTGGAAATTCCAACATTGGCGATTCCGTTGCGTTCATGAGCGAGTAAATATTTGGCATAGGTCCACCCCATGTTTTCCTCACCGACTAGGTTTGATGCAGGAACACGAACATCTGTAAAGAACACCTCATTCACTTCTTTACCGCCGTCGAAGGTTTGGATGGGCCGCATTTCAATACCAGGTGTTGCGAGATCTACGAGTATAAACGAAATTCCTGCTTGTGGTTTGCCAGTAGCATTGGTTCGCACCAAACAAAAAATCATATTAGCGTGTTGGCCAAGGGTCGTCCAAGTTTTTTGGCCGTTTATAATGTAATCCTTGCCATCGCGCACAGCGCTTGTTTTCAAGCTGGCAAGATCAGAGCCGGAACCTGGCTCAGAATATCCTTGGCACCACCAATCGTGTCCGTCACACATGCGAGGTAGCCAATAATCTTTTTGTTCTTTAGAACCGAACTCCATCAACACGGGCGCAAGCATTTTGAGACCAAAAGGCAAGATGCGTGGTGCGCCGGCCATGGCAGATTCTTCCTCAAAAATGAATTGTTGTACAGAATTCCAACCAGTACCGCCGTACTCTTTGGGCCATGAATACGTCAACCAGCCTTGCTGATGAAGGACTGCGTGCCAGGATTCTATTTCTACTTTCGAAAGCTCAAAGTCAGCCTTCATTTTTGTGGCGATGTCCTGAGATAAATTTTCATTCAGAAAGTTTTTAACCTCTTTACGAAACGCCTGATCTGCAACTGTAAAGTTTAAATTCATCTGCCTACCCTTTGTTGAGGTCTTCGAATTCTTTTCCTTGAGCCACCATATCTACTAACAGCTGCGAGGGTTTCCAAAAAACTGGATCTTCCTTTTCATATTTTTGTATATTAGTGAGCATTTTTTGGACACCATACATGTCAGCGTACTTCATAGGCCCACCTCGATAACGCGGGAAACCATATCCATAAACAAAAGTTACATCTATATCTGATGGTTTTAAAGCAACGCCTTCCCGTAGTACTTCGCAGCCTTCATTTACCATTGCAGCTAGATAACGCTCCATGATTTCAGTCGCCGAAAATGATTTTGGTGTGATCCCCTTTTTCGAACGTATATCTGCAATAATACTTAATACCTCTGGGTCATGGGATCCGCGCCTAGCGCCGTCTTTATAGATATAAAACCCTCGACCGGTTTTTTGCCCAAACCAGCCATTTTCACAGATGCGATCTGCTATTGTTACATAGCGTGTATCAGGGTCACGTGTCGGGGCCGCAGCTTTGCGATTGTCCCAGCCTATGTCCAGTCCCGCGAGATCATACATAGCATGGATTCCCATTGGGTAGCCAAAATCCAAAAGTGCGTTGTCAATTTCATAAGGCGTAGCACCATCTTCCATCATGTGAGCTGCACAAACGCCGTATTTCCCAAGAATGCGATTGCCAATAAAGCCTGTTGCATTGCCGGCTCTAACTGGCACTTTTCTCAAACGTTTTGCCAAAGAAAAACCAGTTGCCACCACGTCATCAGCCGCTTGCTCTGGAACGACTATTTCCAGCAATTTCATAATATTTGCTGGACTGAAGAAATGTAGGCCGATCACTTGATCTGGCCGTTTTGTCGCTGAGGATATACTATCAATGTTGAGATAGCTGGTGTTTGATGCCAGTACGGCGCCAGGCTTGATGACTTTGTCGAGCTTCTCAAACACTGCGCGCTTTACGTCCAAACGTTCGAAAACTGCTTCGATTACCATATCCACGTTTGATAAGTCATTATAATTAGTGGAGCCAGTGTACAGTGTCATTAATGTATTCTTTTCATTCGTAGTCATTCGCCCTTTTGCAACAAGCCGATCATATACTTTTTCAACGTTGCCACGGCCGCGTGCGATGCTTTCGGCATCCCTTTCGATCATTGTGACAGGTAAGCCTCCGTTCAATGCAGCCACAGTAATGCCAGCACCCATTGTCCCGCCTCCAACAACACCCAATGTTTCAAGTATGCGAGGCTCAGCCCTGCTGGCCTCTGGGACTTTGGCGCTGCTGCGTTCGGCAAAGAATGCGTGTATCATGCCTTTGGATTGGTCTGAAGCCATGCAGTCCATAAAACATTGCCGCTCAAGCTGTCGGCCCTCATGAAAGGGCTTTTCGAGAATTGCTTCTACACACGCGATGATTTTTAATGGTGCAATTTGCCCCTTCATTCTCGTAGTAATCATTTTATGTGCTGCGGCTAGATCTGCACGGTAAGCTGCATGATCCTTAAGCTGACTTGTTTCATCACAAGTCTTCCGAACAGTACGTACTTCATTCGCAAAGGTGATCGCAGCTCGACGTAAATCACCTTTTGTGATGCGGTCGATGAGGCCGGCATCTTTAGCTGCTTTAGCACTGATGGGTGTGCCTTTTAGCATAACGTCGAGCGCGAAAGCGGCACCACACAAGCGCGGTAATCTTTGTGTTCCACCTGCTCCTGGCAGCAAACCAAGATGTACTTCAGGCAAACCTACCCGGGCATTTGCGTCGGCAATACGGTAATGACTGCCCAAAGCTATTTCAAAACCACCTCCCAAAGCGGTCCCATGCAAAGCCGCAACTACTGGCTTTGAGCAACTCTCAATGTGGTCAATGACTTCTGGTAGATGGGGCTCTTTCATCACAGTTCCAAATTCTGTGATATCAGCACCAGCAGGGAACGTACGACCAGAACCGATGATTACTATTGCGGTTACAGCATCATCTGCTTCTGCCACCTTTAAACAGTCCAAAATCCCTTTACGTACTGCATACCCCAAAGCATTAACTGGAGGATTATTAATTTCAATAACAGCAATATTTTGTTCATTTGTGCGCGTAACTTGATCGAACATTTGGTCTTCCTTTTGGTGGTATGCTTCAGCATTTCTTAGAGTTCGAAGTCAGTTTAATAAAACATAATAAGTCGAGTGAGTTAAGCGCAAACAGCTTTTAGTGCCATTAGTGCAAGTTGATCAGCGATGTCTTTTTCATTTTCGTCAGTGCGAGGTTCATACCAATAAATGGGAGCATGCAGCATCATGAGAAAACTACGGAGGGCGACTGAGATATTTTGTTTCCTAAAAACGCCTGATGCGATTCCAGCCTCAAGAACGGTGCGAAACATCATCTCATATTCTGTCTGTAGGACAGAAATCTCGTTGAGAATTTCACGTTCATGAGCTGTTGTTGAGCCGGTTTCTGAGCCCCGCATCTCCTCTACAACTACCCTGTGATATGACAACTCAGACATCATTGCCTCAACATGTGCAAACGCCATTTTGTAGAATTTCAAAGATGGTTCAGAGGAACTTTTAAACAGTGGGCGCACGCGATCCAATGTCAGTTCTACTGAGTATTTTCTGATTGCGCAGACCAATTCTCCCTTTGAACGAAAGTGGTGGTATATTTTACCTTTGGTTGCGCCTAAAGCGCGCGCTACGTCATCAATTGACGTTTGATCAACCCCGTTTGAAGCAAATGCAAGCGCTGCTGCATCCAGAATTATTGACTTTTTGGGTTTGTTTGAGGTTGCCATTTCAGTCCCCGCGCGTTGCGGTTTTGGCAGCTTCTGCAAGGTCTTTCACAGCAGATTTCATAATATCTAATCCTGCTGGATTTGAGGCATTTCCAGATTGCGTTCGGTATAAGACACCCTGCAAAATTGCGGCTAACCTAAAGAAGGAAAACGCCACATAAAAAGACCAGTTTTCTGGAAGTGAAATACCTCGCAATTCACAGTATTCGGATACATAATCTGCTTCGTTAGGAATTCCAATAGCAGCGCGATCAATGTCCCCTAACCCTTTTGTCAGAGCGGTTTGTGGAAGTCTGAGGCCCATACATTGAAATGCTAGGTCAGCAAAAGGATGCCCAAGGGTGGAAAGTTCCCAGTCTAATACCGCGATCATCTCGACCGTCTCTTTTCCAAACATAACATTATCAAGCCTATAGTCACCGTGAACGATTGAGAGCTGCCCATCATCTGCGACAAGGTTCGCCTTTAGCCAGTCGATCGTCCAATCCATATCTGAATTAAGTTGGGTTTCAGAGGCGCGGTATTGAGTACTCCATCTGTTAACTTGCCGCTCAAAGTAATTGCCAGGTTTTCCAAAGGTATCTAAATTAACTTTTGATGGATTTACATCATGAAGTTTGGCAAGTGTTTTGACCATCGAGCTATATATTTCACTACGAAAACCATTTGACCTTCCAGGCAAGGCAGGATCCCAAAAGACAGTTCCAGGCAGGAAATCCATGACGAAAAACTGTGCGCCCAATGGGCTTTCACTTTCTGATAAGTGCAGCATATTTGGAACTGGAACCTGCGTTTTTGCTAACGCCGACATAACCCTGAATTCACGATCGACGGCATGGGCGGATTTCAGTAGTGTTCCAGGTGGCTTTGCTCGTAGAACAAATGCAACGTCTGCGTTGTCAATGACTTTGTACGTTGGATTAGATTGGCCATCTGAGAATTTTGTCATCTTTTTAAGACCGGCAAAGCCTGGAACGTATTTTTCGAGGTAACGCGATAATATTAAGGGGTCGAATGAGTGAAGTGTTTTGGCCATCTGAATGTCCTATTCAAGCGCAGGGAAGACAGCTGTATTGATCCAATCTGCTACGAGTGCAGGACGATCTTTGCCTTCAATCTCAATGGTCATATGAAACACAAACCTCAGTTGGGTCTCTGACCTTTGAGTTACATCTTTAAGTGTGAAAAGCCCTCTAATGTTACTGCCGCTCAGAACTGGATTTAAAAACCGTATTGTATCAAAACCTGAATTTAAATTCATGATTGCGTAGGGCAGGGGAGCCATAGCTTCAACGATGAAGTGGCTGGCAAACGACAAAGTTAAAAAGCCATGCGCCACAGTTCCGCCAAATGGTGTTTCAACTGCTGCTCTTTTTGGATTGATGTGAATGAACTGCATATCTTTGGTGAGTATAGCGAATCTATCTATGGTCTTTTGGTCAATATGAACCCACGGGCTCAGACCGACCTGCGTTCCCACCAAATGTAATTGAGAGCTTAGCGTTTTTTCCAGAGCTGACATAGTTTCGTTTCCGTTGACAACATACTGTGTAGTATGTTTCATGAAGTGGACTGCTGTAAAGCGCAAAATATAAAGAAGATGTCAAAGGATATTACATGGAAATGAATCTTGGACTTTCAGAGCGGGTCACAAATTTACGTGATCGGGTGGCGCAAATCGTGCGTGACGACATTATGCGAGTAGAGCATGAATATCACGCTGAGATTTCCAAAGGGGATCGCTGGACCTTTACTGATCGTCAGGTCGAAATCATGGAGGGTCTAAAAGCAAAAGTTCGTGCTGAGGGTCTGTGGAACTTCTGGTTAACCGGCAGTGAAAAAGGTTTTGGTTTAAGTACCGTGGAATATGCATATATGGCGGAGGAACTTGGAAAATCTCCTTTGGCTGCGGAGGTATTCAATTGTTCAGCCCCAGATACCGGAAACATGGAAGTTTTTGAACGCTATGGTACGGATAAAATGAAAGAGCGCTGGTTGGTGCCGATGCTTGAAGGAAAAATCAGGTCAGCTTATGTAATGACAGAGCCTGATGTTGCATCCTCCGATCCTACAAACCTTAGTCTATCTTGTGTACGGGATGGTGATGATTATGTTTTAAATGGTGAGAAATGGTGGGCAAGTGGCGCAGGGGACCCGCGCTGTGCCGTCTATATCGTCATGGTAAAAACTGGGGGCGACGATGCACCAAAGCATAAACGCCACTCGATGATTGTGGTAGATGCCGCCACACCGGGGATAGAAAAATTGCGGCCGATGGAAATCTATGGCCATGACGACGCACCACATGGGCACTTTCATATTCGCTTTACCGACGTACGTGTCCCTGTTGAAAACCTGCTTTTAGGTGAAGAGCGTGGTTTTGAAATTGCCCAAGGGCGGCTTGGCCCTGGGCGAATTCATCATTGTATGCGCGCTATTGGACAGGCGGAAGCGGCACTGGAAATGATGTGTACTCGGAGTTTGAGCCGTACAGCTTTTGGCAAGCCAATCGCGATGTTAGGGGCGAATTTTGATATAATTGCTGATGCGCGTATGGAAATTGAGATGGCGCGATTGTTGTGTCTGAAAGCAGCATGGATGATGGACCAGGGGGATCCTCGAGCAGCCGCACCTTGGATTTCAAAGATTAAAGTTGTTGCGCCCTTGACGGCCTTAAAGGTTGTAGATGAAGCTGTCCAGATGCATGGAGCCGGTGGTATTAGCCAAGACACTCCTCTTGCAGCTTATTGGATGAACTTGCGGACCCTACGTTTAGCTGATGGTCCAGATGCGGTACACCGCAGGCAAGTGGCGCGTGCTGAATTGCGTAAACATACGCAAGAAAAGATATAAATATGAAAGCTCTGACCTTGTTGCATGAGGGATTCGCGCATGTCAGTACGGGACCGACTATAAAAGCGGGGTCAGATTGGCTGAAGTATGCTGATGTTCCCAAACCTGTGATTGACGCCAGTCAAGTTTTGATCCGGGTCTTAACCGCTGCAGTTAACCCGTCTGACCTTCATTTTATAAAAGGTGAGTACGGACAAGTACGACGACTGGGAGCTGTTGCTGGTTTTGAGGGATGTGGCGTTGTTGAGCAGGGCCCAAAGGCCTTGATTGGTCAGCGAGTTGCGTTTTTTGTATCCCCGGACGGATCTGGTGCGTGGGCAGAATATGCAGTTACTCAAGCTACAGCGTGCGTGCCTCTGCATGATGGTATTTCGCGAACGGATGGAGCAAACCAAATGGTGAACCCCCTGACTGCTGTTGCTATGATGCAAATGGTTGATGGGCCGGTGATTATCACAGCTGCCAACTCTCAATTAGGTAAACTGATGTTAGGACTGGCACGTGATGCTGGTATCCCAGCAATTGCGGTTGTGCGTGGTGCTACTGCTGCAAATGCAATTAAAGATTATGGGGCAACGTCCATCCTGATGACAGGAAACTCAGACTTTGTTGAAAAAGCAAGCTCTGAAACTTTATTACTCAAACCTCGCATTATGCTGGATGCTGTTGGTGACCAATTCAGTGAAAAGTTATTTACCTATATGCCAAGTCGCGCGAGATGGGTTAGTTATGGTAAGCTTTCGACACAATCTCCGTGTCTAACTCACATGGGACAATTCATATTTATGGATAAGCGCATTGAAGGATTTTGGTTGTCGAAATGGATTTCAAATGCATCCAAATCTGAATTGACAAGTGCAATTCAAAAAATACAGACTCGCTTTGTTTCTGGCTTGTGGAAAACTGATGTAGCGCAGATAGTTTCGCTTAGTAAGGCTGTAAACGAGTTAGCTTCGGCTACCAAAATCAAAGACGGTAAGGTCGTATTGGATATCTCTGGAGGTTAAGTTTTGAAGCCTTTTGCATTTAATAGCACACCGAGCATTCGGATGGGGCCTGGTTTGGCCAAAGATTTGGCAAGTATAATTCAACCTCTGTTTGGAGATAGAATTCTGTTTGTCACTGACCCTGGTATGGTTGCGACTGGGCTGGTTGAGACCGCAGTGGAAAATCTACGCAGCGCCGGGCTTTTGGTTGATGTTTTCGATGCAGTCAAGGCCGACCCGCCTGAAGACATTATTTTGCTAGCTGCTGATATGGCGCGTGGTGTGAGTGGGGTTTTAGGCTTTGGGGGTGGCTCATCTTTGGATGTGGCCAAGCTTGCGGCTCTTCTTGCGGCATCCGGCCAACCACTTGCCGATGCTTACGGCGTTGGCAATGCTATTGGCCCACGCCTTCCTCTAGTACTTGTTCCTACAACGTCTGGAACTGGGTCTGAAGTGACACCTATTTCCATTGTGACCACGGGCACCTCGGAAAAAATGGGTGTCGTAAGCCCTTTACTTTTGCCTGATATAGCCATCTTGGATCCCGAGCTGACGCGGGGATTACCGCCACACGTGACGGCTGCCACTGGAATCGACGCGATGGTGCATGCGATTGAAGCCTACTCAAGCACAAACGCCAATAATAATCCAATCAGCCGGACTTTGGCTATTGAGGCTCTGCGATTAATGAGCGGTGTCCTGAGGCAGGCTGTTCATGTACCAGATGATATTGATGCTCGAAGTGATATGCTTTTGGGCTCGATGCTTGCGGGACAAGCCTTTGCAAATTCTCCAGTAGCTGCGGTGCATGCGTTAGCCTATCCGATAGGTGGTCACTACAAAGTACCGCATGGCCTCTCTAACTCGTTAGTTCTGCCACATGTTTTAAGGTTTAATATTAAAGTAGCTTCTCGAGCTTATGCACAACTCTTGCGACATGCTTTTCCAAATATTTCTGCAGAGAGTGATGCAGACGCCGCAATCAAATTCGTGGAAGCGATGGCCAAGCTCAGTAGGGATTGTGGTTTACCTCAAACGCTGCGCGAGGTTGGAATAGAGCACGATGCATTGCCAATGTTGGCGCGTGACGCAATGAAGCAAACACGCCTGCTGGTAAATAATCCACGAAAAGTGAACGAGGCAGCAGCGCTCCAAATTTATGAGGCGGCATGGTAAAGCTATCCCCAAGCGCTCGCGAAGACTACGTTGTATTTTCGAACATACCAACGCGTTGGTTTGATAATGATGTTTATGGCCATATGAATAATACTGTTCATTATCAATTATTTGATACGGCTGTGAATGGTTACCTGATTGAAAAAAATGTCTTGGATTTCAGACATGGCTCAAACATGTTTTTGGTTGTTGAGACGGGGTGTCGCTATTTCAGTGAGCTTGCGTTTCCGGATATTATCCATGCTGGCATAAAGGTTAGCAAACTCGGTACGTCTTCGGTTACGTATCATATTGGCCTGTTCAAAGGAGACAATCTGCATGCAGCAGCCGAGGGGCACTTTGTGCACGTCAATGTCGATAAAAAATCAAGGCGCCCAACAAATATTGGCTCGGGTTTAAGGAACTGCTTAACTGGCTTGATGACAAAAAAAGCGGAGAGTTTTTAAGCTCCCCGCTGTGATAGTTCTAAAAGCTATACGCTAAGCTAATGACCCCGGTAGTTGCTGTACTGCCTCGATACGCAGCATCGACGCCTGGTCCTGTTGTGCTCCAGTCGACATCAACATTACCGTAGGTGGTCTGTTGTACACCGACGGTAATAGCTGCTGTGTCCGATACCGCATACTTCGCACCAACACTAATTGCTGTTGAGCCATTTGTCATTGTGAACAGACTTGTAATGGGGTCTGAGCTTCCTGCCTCGGTTGAATAAGATGCCAAAACCGAAAGGCTATCTGTGAGTTTGCGGCCAACACCTATCGTATATTTAGTTGTTGTATCAAAAGATTCATCGATGTCAGCAGCGTTAAACGCATCGTTGCCAAGATCAATAGTTATTGGAGCGCCAGCCCACTTTGCTTGATAAACTGACCCAAATAGGAGTGTACCTTCTGCGATCCCGGTTTGGAAATTCAAAGTCAGTGTTTCGGGTCGACTAATTGCGGTTTCTGTATTGCTTAAATTTACACCAGCCAGGGGCCCCGCTCCAGTGTAATCTGTGGCCGTACCAAAAGAACTTTTTGCTTGATATAGTAATTCGGCGCGAAGCGCGATTTCTGGAATTAAATATGCTACTCCGGCAACAATGCCTGTGGCTGAGCTCGCCGCCATGTCATATGCCCCGGCCACGCTAACAATGCCCGACGCCCTTAAATTGTTCATGTTTGCTCCACCTAAAATTGCAAGGTTTTCGCCGACGTTATATTTTGCTAAAATCGTGGTCGTAGAAATTTTTGCGTCGGCACTCGGAACGGGGGCTGCACCTGTGTTAAGTAGAATTACACCTGACGTATAATTACTAATACCAATATCGAAATCGTTAAAATTAGTTTTAAATCCAGCACTCATAAATGTTGTGTCTTTCAACGTTTTAATAGTGCCAGGAATTCCGGCGCCAACTGGTCCAGTATATTCTCTGGCAACATTGGCATCCAAAGTAGCATAGGATATACTCGCAGAACTTCCTTCCTCATACATGAACGAAGTGCTTAACGTCTGTGCGTCAAAGCCTCCTGCCGTAGCAATAGATGCACTAGATGATAGGCATACAACCGCGAGTGTGTTGATTTTCATGATACTCTCCCAAATATACTAAAAATAGTTTTTATATTATGGATATTTATCAAAGAATTTTCTGCTAAATACAACATGTTTAATCACTGATGTTAAAATTATGGACAACTACTTAGGATAATTGATCCCTCTTAAGCGACCGTAGTTAGAACTAATAAGCAGTCTATAAACTTATAAAAACGAAAATAGCCCACTCCTAAGAATGGGCTACTTCGGGAAAAACTTCTTATTTTGATTAATTTTTAGGCTATATCGAACCGATCTGTATCCATAACTTTAGCCCAGGCTGCTACGAAGCGACGGACAAAAGTGGCCTCTGCATCTGATGTTGCGAAAGCCTCCGCCAAAGCTCGCAATTGTGAATTTGATCCAAACGCTAAATCAACTCGGCTGGCTGTCCACTTCACAGCACCTGTCGTTCGGTCACGTCCCTCGAATCTGGTCTCATCCTCAGAAATGTCGGACCAAGTGGTGCCCATGTCTAATAGGTTTATGAAAAAATCATTGCTCAGACTGCCTGGGCGATCTGTGAAAACGCCTTGAGTTGAGCCGCCTATATTCGCTCCAAGAACCCGAAGGCCACCAATTAAAACAGTCATTTCTGGTGCGGTCAGTGTCAGCAATTGAGCGCGATCTACCAACAGCTCTTCTGCGGAAATTGTAAAGGTGTTTTGTTGGTAGTTGCGGAACCCGTCTGCTCTGGGTTCCAGCACATCAAAGGACTCGGCATCTGTTTGCTCTTGGCTTGCATCACCACGACCCGGGGTGAAGGGAACAGTCACATCGTGTCCACCAGCCTTCGCAGCCGTTTCAATGGCTGCTGCACCACCAAGTACGATAAGGTCTGCAATAGAGACTTCCTTTCCAAAGGAAGCTTGAATGCCGTCCAGCACGCCAAGAACTTTTTTCAGCTGTGCTGGGTTGTTCACTTCCCAATCTTTTTGAGGGGCTAGACGAATGCGAGCTCCATTGGCCCCGCCACGCTTGTCTGATCCACGGAATGTTGAAGCGGAGGCCCATGCCGTTGAAACCAATTCAGATACTGAAAGATCTGTACTCATGATTTGAGCTTTTAGATCCAAGATATCTGATGAACTCAGGTTTGTGTTGCCTGTGGGAATTGGATCTTGCCAGATTAAATCCTCTGCAGGAACTTCTGAACCCATATATAGGTTTCTAGGACCCATATCACGGTGTGTTAGTTTGAACCAAGCGCGTGCAAATGCGTCGGCAAACGCATCCGGGTTTGCACGGAAGTGGCGTGAGATTTTCTCATATTCAGGGTCCATGCGCAGCGCCATATCTGCAGTTGTCATCATTAACGGCACTTTTGCTCCCGATCCATCCACCTGTGGAGCATGATCTGCATCCGAAAGGTTTGTGGCATGCCAGATGTTTGCGCCGGCTGGACTTTTGGTAAGTTCCCAGTCGTAGCCTAACAGCACGTCAAAATAGCCATTATCCCATTTGATTGGATTAGAGGTCCACGGACCTTCAACACCACTTGTTGTTGTATGAACGCCGATACCGCTTTCAAAATCGTTTTTCCAGCCAAAACCTTGTTCAACGATGCTGGCGCCTTCCGGCTCTGCACCAACAAGGGTTGGATCGCCGGCACCGTGAGCTTTCCCAAAAGTATGCCCGCCTGCAACAAGCGCTACCGTCTCCTCGTCATTCATTGCCATCCGACCAAAGGTGTCTCGGATATCAAACCCAGAACCGATGGGGTCTGGGTTGCCGTTAGGACCTTCTGGGTTGACGTAAATCAAACCCATTTGTACTGCAGCTAACGGATTTTCAAGATCACGCTCATTGCTGTAGCGATTGTCATCGAGCCAAGTATCTTCGGTGCCCCAGTAGATATCTTCTTCTGGCTCCCAAACATCGACGCGGCCACCGCCAAATCCAAAAGTTTTAAACCCCATAGATTCTAACGCAACGTTGCCTGTTAAAATCATAAGGTCTGCCCAAGACAAGGCTTTGCCGTACTTTTGTTTGATCGGCCACAAAAGGCGACGTGCTTTGTCCAAGTTGCCGTTGTCTGGCCAGCTATTTAGAGGTGCAAAGCGTTGTTGGCCAGATCCACCGCCCCCGCGGCCGTCTGCTGTACGATATGTGCCTGCACTGTGCCAGGCCATACGAATAAAGAATGGACCATAATGGCCATAATCTGCAGGCCACCAGTCTTGACTGTCTGTCATCAACGCGGTGAGGTCAGCTTTGACTGTTTCTAAGTCTAATTTTGAAAACTCAGCAGCATAATCAAAATCTGAGTCCATTGGATCTGACAAATTAGAATGTTGGGCCAAAATCTTTAAGTTTAGCTGGTTTGGCCACCAATCTGTATTAGAGCGACCGCGCGATGCTGCATTTGTTGCAGTTCCGTGCATGATGGGACATTTGCCTCCACTCGATATGCTATTACCATCCATAAATATGCTCCTCAGCTTTTTTAACTTTAGGTTTAGTTTATTCGTAATTCGGCTGCTCGCAGAGAGCAACAAATAACGAATGTTACGTTACAATATTTTTGGAAAACGCGGGCTTGGTTTACGTTATTTGAAAGACAGTAGCCCAGCTCGTTGTCCACATTTAGTGATTTACTTAATGCATAAACTTGTGTGTTCAAGACATTCCATGAGACGTTGTGATAGCGATTCCGAGTAGCACTAAGACCAGCGACGAGCGTGTGATCATTGGTATTGCTTTTATTATCTTCGGATTTGGTGGTGAATTTTTCTTTGCCACAGCAGGCAGATAGCAGTTGATGAAAACAATTGCGGCCAACAAAATTGTTGCACCAAAAAGTTTAATGTTGAATGCCCACCCAACATTAAAGCCACCGTAAAGCTTCGCTGTCAGTGCAATGCCTGTGATCCAAAGGATTAAAATAGCAACAAGACCCAGACGGGCCAACCTTAACATTGTATTTTTAGCAATTTCGGTTGGTGGCGTGCCCGCTTTTTGATGTGCTGAGGTCAGCATACCGTTTGCAACGCCCAAGCCTCCTGCCAAAAATATAGCGATAAAATGGAAGAACTTTAAGAAAACAATATATGTCATTGCGAGCACCTTTAAAAATCAGATAACTTTATTTTAGAGCTACACGGATCTTGCTTCTTGTACAGAGTTTTGAGTAATACTTCTTAGTTAATTTCAAGTTTGGGCAATGATTTAATCATATCATCCACACTTTTCATCTGTGCAAGAAACGGCTCAACCAAGTCCAAAGGTAAAGCACTGGGCCCATCGCATTTTGCTTCGTTGGGGTTTGGATGCGCTTCTAAAAACAGTCCTGCAATTCCAATGGCCAGCCCTGCACGTCCAAGCTCGGCCAGTTGACCGCGGCGTCCGCCTGAAACTTTTGAAGAGGGGTCGCGCATTTGAAGAGAGTGGGTCACATCGAAAATAATAGGCGCGTCATTGCTACAGGATTTCATTGTTCGAATTCCGAGCATATCTACAACTAAATTATCATAGCCAAAGCACGTGCCGCGTTCACAGAGTAAAATATTTTCGTTTCCACATTCGTTAATTTTTTCAACCAGGTTTTGAATCTGCTGCGGGCTCAAAAATTGAGGTTTTTTAACATTTATTACTGCATTTGTTGCGGCGATAGCTGCAATAAGGTCAGTTTGCCGAGCCAAAAATGCTGGGACTTGAAGTATGTCGCAGACTTCTGAGACTGGCGCCGCTTGGGAAATTTCATGCACATCAGTGAGAACAGGTAAATCAAACGTAGTTTTAATTTCTTGGAGAATTTTCAGGCCCTCATCAAGGCCGGGCCCTCTGAAAGAATGTATCGATGAACGGTTAGCTTTATCAAAGGAAGCTTTAAAGATATAAGGAATACTTAGCTCGCGAGTTGCACGTACAAAAGTCTCAGCGACACGCATCGCAAGATCTCTACTTTCTATAACGTTCATTCCGCCAATAATGGTCATGGGCTGGGTATTGCCAAGTGAGAGGTTTGAGACTTTGACATTAGCCATTTGATTATACCTCTAAAAAATTGATTTTTATAATATATTTAACTCAAAGGAACTTTTTGCGCGCCGTACCTTTGAACTTGGCAGTTCTTATCTTTTCCTATAAATTATCGGTTAAGTCTAGTAAAGGTAGGTTTGTGTATGCCCCAAAAATTCGCAGTAGAACCTGCCGCCACGGTCCTAAACGTCATTCGATGTTTCACATCGGGCTTTGGGCAAATGGAGACAGCGCTTGTCAGTCCAGAAATGCAAAAAATTGTGTCCCAAGCATGCGGACTAATTTTTGAAATGAAGGGTCGCTTGATCCTCACTGGCGTTGGTAAAAGTGGGCATATGGCCCGCAAACTTGCAGCAACATTTGCTTCTACGGGCACTCCAGCCTATTTCATGCACGCCGCTGAGGCCAGTCATGGTGACCTTGGAATGATACAAAGTAGTGACGTTTTGCTATTGTTGTCTTGGTCTGGCGAGACCCGTGAATTGTCTGATATTATTTCCTATGGGCTTCGATTTGACGTACCTATGATTGCGATTACTGGTGAGGCAGAAAGTACTTTGGCTCGAAAAGCGCAATATTCGTTGGTCTTACCGCAAGCGAAAGAGGCCTGCCCTCATAACCTTGCACCAACGACTTCCACTTTACTGCAGGTCGCCATGGGTGATGCGCTGGCAATTACTTTGCTGCG
>TARA_B110000037_G_scaffold156538_2_pt1 | contig 17541 bp, 15 predicted proteins | sample TARA_B110000037 | Tara Oceans TARA_B110000037 (sample SAMEA4397196) | marine metagenome | biome: Polar Biome; feature: [MIX] marine epipelagic wind mixed layer (ENVO:01000061); material: water (ENVO:00002006), including particulate matter (ENVO:01000060) such as... | depth 10-100 m
TCTACTTCGCCCTCAAAATTACCTGTTCTAAAATGCACGTTACCTACCCCAAAGTTTGATGACATTGCCTTTCCTATAGTTTTTGAAACATCATTTTCATAAACATTCTCAAGTATTCCTCCTACACAAGCTATATCGTCTCTTACCTCTAAAAACTCTACTATGTTTTTGCAAAAATCAACATCAGCTTCTGCGTGCGCTCCAAAAATGGTGATATACTTTCCTGTTGCATGTTTAATTCCTAAATTTAATGCGTAAGGAGTTTTTCTTTTTTTATTTAAGAGCAATTTGCAATTAAAATTAGCAAGCGCTTCAAATTCGGAAACTATACTTACTGTTTCATCTGTGCTTATTCCATCACAAACCAATACCTCAAATTGGCTATTATCAATAGATTGGTTGTGAAACGAATTCAAACATTTATCGATATAGCCTTGTTCGTTAAAGGTTGGAATTACAATTGAAATTTTAATACTCAAATCATTTAATTAAATAGCTGCAAAAATCTAAAAGATAATTAGAAAGGCTATCAAAGTTTATAGATAATTCAAGATATTAAAAACAATTATGTCAATCATAAAAGTTTAATAAATCGATTAATTTATGTTTGCCAATTAATTCTCAATTATGGATACAAAAGAAGAAGAAATTCCTTTAGCAGAAATACTACTGTCAATTTACGCCTTTTTTTACAAAAATTTTAAATTAATAGCACTTTCAACTTTTGTTGGAGGTGTCTTGGGATTAATCTTTTATCTTACTAAACCAAAAGTATACAAAAGTACATCTACTATTTACTCTAGTGTTGTCTCAAATCAAAGATTGGTGGATATTATAAATCAACTTGATGTTATAAGAAAATCAAAAGACCAAGAATTATTAGCTAAAACACTAAATATAGATTCATCTTTAGCAACATCAATTAAATCTATTAGCGCTTCGTTAGTTATTGACCTTGAATACCTGTATGATAAAGATCATAATCCAAGATACGAAAGCAATTGTGTTTCGATAACATTTGAAACTATAAACACTGAGTTATTTGAAATTTTGGATAGTAGCGTTCTATTCTACTTGTCAAATAGTCCTTTTTTAAACCAAAAAGTTAATTCGAGGGCTAACATGTATCAAAAAATAATCACCAAATCCAATGAAGAATTAAACGAACTTGATTCAATTCAGAAATTAAAAATGAGTTTGCTAGATAATAAAAGTAACATCGGTGGCTTTCAAGAAATCAGTGGAATAAAATCTGGTGAATCTGAAATAATGTTACTTTTTGTTCAAAAAGAAAGAACCAATAATTTACTAAATGAACTGGCTGCAGCAAATATTGTTAAGCCATTTAATATTGCCCCTGAAAAAGTTTCAGTGTTTTACAAGCCTGTGTTTGCTTTGGCTTTTGCATTTATGATTTTAGGTGTTTTTGTAGGAATTATTCAGCACTTTAACTCGAAAGTTCGTTCTTATTTAAAGGACTAAAAAGTTTGAGTACAGAATAATCTCTTTCAGTTTTGAAGTCATCTGCTAGGCCTGGAATTCTTATCATAAAGTAGAATAGGCAAATATCCATTACGGATATGCCCCAAAATATTCCGTACTGAACAAATGAGTATATTATTAAAGTGAAAATAAAAATCATGTTTTCTCTTTTTATATTTCTAAATAAAAGGAACATATAAATACTGAAAATAATGATACCGTTGGTGGCGATTACCATCAAAAAGCTGTTGTGGGCGTGCATCTTTCCATTGAATAAAATCTTGAAGCCATTGTTTCCGAAAAATAAATTTTTTGAAATAAAATCAATAAAAAAGGCCCAAATTTGGTCTCTACCGGAAAGATCAACACCCTTGTTTCTTGTTAGTTGCTGATAAATGGTATCGCTGTACATAACAGCAATATATGATATTGCAGCCAACCCAATAAACAGAAATACGCTGCCAACAAACATTCGAGACGGCTTAAATTTAGTGTCGATTGAATTGTAAATAAATCTAAAACCATAGAAAAACAAAAGAGCCGCAAAAACTGTTCGATTAAAGGTTAGAGCTATTCCAATAAACAAAATTGCTTGAATCAGCAATTTTGTATTTCGCTTGTATTTCAAATAAAAAGTTAGCAACAAACTAATAAATATCTTGTTTGCTAATGTACTTGAACTGGCACTCATACCATTGGGCCTGCGATAATAGAGTAAATCAGGATTGTAAGATTTTGAAACATGTAAGTCATCAGGAAAGAAAGTTTGAATTCCATTTGCATATTGAAAAATAGCCACACCTACTTCTAAACAAACCAAAATAATAAACCAATTCCATTGCTTTGGTTTAACAACTTTAGCAATGTAATAGGTTGCAGGAATAAAAATATAATAAGGTACAATTTGAGATATTTCTTCAATTTTCTCGTAATTAATTGCTGAATTTAAAAGGCTAACAAGAACCAACAATCCCACAACAAATGTGTTTACAGAAATAGTTGATTTGGGGTTTGTTATAAGTTGATATATTTTGTTTGATGTGTACTTTGGGTTTAGCAACATTAAATACAAAAATGGAAGTAATGCCAAAATGTGGGGCACAAATACTATGGTAGGTAAATATGTTAAAAATCCAAACATTATTTATAGAAGCTAAACCAAGGCATTTTATAGTTTCTTGCGCTAACCATCCAAATTAAAACAAACTGAACAAAAAATGACACAAAAGTGGCATAAGCTGCTCCAATTGCATCAAATTGAAGAATAAATAGATAGTTTAACACCAAGTTTAAAAGTGCAGTTGAAAAAGTGGATATACCAATTATCCCTGTTTTCTCAGTATAAAAAAGATACCCGACCACCATTTTATACATGCCATTAACAGCAAAGCCTAAAGCTATCCAAATAACGATATCAAGAGCATCAATAAACGAGTCATCAACCATTAATTCAAAAACCAAAGGCAACATTAAATATACGGCTGCAACTATTACTAAGATTACTCCAAAATAAACGTAAGTGATTTTCACTACCTGTTTTTTAACGGAAAGTTTATTCTCCTTTAACCTTGAATAAAGCCAAGGAATCCAAGCTTGGTTAAACGAGTTCTGTACAAGAGCTATTACCATTCCTATTTGATAACCAACAGCATAAAATCCCATTTCCTCTAGACCAACCATATTGGTAATAAATAATCGATCAGAATAAGTAATAAGCGTGGCTCCGAGTGCATGTGGAATTAGGGGTAAACCAAATTTAACAGCATATCGAATGTCTTCTTTTTTAAGACTCCATTTAATGTATTTGCCATGCAGTAAAAAATAAATAGCAATCGGTACAAAAATGAACGACGTTCCAACCTGAGCAAGAATCCTCCCATCCCATGAATAAGAGTAAACACCAATAAAAAGAAATGTTAATATAAGCTCAATTATTGTTCTTGTAACCTTTAATGAACCGAAGTTTAACGCTTTATCTTGTAACCTCCAACAGGCTAAAACTATTTCAATTATTTGAGTATTTAAGGCATGCAACAAAACTGCCCAAAGCCATAATTTCGGAAATGAGGAAACATCCGAAATAAAATCTCCAAATAGTAAAAACCCTAATAAAATTGGCAACGATGTAACTAAGTGTATGCTAACAATGCTAAAATTATAGGCCTTGTAGTTTTCCTTATCCAGATTGTAGAATTGATTTGTAATTGAAGCCAAAGACCCTATTCCTACAAAAGGCATTGTTAAGTTAAACAGCACTTGAAACATGGCTATAATACCGTAATCGTAAGGCGTTAAAGAGCTAGTTAAGTATGGTAAAAGTAAAAAAGGTACTGAGGCATTCACGAGGTTTGACACCCCATAAACCATCGAACTTTTAACTAAAGAATTTGCTAACAACCTTTTTATCATAGCGAATTAAACGCTTTATTAATGTTATCTACAAAATTGTTCGAATTAAAATAGAAATCAGCTGAATTCGCAGCCTCTTTTTTATCAGCTTCAATTAACTCTGTAATTGATGAAATTAAAAGCTCTTTTGATTGAACAATCCTTAAAAATTTAGAGTTATTTTCCACCTCTTTAAATTGGTTTGAAGCAAGGCCATTAAAATCAAACAATATTGAAGGGGTGCCTAATGCAATCGATTCTAAAGCACAGGTAGAATAAATAGTGAAATGAATGTCGCAATTTTTCAAATAAATATATGTGTCAATATCTTCCTTGGCTTTTATATTCGGATTTAAGCCTCGTTTATACATTTCATCAATTGAATTTTTTCTATGCAAGAAAACAATTAGTGCTTCCGGAAACGATTCTTGAATAAAATTCAAATACTCAATTGTGCTTTCAATTTCCACATCTTGAGCGGTAAAACAAAAAAATTGCTTTTGATGAGCATCTTGAAATATTCTTTTGAGCGGTTTCCTTTTTAGATAATCGATATAAAACTGTCCAATAACTTTAATTTTTTCTTTTGTAACTACATTGCCCTCAGATAAGAGAAGTCTATCATTTTTACCATAAACCCAAACCTGATTTGGGAGCAAACGATTATCAGCGTTAGCCATTGTATTGTAGCCAACATGTTGCGCCGAAATTAATCCATGCTGCATTTCAATAACATTAATTTTTAAGTGTTTTGCAGCAAGTACCCTTGCCATGTTAGTATACGCCGAAGTAATAAACATGGTTTTTATTTTGTGCTTTTTCAAGAACCATTTTGTTACCGAATATTGAGCTAAAAACCTTTTAAAAAGATACTCATCATCAACATTAACCTCCAATTCCTTTTGAATTTCAGAAAGGATATTGTATTTAAAATTTAGGTTCCTAAAACTTAATTTTTGATAAATGATTTCAAACAAATACCACCAATATTTTGAATAAGCGTTCTTTGATTTTATCAAACCCTTTGATGTTTGTTGAGGAGATGGAAACTCAACAAATAATGAATTATCACTAAATCCATTAATAAGGTCAAGTCGATCTGTCAATTCCCCATCAATCATTTTCCGTTGATCGCTGCTGGTAATTACAATGTTTTTGTACGTTTTAAGATTGAACCTACCCCAAGTGAAAGCTTTGAATACCTCTAGAATACTAGGCCTTAAACTTTTCTCCCATTTGGATGATTTTGAAAAATATTTGTCGAAATAATAAATCCTGAAATAAGCCCACAGCTGAATGCCATCATATTTTATTGATTCGGTATCGTACCTTTCTTCTACCTCTCTAAATTTTTCGAATGCCGACAATGAAATTAATTTAATCTGTAACTATAAATCCTAATAAAATAAACTTTGCTAAGTTTGAAATCAAATATGATAAACAACTCTTACGTACCAATATTTTTCAATTCTAACTCTAAAAGTAATCACTTATGCGATTTCCAAGAGGTTCGCAAACTTAAACTTACCTTTTTACTTAACAATACATTATCGCCTTATGGAGGATATTTTCCGCAAATACCTGTGGGAACAAAAAACCCTGGTAAATACTCTTACTTCAGAAAATCCATCGCGAAATTTATTGATGAATTACCCAAATATGATGGACTTATTCTTACACTTCACCCGGAAGTGAAATATGTTTTACCTTTTATTTATGCAGGTTTCAATGTTATTACACGGTTTACCTATCACTTAAATATTGAGAAAAAAGAAGTTGAATTATTCGCCAATTTTAAAGAATCGATACGCCGAGAAATTAAAAAGGCAGAATCTAAATATGATGTTGTTGAAGGTAATTATAAAGATCTGTATTCATTGAAAGTTATAGATTCTAAAGAAAGGAAACTAAATATTGGGATTTCGCAGGAAGCGTTAATAAAAGTTTCAGAATCATCGAATTACAAAATCCTGAATGCTATTGCTGCTGATGGAAAAATTGCATCGTCAATATTGTATTGCTATGATGATGCATATGGCTACTATTTAATGGGGGCAACTGATCCTGCTTTTAGAAATGCAGGTGTAAGCTCTTTCCTTTTGTGGAAATCGATAGTAGCGTTAAAAGGTAAAGTTAAAACCTTTGATTTTGAAGGTTCAATGCATCCAGGAATTGAAAAGTTTTTCTCCTCTTTTGGTGGGGACTGTGTACCCTTCTACCAAATAGAACATTATACCAATACCCTCGCTAAAGCTGCTATAAAAGCTAAAAGCTTATTAAGATAGGTATTTACCTTCTTGATAAATTCGCTCAATCATTTCAACCACTTTCATTCCTTCAAGTGCATTGGTGGTAATCTCTGATCTACCTTTAATTACATCAACAACATTCTGAATTATATAATGATGATTGGCTGCACTTCCTTTATACTCACCATAATCATTTGGTGGATTTGCAGGCGGTAATTCTGGCATTTCGTAATCTTTAACAACACAGTGAGTCACTTTATCCATGTATTGACCACTAACCTTAACACTACCTTTTTCACCAATTACAGCTATACTACTTTCCATATTAGCACCCCAAATAGAAGTAGAAAAGTTTATGGTTCCTAATCCTCCGTTGATAAACTCAAAGCCTACTATTCCTGAGTCAATAAACTCAGTTGAGTTTTCATGATTGAAGTTTTGAAATCGAGCATCAATGTTTTTTATATCACCAAACAGCCAATACATGATGTCAATAAAATGGCTAAACTGAGTGTACAAGACTCCTCCATCCATATCCAGTCTACCTTTCCAGCCACCTTTTTTATAATAACGTTCATCTCTATTCCAATAGCAGTTTAATTGAACCATATAGATTTCACCTAGTCGATTCTGATCTATTAGTTCACGCAACCAAGCAGATGTGGGGCTGTACCTGTTTTGTTTTACTATAAATGCATTCTTAGATACTTGCAATGCTTTGAAAATCACTTTCTCACAGGATTGGCGATCCAAGCCCATTGGTTTTTCAATTACAACATGCTTTTTAGCTCCTAAGCCCAACAATGCTTGTTCAGCGTGCCATCCATTAGGTGTGCAAATATTAACCACATCAGCGTCCGTTTCAGCTAATAAATCCTCAATACTGGAATAACCTTTTGCATTTGGGGCAATCCCACTCAACATATTCAATTTTGAAGCATCGATATCAGCAACAGCGACTACTTCTGCTTCTTTATGTCCTTCAACCATTGCGGCATGTCTTTTACCTATATGACCAAATCCTACAATTGCAAACTTTACTTTACTCATAATATCTATTTTGCGAAGCTAATCGCTCTTGTTTCTCTAATTACTGTTACTTTAACTTGACCAGGATACGTCATTTCATTTTGAATTCTTTGTGATATTTCAAAAGACATTTCGCTTGCTTTACTATCTGGAACTTTTTCGCTTTCAACTAATACTCTTAACTCTCTACCTGCTTGAATTGCATAAGCCTTGTTAACACCATCAAAACTTAAAGCAACGTTTTCAAGGTCTTTTAGCCTTTGAATGTAAGATTCTACAACTTCACGTCTTGCACCTGGTCTTGCTCCTGAAATTGCATCACAAACCTGAACAATAGGTGACAACATCGTAGTCATTTCAATTTCATCATGATGCGCTCCAATAGCATTACAAATTTCTGGTTTTTCGCCATATTTTTCAGCCCATTTCATTCCCAACAATGCATGTGGTAAGTCTTGATTTTCATCAGGAACCTTACCAATATCGTGTAATAATCCTGCTCTTTTAGCTTTTTTAGTATCTAGGCCTAACTCAGCAGCCATAATTGCACAAAGATTAGCTACTTCACGTGAATGCTGAAGCAGATTCTGACCATATGAAGAACGGTACTTCATGCGTCCTACCGTTTTCACTAATTCAGGATGCAATCCATGTACGCCTAAATCAATACAAGTTCTTTTACCCGTTTCTACAATCTCTTCATCTAATTTTTTTCTAGTCTTAGCTACAACTTCTTCAATTCTGGCAGGATGAATTCGGCCATCTGAAACCAGTTGATGTAATGAAAGTCTAGCAATCTCACGTCTAACAGGGTCAAAACAAGAAAGAACAATAGCTTCGGGTGTATCATCAACCACAATTTCAACACCTGTAGCGGCTTCTAATGCACGAATATTTCTTCCCTCTCGTCCAATGATCCGTCCTTTAACATCATCACTTTCGATGTTAAAAACAGAAACGGAATTTTCAATAGCATGCTCAGTAGCCACTCTTTGTATCGTTTGAATCACTACCCTTTTTGCCTCTTTATTTGCATTAATTTTAGCTTCTTCACTAATATCCTTAATGTAAGCCATTGCGTCGGCTCTTGCCTCGTCTTTCAGGTTTTCAATCAATTGCTGTTTGGCATCTTCCACCTTAAGTTGTGATATAGACTCTAATTGTTCAATATGTTTTTTCTTAAGTTTTCCTAGTTCATCTTGCTTGGTGGTTACTACATCCAATTGTTGTGATAAATTATTTCTTATGGTATCAAGACTCCGCTCTGTGTTATTGGTCTCTTTTAATTTGTTGTTTAGGTTTTGCTCTTTTTGCTTAACTCTATTCTCTCCAATTAATACCTTTTGATTTCTTTCATTAATTGATTTCTCATGATTCTCCTTAAGTTGCAGAAATTTTTCTTTGGCTTGGATAATTTTTTCTTTTTTAACAACCTCGGCGTCTACCAATGCGTCTTTTAAAATCTGATGCCCTTTCTTTTCAATACCTTTTTTCATTATTACGAATGAAATCCCAAACCCTATTGGTGCTCCACATACCGCTCCTATAACTACACTTACTAAATCCATTGTATATATTTTTTAAATAAAAAAACCCGCACCATCCCATAAGATTCCGGAAACTCCGATAAGTAAAATATGAGATTAAGATAAGTTATCGCAACCGTCCAACGTCTTCGTTTCCGAAAATAGCTGCACTAACGCACAGGTAACAAGGCCTGGTTTTGATACTTATACCAAATCCCAACGAATAAAATGTTGAGTTTCCAAAAAGCAAATAAGAATAATGCGGGTATATTTTAAAATACCTTTTTTATGTTAAGAACGACTCTTCTGATTTAATCAATTCACCAATTTTTTCGGACAAACCGTCCAATTGAATTATTTCTTTTGAATTATCTTTTTCAATAAAAACTTGTTCCGACCCTGATATCTTTTTATTGGCCAACTCAAACGCTGTCATAGCAAGAAGATCTACCCAATCGTTGATAGCAAAATCTGCACGAAGCTTGTCTATATTTTTGTTAACAATTGCAGCAGCTTGTTGAGCATTATCCACTTCAGCATCATCTACCGTTAGGGGATAAACTCTATTTCCAATCTTTATTTTAACCGAACTTTCGCCCATTAATTTTGATTTAACATTGCAATGCAACCATCAACTTCTTTAACAAGTTGTTCAATTTTTACTTTAATTTCATAATTCAATTCAACACTTTCTTCCTCTTTTACTACCTCTTTTCTATCGGTTAAATCAGATATAACTTTTTCTTTATCTTCAATTTGCTTTTTCAATTCAATATTTCTGGTTCTTAACATTTTAACTTCTCCAAGGATAGCACTGTGCTTTGAGCCAAGATCATTTACCTTAACTTCAAGATTATTAATTGATTGAGAAAGTTTATCCAATTCGATTACCAGTTTGAATTACTGTCACAAATGTAGCTTGAAATTTTTAATATCATACTGTTTTAACTATCAAATGTTTATAGTGGCTTGCCTATTGTATTTATTGTGTTGCTGCGACATCTAATTTTGCAACTATGTTAAAAAAACTAATTAGTACCTGGTTTGTACTATTTTCAATATCCACACCACTATTTTCACAAAAAGATTTTCCCAAAGATTATTTTCAATCACCTGTTGATATTCCGATTGTATTAGCCGGGAATTTCGGAGAAATAAGAGGAGGACATTTTCATGCTGGTATTGATATTAAAACTCAACAAGTTGAAGGTAAAAAAGTCTTTGCCGCTGCTGATGGATATGTGTCACGAATAAAAATATCGCTGTATGGTTACGGTAAAGTAATATACGTTCGACATCCTAACGGATATACTACAGCTTATGCTCATTTGCAACAGTTTAATGATTCAATCAATCAAATTGTAAAAAAGGAGCAGTACAAACGCAAACGTTTTGAATTAGATATCTACACTGCAGAAGGTTTTATAAAAGTAAAAAAAGGAGAAATAATAGCCCTTTCAGGTAACACGGGTGGTTCGGGTGGCCCACATCTTCATTTCGAAATTAGAGAAACAGCAACTGAAACACCAATTAACCCATTGTTGTTCGGCTTCAACATACAGGATACTAGAAAACCAAAGCTTAAAAAGCTTGGGATTTATCCGCTTAATGAAGTCAGTATGGTAAATGGTAGCAACAAGGCAAGTTATTTCAATCTTAGCAACAAAACGGGTAAGTATCAAATAATCACCGATTCTGTAATCACGCTAAACGGTAAAATTGGTTTTGGACTTGAAGCAGAGGACTATTTGGATGATGCATCAAATAGATGTGGTGCTTATGAAATGAAGCTGTTTAAAAACGACAAAATTGTTTTTGCTCATACCAAAACAAAAATTGACTTCGCAGAAACTAGATACATTAACTCTCATGTAGATTATTATGCATGGAATAAGCTTAAAAGCAGAGTTGAAAGGTTCTATCTTGAGCCAAACAACCCTTTAAAATTTTATCATGATGCTCACAATGCTGGTCAATTGTTCTTTTTAAACGACACAACTTATGACATGAAGTTTGAAATTAGGGATGCTTATCAAAATTTATCTTCATTAAACTTTCAGGTAAAATCTATATCAAAGGGTTCTGAATTCAAAAAATCACCTTCCGATACTATGCTTTTTGTATTTGATAGAGAAAATTATTTTGAAACTAAACATGCCAAATTGAGTCTACCTGCTAGGGTTTTATACGACAATATATATTTCAACTATAAAGTTGAGGAGCCTATAGAAAACTCAATTTCTGACGTTCATCACTTTCAGGATTTGTATACCCCATTGCAATCTTATGCTACCTTCTCCCTTGAATTAGATTCAATTTATCATCCAATAAAATCAAAAGTGGTTCTGGTATCTCTAAATGACAAGAACAAAGTTCTTTCATCCGAAGGAGGAACATTTAAAGATGGGTTTATTTCAACGCGTAGCAAGAGCTTTGGTCCTTATTGTTTGATGGTTGACACGATAGGACCGAAAATAAAACCTGTTAACATTTATGCAGGCAAAAACATGAATACAGAAAATAAAATTTCAATTAAAATTAGCGATGATTTATCTGGTATCAAGTCATACAACGGCTATATAAATGATAATTGGGAACTTTTTGAACTTGATAAAAAGACAGGAATTATGTGGTTTAATTTCACCGCTAATTACAATAATTCTTTAGAACATAAGTTAAGAATCTCAATTACTGATGAACGAGGAAATAATTCTGAGTTTACCACTACTTTTGTACGATGATATTTAGAAGGGCATTACTGTTTTTTTTGATTCCAACCTTTGGGTGGGCACAAAATGCAAATGATAAAAATTTGGTTCAGTTCTCTGGTGTAATCGTTTCAGCCCAAGGGTTAAAACCTGTGTCATTTACATCCATTATGATAAAAAATTCGCATCGAGGAACTATTTGTGATTATTACGGGTATTTTTCTTTAGTTGCTGAAGTTAACGACACTATTCAATTTAGAAGTTTAGGTTTTAGAACAGCTGAGTATTTAATTCCTGACACGCTTGAAACCAACCGATATTCAATGATTCAGATGTTGTATGAAGACACCATAGAGTTACCTGAAGCAATGATTTTTCCTTGGCCTACAAAGGATCAATTCAAAAAAGCATTTTTAGAAACTCAAATTCCGGATGATGATTTGGTAAGAGCACAGAAAAATCTAGATCCTAAAACAATGGCAACTTTAAGTTCCAGCCTACCAATGGGTTCAGGTGGGAATTATACGTATCAAATGCAGCAATACCAAACGAAAATTTACAACGCTGGTATGGCTCGTAACACAACCAATTTATTGAATCCTATAGCTTGGGCTAAGTTCATTCAAGCATGGCAAAACGGTGATTTCAAATCGCAGAAATAAACTAGTATAATAAATGTTAGTTTAAGTTGTTTTCAATAAGTGTTAAAACAAAAATTACCCGCCATATTTCACATATTTGCAGTCCTTTGAAAAAAGAGCAACTCATACTATTCATTGTCGGCTTGTTTGTCTCCGTTTTCAGTTACGGGCAAACAGCTTCAATTACCGGGCAAGTAACTGATGTTAATGGTAAACCTATTGAAGGTGTTAATGTTGTGGTAGTTGGTTATGCAAAAGGCATTTACACCATGAGCAACGGAAAGTTTGCCCTTTCGGTGCCTGCTGAAAAAGAAATTGAAATTACTTTTAGTTTTGTTGGTTCAAAGACTTTTAGAAAAAAAATCACCTTATCCATTGGAAGCTTAACTTCAATAAATCCAGTGCTTGAAGAACGATTTGAGGATCTCAAAGAATTTACTTTAACACAAGATGCTTATCGAGAATCTACAATAAAGAAAATTGATCCAAAAGTTATTGGCAAGATACCTTCAGCTTCAGGGAACTTTGAAACCGTTTTATTTTCTCAACCTGGTGTTGTATCAAACAACGAATTGAGTTCTCAATATTCGGTTAGAGGTGGGAATTTTGATGAGAACTTAGTCTATGTAAATGACATTCAGATCTATCGTCCTTTTCTAGTTCGCAGCGGACAACAAGAAGGGTTAAGTTTTGTGAACTCTGATTTGGTATCTGATATTAAATTTTCCGCTGGCGGTTTCGAATCAACTTATGGCGATAAAATGTCATCGGTTTTAGATATAAAATACAAAGAGCCTGTTGGCTTTTCAGGATCAGTTTCTGCTGGCCTTTTAGGTGGTTCTATACATATTGAAAATGCATCCAAGAATCATCGTTTTACACAAATTCATGGTTTTAGGTATCGTTCAAATCAATATATTTTAAACTCGCTTGACACAAAGGGAGAATACAAACCTTCGTTCCTAGATTACCAAACCTATGTTACCTATGATCTCACCGATAAGTTGCAAATTGATTTTTTAGGAAATATCACAAGTAATAAATATCAATTTATACCTGTAGATCGCCAGTCTGAATTTGGAAACATCAACCAAGCACTAAGGTTGTCTGTTTTTTTTGCTGGGCAAGAAGTGGATGAATACCAAACCTTTACTGGTGCGCTTGCTGCTAATTACTGGGCAAACAAAAACACAAAATTAAAATTCATCACATCAGCTTACAGAGCATTAGAAACGGAAACATTTGATATACAAGGAGCTTATAGACTTGATGAATTAGAGCGGGATCTTGGAAGCGATGATTTTGGAGATGTAGCCTTTAGCAGAGGTACAGGTGGATTTATAAATCATGCTCGAAATTATCTTGATGCTTTAGTTACTACTGCTGAGCATAAAGGTTGGAATTATAAAGAGGAAAGAACCATACAGTGGGGACTTAAACTGCAAAATGAAAATATTATCGATCAGCTTAGTGAGTGGGAATACATTGATTCGAATGGGTACAGTTCACCGCAAGCACCTTCTGCCTATTGGACATACTACAACAACGATTCATTAAGGCCAATTCCTTTTAGTCCTAAAGAAGAGCTGCGTTTAAAAACAGTGACCAAGGCAAATAATAACTTGAGCTCAAATAGAGCTATGGGGTATTTTCAATATTCAAATCTTGTAAAGAATGACTCAACACAATTTTCTTACAACTTAGGTATTAGATTTAACTATTGGGATTTCAACAACCAACTATTAGCTAGCCCTCGAGCTTCAGTGTCCTGGCTTCCAAATTGGGATAAAGACATGCTCTTTCGATTTGCCTGGGGCTATTACCACCAACCTGCTTTTTACCGTGAAATGCGGAATTTGTTTGGCGAACTAAACCCAAACATTAAGGCACAAACATCCATTCATTACGTTCTTGGCAACGATTATAATTTCAAAGCATGGAACCGTCCATTTAAATTAGTTACTGAACTTTATTTCAAGCAATTAAAAAATTTAATTCCATACGAAATTGACAATGTTAGATTAAGGTATTACGCTAAAAATATAGCCGAAGGTTATTCAACTGGAATTGATTTAAAGATAAATGGAGAATTTGTTAAAGGTGTTGAAAGCTGGGTGAGTATAGGAGTGATGAACACTCGAGAAGACATATTAAACGACTTTTACAAAGAGTTTTACAACAGTGATGGTGATACCATTATACCCGGTTACACTCAAAACGACATTCCTGTTGATAGCAATACCTTTTACCCTAGCTTTGTTCCTCGACCTACTGACCAACGTGTAACTTTTGGATTATTTTTTCAAGATTACTTACCAAGATTGCCATCGGTAAAAATGAACTTGAGCATATTATATGGCACTGGTTTACCATTTGGACCTCCGTCATACGACAGATACAAAGACACATTGAGAATACCACCTTACCGAAGAGTTGACATTGGAGGATCTTACATGATAATTAAAGAGGGCAGAGAAAAAAAACCCGGTAGTCCATTCAATTCTATAAATAGTATGTGGATTGGGGTGGAAGTGTTTAATTTGTTACAGGTTAACAATACAATTTCGTACTTATGGATACGTGATGTTACCAACCGGCAATATGCAATTCCTAATTTTTTAACCAACCGGCAAGTTAACCTGCGGTTCGTAATGCAATTTTAGCTATGTCAAAAAATTTAATGCTTCTTAGCAACTCAAGTATTCCAGGGCAACCCTTTTTTGGTTGGCCAAAACCTCATGTTCAAAATTGGTTACCAGAGGGTACAAAATTCTTGTTTATTCCTTTTGCAGGCTTTTATCTTGGTTATGATGAATACGAAAAAATAGTACGCAAGCCTTTCGAAGAAATGGGTTACGAGTTAACATCGATTCATCATGATGTAAATCCTATTCAGGCAATTGAAAACGCTGAAGCCATAGCCGTGGGAGGTGGCAATACTTTTTATTTAGCCGATAAAATTCAACGTTTAGGATTGTACGATACTTTAAAGAGTAAAGTTGAAAACGGTACACCATATATTGGTTGGAGTGCTGGAGCAAACCTTTGCTGCCCAACCATTTTCACAACCAACGACATGCCAATTGTTGAGCCTCCTTCGTTTAAAGGATTAGACTTATTTCCGTTCCAAATAAATGCGCATTATACCGATGAAACGCTTGATGGTCATGGAGGTGAATCACGAGACCAGCGACTTAAAGAGTGTATGATTGCTAACCAACATTTAGCAATAGTAGGTTTAAGAGAGCAATCTTTTTTCTATCTATCTGATAAGAAATTATTGCTTGATGGAAACAAAGGAATGCGGTTGTTCAGATACAATGAAGCATACGTAGATTACAACCCTAAAGACGACGTCAGCTTCTTATTAAACAATGCATAGCATAGAACCTTTCTACCTTTGGAAGAACTTGTATTCTGCGGAAGAAGACCCACGTTCTCCTTTTTTTGGACGTGAGTACAGCGAATTTTTATTTACAGATCGAATTTACGACCACTACATTCATCCTCAGTGGGATAACATCGGGTCATCCACCCTATTTATCAAAAATCTTTATACCGATTATTCAGATGGATTTGCCATTATAGAAATGATTGGGGAATGGAACGACACTCTTTATAATGACATAATGATCCTTAAACGAGAGTTTATTGATTTGTTGGTCGATGAAGGAATCACGAAATTTATTTTAATAGGTGAAAATATTTTAAATTTCCACTCGTCCGATGACAGTTATTACGAAGAGTGGTTTGAAGATATTGAAGATGGTTGGATAGCATTAATAAACTTCAGAGACCATGTTTTAGAAGAGTTTGCATCTGAAAATATTGACCAATATTTTATTACAGGTGGGGATCTTGACGATTTGCCTTGGCGAACATTAAATCCATCCCAGCTTTTTACCAAAGTAGAAAAAACAGTAACTAAGAGATTGAGTATTTAAAAAGCCTCACTTACAGTAATGTAAAACTGTCGGTTTTCTTTTCCCTGTCCAACCGCATAATCCATTCGAATAGCTAATCTATTTTCTGGATCTATAAGCAGCCTCATTCCAAGACCACCAGCATATTTCATGTTTTGTAATTGATAGTTCTGAATTTTATCCGAAACTATTCCAGCGCCTACAAAAGCTGTCATCCCAATAAAATTGTACGCATAAGGCGATCTATATTCAACTTGAGTTTCAATCATATGATTGTCTCTAAACCTACCCTGTTGGTATCCTCTTAACCGGTTACTACCCCCAAGTAAGCCAAGTTGATTAAATGGTGCATTACCAAAATTCATTTTGCTGAAAAATTGAAACGCCAAAATTTGATCGTATTTAAACTTGAAATATTTTCTAAAATCAACCGCATAGGTGCGGTAATTGAACGTACCTCCAAATGAATGGCTGTTGTACAAAGTTGAAAGTTCAGCATAAACACCGCCAGTTGGCCCAAGAATAAAATCTCTAGTATCATATATAAAACCGACTCCAAAGCCAGAACTTACTCCACCATTGTAACCTGTAATCTTATCGTTCCATAAAATGCCGGAGCTATCTAGTTCAAGAACATTTAATTTCTGAAACCAATACCTTGGACCTACAAAGAAATTTTTGAGAATTTGCTTTTGAAAATCTACTCGTAACCTGGGGAAACTTGCCGTATAACTTTCTGAATAAAAAGTAGTTGAAGTGTTTCCTATTCCGTTAAAAACGTAAGGCCATTTGTAGTAACCTATCTCAGTTTTCAGCTTGTACTCGTTTTGCTTAAAATAAAATTCAGCAGGCAGCCAAAAAACTATTTGTTTGTTTAAGCTATAGCCAATAGCTCCTCTTATTTGCGATATCCTTAATGTGGTATCAGTTTTATTCGTTTTAAAATAACTGTACATAGCTCCACCAAAATACCAATTGGTTTCAGGTGTAAAATATATGCTTGGTACCACAACTGTGTTGCGCTCTTTTTCCATAAACTTCTGCTTTTTAAGTCTAACTGTAGTTGAATCTTGCCCAAATGAGCTAAGAACTATACACGATAAAAAAAAGGCACTAATTGGTTTAGTCATTCGGGGTCAAAAATACTCATGTGGTTTGATATTCATAACAAATAAAATTTACCTACTGGTAGGTATTTATATGCTGGTACCTAAAGATATATTTGCTCCACACAAACTCTATTAAGAATGAATCTAAATAAAACATTATCATCGTTTTTCCTTTTTCTACTTGTTTGCCAAGTTTCTTTAGCTACAACTATTAATGGAAAAGTAAGTATTAGCAACAGTTCAGAAACCATTGTAGGTGCGCATGTTTGGTTAAAAAGCACCCAACACATTACAACAACCAACAGGTTAGGAAAATTCAATTTAGCCAATGTTGAACCAGGCGAGTACCAAATTATTGTGTCATCAATTGGTTTTATAACGCTGGAGCAAACCATTAAAGTTGATCAAGCTTCAATCGAATTAAATTTTGATATGAAAGAAAACCTACTCAATTTGCCCCAGATTGTAATAGAAAGCACAAGTTTA
>TARA_B110000037_G_scaffold221236_1_pt1 | contig 17495 bp, 16 predicted proteins | sample TARA_B110000037 | Tara Oceans TARA_B110000037 (sample SAMEA4397196) | marine metagenome | biome: Polar Biome; feature: [MIX] marine epipelagic wind mixed layer (ENVO:01000061); material: water (ENVO:00002006), including particulate matter (ENVO:01000060) such as... | depth 10-100 m
CCACCGCAAGCGCCTCAAACTTTTCTACGCCACCACCGCCGTTAACGACCGCTACCAAGCCATTCCCGTTCCCGAGTATATCCTCTTCGTGAACGACAAACACTTCGTCGTCGAGTCCTTCCAAAACTACCTCGTCAACCAGATCAAAGACAAACACCCCACCGACGGACTCCCCATCCCTCTCGCCTTCCGCTCACGGAGCAAGAAGGATCGGCGGGATCGATAAAACTCTCAGACCCAGCAAAGGCAGCCAAAAGCCTCTCCCGCTTTTAGCCACCAAATCTAAATCTTCGCGACCAAGTCTCGTAACGACAAAGTTGGCAATCACGAGGTCGCTCAATCAGCAAATCCCTCCCCTGTTCCTCGCTACCAACTGTAGTTCTTCATCAAACTCTCCTGCACCACCTCCACCTTTGTTCCCATCCGGGTTTTCCCAAAGATTAATGGCTGCGCCTTTTCATAGACCCGGATGCATCCAAAACTACTGCGCGTTCTCTTTTTGAATCTCCCCGCGTGCATCCCCACCCCATCCCACGTCAGCCGCATCCAATACGGCATCGTAATCCCCTCATACTCTGTTCCCTCCGGTAGCGGTCCTTCATGCTCCCATGACTTGGCAATCACCACGTCACGGGTCTCCTTGTTCACAATCCGTCCATACCGGTTCGATCGCTTCTCTTCGATTCGTTCTAATATCGGGAACACTCCCTCCGGGGTCTCTTTCCCAACCACCCCCGTGGCAATATCAGCCTCCAAAACCGCCTCACCTTTTCTGTTCAAAAGCCACGCCTTTTGATCCCAGAGAGAAACCTTAATCGTAGTTTCTTCAGGCTTCACAGCCCAATACTTTAGGAGCCTTTTTGAGTATCCCGGTCCACTCGAATTTCCACAGGAAACAAGAAAAACCGCGAGCAGAAATAGAAAAAAAACTTTCATGATTGGAATTGATATCGCACAGCCGCAATCATCCAGAAGACCGCCGTTTCCGTTCGTAAGACTAAGTCGCCAAGACTGACCGGAGCAAACCCTGCTTCAAAAATCCCTTCATACTCCCCAGCCGAAAAATCTCCCTCCGGCCCAATCAACAAAGCCATTCTTTCTGGATTTTTAACCTCACCCAGCAGGGTGCGAAAAGTTTTCGTCCCAGGCGTAAGCGCGCCCACAAAACGAGAAAATCCCGGCTCCAGATCCTCTAAATAGGAATCCAAACTTATTGGCTTTGACACCTCCGGCAGAGAATTCTGCCCGCATTGCTTGCAGGCTTCCAAGACCACCCGCTGCCATTTCTCCAGCTTGGCAATTCCCTCGTCATCGTGAAAGCGGACATTCCCCTGCTCGCTCATCAACGGTTGGATCCGGGTCACACCCATCTCTACCGCCTTCTGCAAAATCAAATCGAAAGTTTTTCCCTTTGGAATTCCCACCGCAATTTCGATCAGCGGATTTAACGCATCCGATTCAATCGTCGATAGAACCTCCAATCTGACTTCACTCTTCGAAGCCTTTACAATTCGCGCTTTTCCTTCCCGCCCCCCACCATCAAACACAAGAATCTGGTCCCCTTCCTTCTTCCGCATCACTCGGCAACAATGACGGGCTTCATCGCCGGTCAGCATGGGTGATAAAGCCCACTGCTCAGGTGACAAAAAAAACCGATCCATGGGGCCGTCTAGCTATCGAAGAAACGTTTTGCTTTCTCAAAGAAAGACTCCTGCACCGGCGAATTCTTTTCACCAATCGACTCGGTAAACGCCCGCAGTTTCTCCTTTTGATCGGAGTTTAACTTGGTGGGAACCTCCACTTGAACTTCGACATGAAGATCCCCTGTGCCGCGCCCGTTGAGCGCAGGCATCCCCCGATCACGGAGACGGAAGGTCGTCGCGCCCTGTGTTCCGGCAGGCACCTTCATTGTGGCACTCCCGGTCAAAGTGGGAACTTGCAACTCCCCCCCCAGAGCAGCAGTCGAAAAAGGCAAAGGAACATCGCAATAGAGATCATCGGCATCGCGCTGGAAAACATCGTGGTCACGCAGGTGGAGGAAAACATACAGATCACCACCCGGCCCCCCACGCATGCCTGCATCGCCTTTCCCGGTCGAACGAAGGCGGGTGCCATCGTCCACCCCGGCAGGAATGCGGATACTCACCCGTTCGGGTGCTTGCTTCCGACCATCGCCTCCACAATCACCGCACGGGTTCGCAATCACCTGACCGGCACCGCGGCACTCGGGACAGGTTGCTTGTTGAATGAAAATACCACGTTGTTGGCCCACTACTCCGCGACCCCCACAGGTCGAACAAGGCTTGGCACCACCTCCGCCGGACTTGGAACCTGAACCAGAGCATTTCCCGCACGAAGTATACTTCTCGATCTCAAGCTCCTTCTCAACACCCTCGGCAGCCTCCTCAAGCGTGATCTCAAGATCGTAGCGCAAGTCACTTCCGCGTTTCTTCCCGGAAGCATCACGACGGCGTCCGCCTCCGCCACCACCACCACCAAAGAGGTCGTCAAACATACTGCCGCCTCCGCCTCCGCTAAAGACCTGGCTGAAAATATCCATGGGGTCGTGGAAACCACCACGGCCTCCTCCACCGCCACCGTTACTCTTGAAAGCCGCGTGACCGTAGCGATCATAGGCAGCCCGTTTGTCATCATCACTGATGACTTCGTAGGCTTCGCCGATCTCCTTAAATTTCTCCTCGGCCTTAGGATCATCCGGATTCTGATCCGGGTGATGCTTCATCGCCAACTTACGATACGCCTTCTTAATCTCGCTCTGCGAAGCTTCGCGGGCAACTCCCAGCACTTCGTAATAATCACGTTCAGCCATTACTCTCCTCCCTCCTCGGTATTAGTTTGAACCTCCTCGGCACCTTTTGCCACGATCACCGCCGCGGCTCGCAACAGCCGACCATGCAACATGTAACCCTTTCTCTTCACAAAAAGAATCTCACCAGCCTCGGCTCCCTCTTTTTCCTCTTCGGCCACCGCCTCATGGAAATTGGGGTCAAAAACCCCTTCAGCAGCGACCTCCTTCAATCCTTGGGCGGAAAGAAAATCATCCAATTGCCCCTTCACCATCGCCATTCCCTTAAAGATCATTGAGTCCTGCTCCTGCTCAGCCATTTGTAGACCCATCGAAAAATTATCAAACACCGGCAACAACTCCTCGATGAGCCCCGCCCGCGCAAAACGCAGATCCTCCGCCCGCTCACGCGCCATTCGTTTACGGTAATTATCAAGGTCCGCCGCTGTCCGAATCGCTGTTTCCTTCCATTTCAGCGCCTCGGCTTCCGGAGTCAAGGGCACCTCAACCTCGACCTCCGTTTCAGAGATCTCCTCGGTTTCAACTTCTTCAGCCGCTTGGATTTTCTCCTCAACGACTTCAGTCTCCTGATCGTTATCTTGCATGGCGGGAACCAATACCCTGCACCCTGCAATGTCAACCCGTAGGTCGCTTACAAAATGAACCCCTCTTCATCCAATGGGCCAAAATCCTCTTCCAACCACCCTGGCAAGAGCTTTCCCCGCTTTCCCTCCCGCCAACCGCTTTGCGGCAGCTCCGTGGTCGTTTCGTAGACAGGATTTGGCCTCGAAAAACTCACAACCCGGCTTTCCCTAACCAAACAGCCAAAGAAATCCCCATCGCTCAGGCCATTCTCGTCAAAGGTCCATACCAACACCCCTTTACGAACCAACCTTCTCACTAAATCTTCCCGTCCATCCACTCCCCGAAGCGCGACAGCATCAATCCCTTCCCAGCTCACTTTGGCCAAAACTCCATCTTCTCCCACAGCATCCGCCAGCGAAACCGTCGCACCCAGACTCAAAGGCCAAAGTATCCCCAGAATCCCGCTCAATTCGTCTCCGGGAATCCACTCTACTAAAAGCCGAGTCTTCTTACTCGCCATATGGACCTGACTTAGCTGCAGGGCATTGATCCGCATCTCACGCCCCGCATCATCATCCGCCCAACAGCGATCCCGCATTTCGGTCCATCCGCGCGGCAAATCCCCCCTCAACTTCGGCTCCCGATTCCGCTTCACCAGGAGCTTTTCTTCACGATCCGTTACTGTTCTCACCGACAGTTTGCGCAGGGCCTTACCAACCTCCCCGTTCCAGGGAATCGTCGGACCAAAGGCCACCGACACCCCATACCGCAGGGTCGCTGGCAGCTTCCGCAAAAAGTTCCCGTCCGAAAAAGACCACATCGATCCCCACAACCCATCCATGTATGTCGGGAGCACCTCGCACCCCGCCTTCTTGGCCATCATTTGATACCCTCGCTTGATCTCGCTCAAGCCCCCCGTCCTAGACAACTGCCCCTCCGCAAAGACACAGACCACCGCACCTTTTTCAAGAGCCTCAGCCGTGATCCGAATGCCATCACGGGCCTTGCTTGGCGAAATCGGCACCGTGTCAAAAAAGCGGGCCCATTTCCCAATCAGCTTATTGTCGAAACAGTCTGCAAACATCACAAAGCGGATGGGCCTCGGACACGCTGCCGAAAGAACAAAGGCATCAACATAGGTCAGATGATTTGGTACCATCAACACCCCACCGTGGCGGGGGACATTCTCCACCTCAATCGAGCGGATCTTATAAACCGACCGAAACAACCCCAAGAACACCAGGCGGATAAAATCCTTCGGAAGCAAGCGCATGATATGAATCGTCGCCCACCCGCAAATGATCGAAACAATCACAAACTGTAGCCACACCGGGATCCCGACCGCTTTCATGCCAAATTGAAAAACAATCGCCAAGACCCCGCCTACGTTAGTACAGAGGTTTGAGGCTGACAAAATCAGCCCCCTCTCACTCTCCGCTGCTTCATCCTGCAGATAGGCATTCAGCGGAACCAAAAACAACGCTCCGCCCGCTCCCGCCACTGCCAGCAAGACCCGCACCAAAACCTCCGGCCACGACGTAATTCCAATCAAGAACATCGACCCGGTCATCAACATCCCGCCAATCACCACCAAACCCAGTTCGTTGCTCCGACGACAGATCCAACTCGCCGACACACTCCCAATCACAATACCGACCACCACCGGCAACCAAAGCAAAGCCGTCTCACTCCCCAGCCCGTCAAATGCTCCCGTCTTCTCCTGGGCACGCTGCAAAAGCAGAAACTGCAGGAATCCCCCGAATCCCCAGAAAAATGAAATTCCCAGAGTACAGCGCCACATCGACTTGTTCTCTTTCAACCTCGCCAAATCATGAAAATGCCTCGTTGCCAACGCCCACGAGTAGAGTTCCGTCCCCTGTGGTTTCGTCTTCTGAATCGTATGAGAGAAAACAATCGATAGTCCTGCTCCAAGTAAAACCCAGAACACCGGAATCATTGCAGCTGTCCACGGATCACGCCCAATCTGCAAACCCCATACATCAAACCAAAATCCCCCGATCACCTGTCCCGCCAAGATCGCAATGATCACCGTTCCCTCCATCACTCCATTTGCATAGCCAAGTTTCTCACTTCCCACCAATTCCTTCACCACCCCCCTCTTTGCCGGGCTCAACAAAGCCGACTGAATCGCAAGAAAGAAGAACGCCGCGATCACTGTGATCAACGCCACCTTCGCATACCTCTCTCCAAATTTCGCCCCAACCCAAAGCCCCCCTCCCATGATCAAAAGCACCACCAACTGAAGCCAGGACGACCACCGAATCACCGAACTTTTCGCAAATCGATCCCCCAACCACCCCGCCGTTGGCGCAAACAAAATAAACGGCAATACCAACAATCCGCCCAAGACATACTCCATCCCCTCGAATGCCTGCCCCTGCGCCGCCAAAGCCACCACCAGCGGAATCAGGATAAACTTGGCGAAATTATCGTTAAAAGCATTCGTCGACTGCATCCCGATCAGAGACCAGAAGGAAGCCCACTCCCGTTTGCCGGGATTTGCTGAAACATCGTTCACCGTCGCACCATGCCCCATCTCCTCTTGCTTGGACAATCGATTATCGAGCATGCTTTGATCGACTCAGCCGATTTTCTCAAAAACCCCGCCTCCCAGCAGTTTTCCGCCCTCATAAAACGCACAAATCTGCCCCGGCGTCAGCGCCCGCTGAGCCCGCGTAAAGGTTAGATCCAACTTTCCCCCTTCAATCTCAGTCACTTCCACCGCTTCACTTTTGGCCCGATACCTTGGCTGAACCTCCGCCCTTCCGCCCGTCACCGCTTCATTAATCCACGAAAGTGAACCCACCGTGCACTTCTCCGCATAAAGCCCGCTCGTCGACGGCTCGTCCCACCCGACAATCAACTGATTCATCTCTGCGTTCTTTCCCACCACAACATAGGCCATTCCGGCACGCGGCGACGCCACGCCGTGACCTTTTCGCTGACCCAGCGTGTAAAGATGCAGCCCGTCATGTCTTCCCATGACCTTCCCCTCAAGATCCACAATCTCACCCGGCGAGTCCGGCACATGATGGCGTAAAAAATCACTCATCTTGATGTTCCCGATAAAGCAAATCCCCTGCGAATCCTTCTTCTCCGCCGTCGGCAGATTAAACCGACGCGCCACCTCCCGCACTTCCGGCTTCAACATCTCACCCGCCGGGAAAAGAGCGTTCTTCACCTGATACTGCGTCATCATTGCCAAAAAATACGACTGGTCCTTATTCGGGTCCGCTCCTCGCAAAAGATCCGCCGCGCCATCCTTCCGCATTCTCCTCCGTGCATAGTGCCCCGTTCCCACCGCCTCGAATCCCTGTTCCAGCGCGTAGTCTAAAAACACTCCGAACTTCATCTCCCGATTGCACATCACATCCGGGTTCGGAGTCACCCCATCGCGATACCCCTCCAACAAATAATCCACAATCCGTTCGCGATACTGATCGATCAATTCAACCACCCGAAATTCAATCCCCAGCGCCTTCGCCACCGCATGGGCATCCTCCAGATCCCTCTCCCAAGGACAATCTCCGGGCAACCCTTCCTCATTGATCCAATTCTTCATGTATCCACCCACCACCTCGTGTCCCTGCTCAACCAGCAAAGCCGCCGCCGCCGAGGAATCCACCCCGCCTGAAAGTCCAACCATGATCCGTGCCACGCCCCATCTCTACCCCGCCAAGGGGAAACTCGCAAGCCGGAGCAATGACGGATCAGGATCTCACGCCATTAACTCCGCCAGTGGGCCGCGCTGATCAATCGCCTCACTCAATCCCAAATCCCTGTCTCCATAATCATCCACCGGCATCCCCGCGCCATGCTGCAACGACATGAGGAGATTCGCCAACACCCGGTGTCCACTTTGATTGGAGTTGGGATAGTGTAAATACCGTCCGGTTTTAAAGGCCCCGTTCATATTCCCCAGAACCATCAGCGGCATATTTTCATAACCAGTATGATACTGGCTCCCAGCATCACTCAGGAAAACAATCACGGTGTTATCAAGCATCGTTCCAGCCCCATCCTTGAACATCCCGTTCAAATGACGATTCATGTGCGAGCGCTCCGGCGACACCATGTGTTCCGCGATGAGATTGCTGTTGCGCATCATCGTCTTGATCGTCGGCTCGTCCGCAAAGAGACTCGCATAGTCTTGGATCTCCTTCCCACCCAACCCCAGAAGAGGCTGCGACACCTTGATCCTCATCTCACTCGCAAAGCGCGAATAAATCTGCGGACTCTTGCGCCACAAACGCGGTGGCGAATACGCCGGCCCGGTGAACTTCCCGCTAAAAAGATCATCATGATCCACTCGGTTTGCCTGATGAGGCAAAGCCAGCTTGGCAGGATCATGCCCCCGGCCGATCTTGCGAAGCTCAGTCGAAATCCACCCCTTCACCTTGCTGCGATCGACCTTGGAGGGCTGTGGTTCGTCCTCGGGGAGGCATCTCCCCCAGACTGATCATTTCGAGAACCTTTTCCCACCGAACGACGTCCTTTCCATTCGTGATCAACCCATCAATATCGTGAACCGCAAAGTCCACCTTCTATTTTTTCTCACCGTGGCAGCTGTAGCAATGCTCGGTCAGAAAGGGTTTGATGTGGGATTCGAACTCCTTCAGCTCAGTCCCACTAGAAATTTCAGTCAGCAAGCCACACCCAATCAAAGCCCTGAGAAACCAGGACCCCGCCGAAAAGTGATGTAAACCCATTTGCAGCACTACTGCGAAAAATAGACTGATATTCCCGATACTCACGTGATTCCCGCTTTGCGGGAACTTTTAAGGCAAAGCTCTCCATTTCCGGCTTCCTGATCCCGTAAAACAGTCACCTCTCGGAAGTATGCCCCTCAAAGTCATTCACCTTAAAGTGGAACTCAGACCCTGGGATTTTTGAAGCCCCATCAACAATCAACGGCTTGACAAGCTGCAAACCTACCCATTGGAGGGTATGGACTAAATCTTTTGCCAAGCTAAGATCGCACGCGACTAACCTGTAGTGATCCCGAGATTGATTTTCCCAGCCCGAAGAGATGAACTATCCCCCGTCAGCAGCACTTAAAAAATGACTCGATTTAGTAAGACTCCGCTCCTCTTTTTCGCTGTTGGAATGATCTCGATGGGATCTTCTTTGTGGGGAGAGACAAAAAAGAAGAGCTTCAATGATTTTAAAATCTCGGAAGAAGCCAAACCTCTCCTCAAAGCCCAGTAAGATTTACTCACGTCCCCATGAAAGAAGTCGTCTTAATCTTGATCTCTTCCTCGTTGGCTCATGCCGAAGGGCCTTGGGCGAGACACACCATCGATGACAGCTCAAAAGGCGCGGACGGGATTCGCCTTGCTGACATCAATGGAGATGGCCTGCCGGATATCGCCACTGGCTGGGAAGAGGGCGGAATCGTTCGCGCTTACCTCCATCCCGGAAAAGCTAAAGCAAAACAAAAATGGCCTGCGGTCACAGTCGGCAAGGTGCGTTCAGCGGAAGATGCCGTTTTTGCCGATCTCGATGGGGACGGAGCAGCCGACGTTGTGAGCTCCTGTGAGGGAGGAACCAAGAGCATGTTTATCCACTGGGCCCCAAAGGAACTCTCCTCGTTTCTGGATGCCTCCAAATGGATGACGGAGGCGATCCCGGCTACGGCCCGCAAGCAATCTTGGATGTATGCCCTGCCCATCGAAATCGACGGCAGGAACGGCCTCGACCTGATCGTTGGTTCGAAGGGAAACAACGGAAGTATCGGCTGGCTTCAAAGCCCTGAAAATGCCCGCGACCTTTCGAATTGGAAATACCACAAACTTCAAGACGCCGGTTGGATCATGTCCTTGATCGCGATCGACATGAACAAGGATGGACGGGATGACATTCTCGTGAGTGATCGTAAAGGTCAACGGCGGGGCATCTACTGGCTGGAACGTCCGGAGGCATCAGCGGCTGAAGACAATCAAAAGTGGAGACGCCGCAACGTCGGTGGCCAGGACCGCGAAATTAAATTCATCTCACACGGAGATCTCGATCAAGACGGAGTCCTGGACATCATCGCCATCGACAAGAAGTCAGTGACCTGGTTTCGGGCTCATAAAACGGGCTGGAGCGAACACGTGATCCCGCTTCCCAAGGGCGTGGGCGGAGGGAAAAGTGCGGTGATTTTAGACGTCAATCTCGATGGCAGGAACGACATCGTTTTTAGCTGCGAAGGAGCCAACGGCCCCCTATCTGGAATGCGTTGGCTCTCTTGGCGCGATTCGCCTTTTGATAAAGAATGGCAAAGTCACGAAATCGCCGGCGAACCCGGTATCAAATACGATCAAGTGATTCCATATGATGTCGATGGAGACAGCGACCTCGATATCCTTTGCTGCGAGGAACGCGATCAACTCGGGGTCTTTTGGTACGAAAACCCCTCCAAAAAATGACCTCGGAGACGAAAAATTAAAAACCCGGAAAATGCCCGCCGGATAGGTCATGGAAATCAAAACAATTCACCTCACCCAATCACCTTATTTTGTGCCTGCCTTGGGATCTCGGTAAGGCTTGCCAAGCCCGAATAGACCTAAGCGCTCCCGCATCGGCACGGCGTCTGCTCCATCACCGCTCTCAACGGCAATACGGATTCCCTGCTAATCACCTGAATGGCTTTCTCAAAATCTCCCGCCGCGACGTGCGCAACCGCAATCGTATCAAGAACCGCTGAATGCTTCCCTCCTGTCATGGCATTCCGCCCTGTTCGCCCATTTCAGCGCAAGCCAAACTTGGCATGCCCCGAGCCGCTAAAACGGCGGTCAGGATTTTTGTCCCACAAGAGAACGAGAAAAGAAGGATTGCTCATCGCAAAACTCTCATTTTTAGTCCCTCCCCTATCTTTCTTTGAGGAAGAAAAAGCAATTTCCCCTTGCTCACAATAATCATTTTCGAAGATGTCTTACAATTCCCACAATTTTGATCACTCAACCGTCTCACTTCGCCCAGGGAATGTTTTCGATACCCATGGGGATTCTCCCCATGGGCGCACTGCGGCCGCTCTCTTTGAGCTGCTCCAATAGGGCTTGCATCTCTTTTCGTTTGTCTTCTTCTTTGAAGTAGAGATTGGTCGTTTCTCCGGGATCAACAGCAAGATTGTAGAGCTGTCCGGGAGCATCGGGTTCACTTTCCTTAAGAGCATATTTCTTAAGAATGCCTTTTTGGTAACCGTTCCCACCCGAACCTTTGTGATCAAGATATTTCCAATCTCCTTGGCGGATTTGAAATTCACCTCGAAAGCTCTGCGTGAGGAGATGAGGCCGTATTGACCCCCTAGGGTCCTGATTCCCCAGCATCGCCGGCAGCATGTCAAAACTATCGGTCGCGGATTCGTCAGGCAGCTTGTAACCCACCACCGACGCAATGGTCGCCAAGATATCGGTCGTGTTGGACATCTGGTTGGAAATTTGTCCTCTGGGAATCCGCCCCGGCCAGCGTGCAATAAAGGGAACACGATGTCCCCCTTCCCAGCCGTCCCGTTTCACGCCACGCCAACCGCCGGATGGATCGTGATTATGATCATGGCGCATCCAATCAACGTGGACAGTTTCAGGGCCGTTGTCGGCGTTGAATAGCACGAGCGTATCATCGTCGATTCCCAACTCATTAAGCAGGTCTAGGACGCGCCCGACCAAGGTATCGAGTTCATAAACAAAATCTCCCCGGGGACCGGCTTTGGTCGCCCCATTGAACTCCTCAGCCGGAAGCACGGGCGCATGCGCAATCTGGGTTGAGAAAACAGCAAAGAAAGGTTTCTCGGGAGTCTCTTTTTGGTGTTTTGAAATGAACTCTTTGGTCTTGTTATAAAAGAGCAGATCGGCATTCACAAACTCGTAGTGCGGAGCCATCCACCCCGCATCATTGTCCCAACGCCACTTCCCTCCTGGGTTTGGACTGCTCTTGGGATTATAACGCTGATCGGCTGGCACCGGCACCATCCCGTTTTCGATGTAAACATAGAGCGGATCAGTGGTGGGACAGTTGGGCGTGACGAAAGATTCATCGAAGCCTCTCTTGTTCGGGCCATCGATCAAAGGAGTGCTTTTCTCGTAGTCGATCAGCAGGGAGTTTTTAAAGCCACCCCCCAATCGCTTGCCTTCCTTATCGAGCCAAGTCAATCCGACATGCCACTTCCCAAAGATCCCGGTGTGATAACCTTTTTCCTGAAGCATCCCACCCAGAGTCAGCGTTCCCGGCTTTAAAAAGCTGGGGCCACCCGGTCCCTCAAAGGCCCCTCCACCGCCTCCGGTTGAACGGTAAATCTGTTGTCCCGAGAAAAGCCCGTATCGGGAAGGCGAGCAGATCGTCGAGGGGCTATGCGCATCCGTAAAGCGAACTCCCTCGGCCGCCATCTTGTCGAGACGGGGAGTCTGATAAGACGATTTCGGATTGTAGCAGGAAAGATCACCAAAACCCAAATCATCGGCATAAATGATGACGATATTGGGCAACTTGGCAAAAGCAGAACCAACCAACGTAACCATCGAGAAGCAAAGAGACCGGGTCATCGCTCCACTTCCCCTCGTGCCAGATCAATCAGACGCGAGAAAATCTTTTCTCCTCCAACTCGCAAACCGCAGTGTTCGTATTCACTGGTGTACCAGGCTTTCATATTTGGAACCGATTCAATGGTCTCGCGCGAAAACTTGGCATTCACAAACATGTCGTTGGCGTAGACTGCACAGGCCGTCGGAACCGTGTTCTGACTCAAGACCTCCTTGTCATAAAGCGCGGGCCAGTCTTCGTAGGCGGCAAGAATATCGGCGGCTTCTTTCATTCCCTTGAGTTCTGAAATCTCATCAAACATCCATGAAAAGACCATCTCGCCATAGAAAAGGAAGTCATCAAAATCATCGAAGTGAGGATAGTTTTCCTTCTGCACCTCACCGCACGCCCAGCCACTTGCGCTGCCCTGTGCATAAATCGCTTCGTGAAGAATCGCGAAAATTGGATTCGTATCGAACCGAAGCGCCGACTGCAGCCCGATTTTGAAGGTGTGGCTCACGACTTCATCATCGCCGGCCTGAACAAACGCTTCCTCCAATAAAAAATGAATCTCTTCCGCGGTGTGCGCGAATCCAAACTTTAATCCTAACAACTGAACAAGCTGCGGCGTCACCCGATCACCATTCGGGAAGCGAACCTCGTTTTCCTGAAGATGCGCCGCCAGCTTAACCAGCCGCGCCTTGTCCATCGGGAATTTGTCAAAATACTGGCGGTTCCGTTCCTCGACGAAAGGAAAGGTCCCTTCGTAAATCTCACGTGCGGTGCGATCCAATCCCGGAACACCGCCAAAAATAAAGCACTCCTTCAAACCTTCGGGATGAAGACTGAGATAAGTCATGGTGCACCAGCCTCCGTAACTTTGGCCAATCGTCGACCAAGGAGTATCAGGACTCATCTGACCACGAATCAACTCCGCATCCCGCACGATGTTATCCTGGCGAAAGTGCTTGAGATAATCCGCTTGAGCCTGGGCATCTCCTTCCGATGCCAAAGTCTGGTAATCGACCGGAGTGCTCAACCCGTTGCCCCGTGTGTCATACATCAACACGCGAAACTCAGTCAGCGCCCGCTTTAACCAACCCTCTTTCCGAATTGGCAAAGGTGCCCGAAAACCCGGACCACCTTGCAGAAATATCAGAAAAGGTTTCTCCTTACTCTTGGGGTCAAGGTCACAGACCTCACGGACGAAAACTTCGATCTTCCGACCACCAGGGTCGCTATGAATGAGCGGAACTTCGAAGGTGTGATCAATTAATTCGAGCCCTGGAATTCGATAGGGTGTGGATGAGTTCATTCTTTTGATTTTGTGTCTACGACGTAGGGCATTTTCGCTCCGGATTCTTTAAGCCAGTGGCCCAACTCCACCCTCATTTCCCGAGCCAGCTTTGGTTTGGACGGCGCAAGGTTGTTCTTCTCACCCTGATCTACCACCACGTCGTAAAGCTCGACAGAGTCATCGTCATAAAAATGGATGAGTTTGTAGTCCCCTTTCCGAATCGCCCCACCCAACCGGTTCCTATTATGGAACGCATAGTTTGGATAGTGGAAGAAGAGAGACTCACGCTGAAGCGTTCCGCTCCCGGTGAGAATTGGAATCAAGCTCTCCCCGTCGAGTGGAGTTCCCTCCTTCGGTTTTAAACCAGCCACCGCAAGAAGAGTCGGAAAAACATCCGTACTAATGACGGGAGTATCGTTGCTACTTCCCGGCTTGATCTTACCGGGCCAGCGAATGGACCAAGGCACCCTCATGCCTCCTTCATACAGGTGCCCCTTGTTCGCACGCAAAGGACCGTTGCTGAAAAGCGATCCGTTGTCCGAGGTGAAAATCACAATCGTATTTTCCGAAAGCCCCAGATCATCAAGTGATTTTAAAACCTTCCCAATGGACCGGTCCATCCCTTCGATCATGGCCGCGTAGGGAGCGTTCTCAACCGGGCGCTTCTTGTATTTCTCAATGAGATCTTCCGGAGCTTCGATCGGGTAATGAACCGAATAATTCCAGAACGTGAGAAAGAAAGGTCCCTTCTTTTGTTCCTTGATGAATTGAATGCACTCGTCCGCTAATCGGTCCGGCAAATACTCCCCGTCTTTTCCTTCCTTAAGAGTCGGAATCTTATAGGGCGCGAAGTAAGTCGGCGGACCACCTCTATCATACCCCCCGATATTCAAATCGAACCCTTGAAATTCTGGACGCAGCCCCGGTTCGAATTTTTTCCCTGCCTCATCAGATCCTTTCCGGTGTGAAAGATGCCATTTCCCGACAAATCCCGTTGCATAACCTGCCTCATCCTTCAAACGTTCAGCCAAGGTCGTCGCTTCAAGAGGAAGGTAGGTCAGCTTCTTCGCCCCTGCCTGCTTACGTCCCTCCGGAACCATCCCCTCCTTGTGCCCGGGAGCATGATTGGTGATCGACAATCGCGCCGGTGACATCCCAGTCAACATTGCCGCCCGTGTCGGCGTGCAAACCGGCGCGGCGGCATAGCCATGAGGAAACAACATTCCCTCGGTTACAAATTTGTCCAAATGGGGAGTATCCAAAGCTTCATTGCCTTGAAAGTGAGCATCAAACCACCCGAGATCATCCGCCATGATCAGGACGATATTCGGAGGCTCTTTCCCCGAAGCCACCAAGGAAGCGCATATGAGTGTTAAAAGTGTCGTCTTCATTTTTATGAATTTCTGAGGATTGGTTTCCTGCTTACAAGGGGTCACTTCTTTTCCAGCTCGAGCATTTCTTCCGCAAGAGCCTTCCCAAATCGAACAAAGGTCTTTCCGCTGCCGAGGTAGTGATACTCGGCATTCGACGAAGATCTGTCCCAAGTTCGTTTTTCCTCCACCGTGATTTCTCCGTCACCAAACCCAAACTTTGTGCATTCCTCAAGATACTTCTCTTTCGTCATCTCGCCATCATTGAGACGTCGTTTCCAGCTCCCCGTCATTCTTCGTTTCCAGTAGATCTCACTGAGAGCCAGCTCGTAAAATGGCCCACTGTCGACCGCGATGACATTCCCGCGAAATTCTGGAGCGACCTTGGCATCGTATTGTTTCACGGCCTCAAACTGGGTCTTTCTGAAGTCAGTCACCGGAAGCCCCTTATCGAACCTGCGACTGTCGGGATCCGTTCCGTAAACTCCCAGCACTCCGACAATGAAAGGTAATTGGGGTTGCTCAAACTCCTTCCGAACATCAGAAATGAAGTGAATCATGTTGTCGGTGTACTGCTCGATGTGATGACGGTTGCACATGTCATTCCAACCCTGAAACCACACGAATCCTGCGAGCTCAAATCCAGACTTTCCATCATAGTCCGGGACAACCTTCCTGATGCTTCCGGTGTCCTCGAGAGTCTCCCTGACAAAGCGGATCATCTCGCGATAGTAGTGGCCAACTTTTTCTTCAGCGGGAACATTGTCACCCTCTTTCTCTCTCTCACTTGGAAGGTAGGGTCCAGCACTCGGCGGCCGAAAATCCACCGCCAAAGATTTCCCTCCCCAGGCGGTCTTGATAAGCAAAACCGGTTCTTCAAGCGCCCCATCCATGTGGATCCCAAAGCTAAATTCAGGTCCAATCCGGTCATCATCGAATCCATACCCCACTTTCACCTTCCCCCGCAAAATGGTATCCTCTCCGTTTCGCGTCGTCTGATAAGCCACCCAGGCATTCTCACAAACAACTGGCTCTCCCCCTTTATCCAAGATCTCCTCTAGTAAGGGAGCTGTTTTGGCATCGTCGCCAATGACAGGAAAAGTGCTCTTATGAGCCGAGCCCTGCATGTTCGACTGCCCAGCCAGAATGTAGACTTTCAATGGCTTGCCAACAGCTCTGGCAAAGGGACCCACTCCCAGTAGAGCGACGACCGAAAAAACAGCGGCTTTGCGAAACTTGACTATCATTTCTCGAAATCTTGGACTGTCATTTTGAGAAGGCCAGAAAATCCCACGCTTCACTTTCATCTCCCCGTCACGAATGACCAACCCTCCCGATAAATCAATTGACCCCCATCGCGCTCTCCCATACGTCTCACATCCATATGGAAAACGAAACTGTCGCTGACCTCCTGGCGATCGACACCAGCTCTCTCGAGAGCCGCTTGTCGGAACTCAGGAGGTATCTTTGACATCCCGGCGCTGACCCATAAAATTGCCGAGCTTGAAACCAAGGCCGCCAGTCCCGAATTCTGGAATCATCAGGACCAGGCCCGCGAGACCTTGGCCGAAACCAAGCTCAACAAGGACAAGCTGGATCCGTTCCTGAAACTCGAGGAGGAATTTAAAAACCTCAGCTCAGGGATCGAACTCGCCAAGGAATTCGACGACATCGATTCCGCTCGCGAAGCACGCACCACCTTTGATCGACTTTCCAAAAACCTAGAATCCTTCGAGCTCATCACCCTGCTGGATGCCCCGTCCGACCCCAAAAACGCCTACGTCACCATCCAGGCCGGCGCGGGTGGAACCGAAGCCTGCGACTGGGCGGGCATGCTCTACCGCATGTATAACCGCTGGGCCGAACGACAGGACTTCAAAATCACCGTCACTGACTATCAGGAAGGTGACGAGGCCGGACTTTCCTCGGCCTCACTCAAAATCGAAGGCCCCTACGCCTACGGTTATCTCAAGGCCGAACGCGGTGTTCATCGTCTCGTTCGCATCTCCCCCTTTGACAGCGCGGGAAAACGCCATACCTCTTTCGCCTCCATCGATGTCACCCCTGAAATCGACGACAGTATTGTCATCGAGATCCCCGACTCTGACGTTGAAATTTCCACCGCCCGTTCCGGCGGGAAAGGTGGCCAAAACGTCAACAAGGTCGAAACAGCGGTCCTCATGAAACACCTTCCCACTGGAATCATGATTCGCTCAACCCAGGAACGTTCCCAACTCCGTAACCGCGAGGTCGCCTGGGAAACGCTCCGCGCCAAGCTCTACCAGATCGAAGAGGACAAGCAAAAGGCCGAGGCCGACAGAACCTACTCCGAAAAAGGCGAAATTGGCTGGGGGAGCCAGATCCGCTCATACGTCTTCCAGCCCTACCAGATGGTCAAAGACCTCCGCACCGGCGAAGAAACTGGCAACATCCAAAACGTCATGGACGGAGCGATCGATCCTTTCATTGAAGCCATGCTCCGTGGCCAGAAGCGATAGGCCGCTACTTTCCTCAAAGGGCCAAGAACGGAAACCGATTCAGCCCCCCGTTTCGGACTTTCCTTCTCAAGATGTGATCAAAGAAGAGATGGAGCAATTGCAGCGGGCTCTTCTTTAAACCTCGATCGGAGCTAGATGATCCCTCAAGGGTCTCGGGATCAAGCTGAAGCTGGCTGGTCTTTCTCACTGAGGAGGCCCTCATCAAGTTTCCATCTCTTTTGCTGAAGATCGAGAATCGGCTCCTCGATGGAACCTTCGGAGATGAACTAGTGAACAAAAACCGGATTGATCTGGCCAATGCGGTGAGCCCCGACAGTTGCTTGGTTCTCAGTAGCCGGATTCCACCACAGATCGTCGTAAACACGGGGGCATGGCACATAAAAAAGGGAGAGCATGCGCTCTCCCTTTTGAAAAAATGT
>TARA_B110000037_G_scaffold125046_1_pt1 | contig 17454 bp, 14 predicted proteins | sample TARA_B110000037 | Tara Oceans TARA_B110000037 (sample SAMEA4397196) | marine metagenome | biome: Polar Biome; feature: [MIX] marine epipelagic wind mixed layer (ENVO:01000061); material: water (ENVO:00002006), including particulate matter (ENVO:01000060) such as... | depth 10-100 m
CGGGCTCTTTTGTTTGATAAGGCTGGGCATCGGCTGCTCCAGTCAGAGGTTCGCCTGCAAACGCGGTCGTCAATGCAATGGTAGCCAAATACACCTCGGCCAGTAATACTTGGCAGGGTTCCGATCGAGACGGACTTCCTCCGGGTTTTCGAATACCGATTCATCATTGTTCGCCGAATCTCAGCCGAGTGACACTCGAGCGTCGGCTTCGACTGGGAATCTGTGGACATTGGTTTTCACTGGGCACACCCTGCCGATGTGGGTGTGGGGCATAAATACTCGGGAATATTCTTCGGCCGCGTCGACGATACGTTTCGGATCCTTACTCAAGAATTCCAAGTCGGAAGGGTTCATTGCGAGATGGGCGATGACTGACAAAATATTGTGTATGACCGTGTCTCGACCACCGGCGAATGCGAGGTTTGGAAAGCCCATCATTTCAACTCGGGAGAGGCTCCTTCCTTGGGATTTCGCTTTGGTGTCGTAGGGCATTTGGGAATGGTTCCAAGGCACGTGACGTGGACGAACTACCGGGCGACCGGAAAATCCGCGGATGAAGCCCGCATGCTTTACCAGCAGATGAAGGATCTTGAAAACGCAGGTGCATATGCGGCGAAACTCGAGTGCGTCCCGCACGATCTCGCGACGTTTCTCTCATCGCAGACCACGATGCTGATGATGTCACTGAGTTCCGGCAGCGGTTGCGACACCCAGTTCTTGTTTTTCGACGATATTCTCGGTGATTTTGACGTGCGGATTCCGCGCCACGCGAAGTCATATCGGAATTTCGTTGAGGAGATCCGGCGTCTACAAAAGGAAAGAATCGCTGCGTTCGGCGAGTATAACGCGGATGTGAAGGAAGGCCGTTTCCTGGAAAACTGCAATCTCGTGGAAATGGATGGGACCGTGTCGGACGGACTCGTCAAGTCCTTGAAATGAAGGTCAGTCGAGGGCGACCTTGAATGCTTGAATGACTGTCTCTACAGGCTCAAGACCCACGGAGATTCGCAGCAAATTTGCAGGAACTCCACAATCTTCTGTCCATGCGAGTTCCTCGTAGTGGGCAAGCATGGTATACGGGCAGACGAGGGTGAAGGGGGTGCCGAAGGATGGGCCTTTTGAAAGGCGGAGGGCGTCGAATATTTTCGGAGCTTTCTTCGGTTGGGCAAGAATGATGGAGAGAAGCCCGCCATAACCGCCTTTTTTCTTTTTGATGGAATCGTAGCTGGCTGTCTGAACGAGGGAAGGATGCCAGACCGAGGCAATGGCAGGATGGTTGTTCAGGTAATCGACCAGTTTGAGGGCGTTCTCGTTGACCGTCGTATTCCGTTTTGCGTAGCCCTTCAGATTGGATAGCAATACCTCGGCATCACCGATGTATAGTGGGGCACAATCCTGTGCATCGGCGGAGATCGGCTCGAGCAGATCCTGTGCGAGGGGTGAATCGGCACGCACGGTTGCTGCGCCGGCCATGACATCGCCTGTTCCGGAGATCCACTTGGTGAGTGAGGAGGTAAGGATGTCTGCAAAGGGGAGCACATCGACGTTGAGAGGTCCGGTTGCAGAGTCGTCGAGAACGAGTGGAGTGCGTGAGAAGCGGCAGGCTTCGGATACCCTTTTCAAATCGATGGTGCGGAGAAGGGGGTTTGAAGGAACCTCGCTGAAAACGCCTGCGAATTCTCCGGCACGGATGCGTTGGAGGGCTTCGTCAAAGGATTCGCCTGACGCTTCATTGAGATAGACGACGCCATTTCCGAACCGATCCTGGATTTTCAGGGTATCGACGTAGGGGAATTCGATTTGAAGTGTTTTCTTACCTTCACGGACACCTGGGAGGGCACGTAGTGCAGCTAGACCGGCGGAAATTCCACTGGAGAAAATGAATGTGTGGTTTGCATCCCCGCCGTTGAGTTTCGCGATCGCACGAGAAATTAGATGGGATTTGGAGCCCTCGCGGGGAGAGCCGTCCAGATAATCTTGTGCCTGGCGGGAAGAGACGCCTTCGCCGGAAAATCGCCAGTAGGCATTGGCTAAAGACTTTGCCCTTGCAGGAAAAACGAGGCATTGGAAGCCATTGTAGGATGTGCTCCGCACGGCAGTTTCCGTTTGCCTTTCGAGCCACCGCTGGGCGCGTTGTGCAGAGGTTTTCGTTTGCACGATGAGAACATCCTCTCCGTCTGAGGCAAGCTCAGCTCGGGCGTTTTCGAAGAGCCGCTCGACGGTGGGGTGTTTGAAAAAGCGCGGGTATCCGGTGCGCAGGCGGCGGATGACTTTTTCGCGTCCTTCTTCGTAGCCAATCACTGCATCCCAAGTAGGGAGGCAGACAGAACAGGCATGGTGAGAATCGGGCAACGGACACCCGAGATCTTCCTCCTGCCATGCTGGATTGGCTAACAGATCTCGCACGCGCGCTAGATGACTTGGTATCGTCGTTTGGGCAAGTCCGTTTGTTGCGTAAATCAAAAAAACATGGATCTTATGAACATGTATTTTTGGAAAAGTAGTAATTTTATCCACGTCAGGGCGGCCGGGCAGCTTTGTCCTTGCTTCGGAGAGTTTGCTGGGGAGAATCCGCGCCCCGGCACAGAATCGTGTGCCACTTGTGGAGATGGATAAGAAAAACTTACATAAATGCATCGCCGAAGTGGGCGAAGTAATCGCAGACCACGAACGTTTTGTGATCATGAGCCATGTTCGTCCGGATGGCGATGCGATTGGCTCCCAGGTCGCCTTTGGTTTTTCACTGATGGCCATGGGGAAGACGGTTTTCCTGGTGAACGAAGATGGAGTGCCGGAGAGCCTTGAGTTCTTGAAAGGCGCGGGCGCAGTCTCCACTCCTCCGATCGAACCGTTGGATATCGAGGTGGCGATCGCGCTCGATACGGCTACGAAACCGAGGCTTGGTGACGGGGCGCTGCACGCGGCCTCAAAAGCAAAGGTGTGGCTGAACATCGACCACCACATTTCTAATCCTGCTTACGGAGACATCAATCTGATCGACGCTACGAAACCTGCGACCGGCCAGATTGTTTATGAAATCATAAAGGCTCTCGATTATCCGCTGCCTGAAGAGACGCGGGATGCGATCTATGTGGCGGTTTCCACCGACACCGGGTCTTTCCAATACGGTTCCACGACTGCCGAAACCTATGATATGGGCGCTGACCTGATCCGCCGTGGGCTGGATGTCGGCAAAATTAACGCCGATACCTACGACAACCATCCCTACCGCCGGCTGGAGCTCATGCGTGCGCTCCTGAATTCTCTGGAGATTTCTGAAGACGGGCGTTTGGCACATTGGGAGCTTTTGGGAAAAACCTGCGAGGAACTCTCCCTGCAACCGGACGACAGCGAGGGTCTGATTGATTTGATTCGCGGAGTGAAAGGCGTGCTTGTCGCCGCGTTTTTCGAAGAGCTGGAGGGCGGAAAAATCCGTGTTTCTATGCGCTCCAAGGACAAGGGCGTGAACGTGTGCGATGTTGCCACACAGTTCGGAGGCGGTGGGCATGCGCTCGCGGCGGGAATCCGCATGGCGGGACCGATCGCTGATGCAAAAAATAAAGTTCTGGCCGCACTTGAGAGTACGCTTGGACAGGCAAATTGAATTTCAGAAACTGATGAGAAAGAAAAACGAGGAATACACGGGACCCAGTGGGGTGCTGCTAGTGGATAAAGCTCCGGATATGACGTCCCACGATGTCGTGGCTATCGCGAGGCGTGCACTGAATACGAAAAAGATCGGCCATTGCGGTACGCTTGACCCGATGGCGACCGGCCTGTTGATGCTGGTGATCGGGCGTGCGACGAAGATCCAGGATCTGCTGATGAGCGAGGACAAGGTCTATGAAGGCACGTTGACTCTTGGCGAGCGGACAAGCACGCAGGACAGGCAGGGCGATGTTTTGGAAACGAGAGAAGTCGGAGATTATTCCGAAACGGATGTTAAAGCAGCTTTCGAAGCTTTTACCGGTGAGTTCGAGCAACTACCGCCTATGGTTTCCGCAATCAAGATGGGTGGGGTTCCGCTGTATAAGATGGCGAGGAAAGGAATCGAAGTCGAACGGAAGCTCCGTCCAGTTCGTGTGACTGGCTTTGATGTGAAACGCGTCGAGTTGCCGGAAGTTGATTTCCGTGTGGATTGCTCCAAAGGTTTTTATGTAAGGACGTATGCGAACGATATTGGCGAGAAACTCGGTTGCGGTGCGCACCTCAGTGAGCTGCGCCGGACAAATTCGGGAAAGTTCACTTTAGATCGCTCGGTGACGGTGGCCCAGTTAAAAGAGGCTGACCCGGAAGTTCTGATGAAATCGCTGATTTCCTTGGCGGAAATTTCGCTGATGCGCGGAGCTTAGAAAATCATGCCCGTCCGTCTCGACAAGCTGGAAGATCTGGCGGGCCGCAAAGGGCCGCTTCACCTAGCGCTTGGCGTATTCGATGGCGTGCATGCCGGGCACCAAGCGGTGATAGCTAGAGCGGTGGAAGCTGCAGCAAAGGACTGCGGGGAGGCATTTGTTGTGACCTTTTCTCCGCACCCCATTCGTGTGATTGCCCCTGAGAAGGCTCCGAGTTCATTACTCGCCACGCTGGATGAAAAGGCGGCGGTGGTAAAATCTCTGGGTGTGGACGGTGTGTTAGTGATCCGGTTCGATCCGGAGTTCGCAAAGATGGGCGCGGAAGAATTCGTCGGAAAACTAACGGCTGGAAACGTCGCCTCCATTTCCGTGGGGGAAGACTGGAGGTTCGGCAGCAAGAGGCAGGGGGATGTTGAAATGCTCCGCACGATGGGTGAGTCCCACGGTTTCCGACTGAATGCGATTTCTCCGGTGATGTGGGATGGTGAACGGATCAGCAGCACCCGCATCCGGCAGGCGATCCGCGACGGTAATTTCGACGCCGTCGGGGAAATGCTCGGTCGGCCTTTCGAGATTTCCGGGACAGTGGTCGGAGGCCGGAAGCTGGGTCGCGAGCTGGGTTTTCCGACCGCGAACATCCGCTTGGGGGACCTGCAGGTTCCGAAAAATGGGGTTTGGACCGTCACTGTCGATGGCGAGATGAAAGGCGTCGCCAACCTCGGGATGAGGCCGACGGTGGGAGGCTACGAACGACTCCTTGAGGTGCACCTTCTGGATTTTTCCGGAGATCTCTACGGAAAGAGGCTAGTGATACGCTTCGGCCGTTTTATGCGTGATGAATGCAAGTTTTCTTCTGTGGATGAACTGAAAGAGCAGATCGCACGGGATGTGGTGGAGGCTGCGGTATAGAGGTTTCGAAAGTTTAGATTATTTAAATTGACAGATAGTGTTCATTGGAACACTATCCCTGCGTATGGATTCTTGTGAATATTGCAGATTGCGTTGGAGACTGAGGATGTTGGAGGTCAGGCGGGCGCTTTTTGCACGTATTAAGGATTTTAGAAAAATAAAGCGCCACAGGGAGGAACAATTGGAGCTCCCGTGGTAGGCCGAGGTTTCCACAAGAAGGCTGAAAAAGATGAGATTTCCCGGATTTTACGCTTACCCTTTGGGCTACGGGTGGCTATACATTTTCAAAACCTCCGCATGCCTTTTCCTTTTCTTACTGAACTTTCGCGTTACAGCCTTCCGCTTGCGCTGCCTCTTCTGTTTGCCGGTGTGGCTCCCGGCGAGGAACCTTCAGGTCGATCCGCCTTGGCGAATAAGGAGATCGCAAGACGTTTGGCATCCGTTCAGGAAGGCCAAATGCTCCTACTGAAAGGTGACGAAGCCTATGAGGCGGGGAAGTATGAAGACGCTACCGCAGCATACGCAGGAGCGCGCGACGCCTTTCCAAACGCACCTGCCACGGCGGAACTCCGAAAGGCGGCAACCGGGCGTTATGCGCAAGCATCCGTCGAGTTGGCGAGGGGACGGTCCCGCAAGGGTGATGTCGAGGGGGCGAAGGCTGCCGTAGACAAAGTTCTCGGTGACGCTGTTGCACCAGACAATTTCGGAGCCAGATCCTACCGCATGGATTTGGATGATCCGATTCGGACAAACCCGGCGCTCGACAAGGATCATGCGGTGGATGTCGATGGAGTGCGGCGGTTACTTTACACAGCACAAGGTGCTTTCGATTTGGGGAAATTCGATCAAGCCAAGCGTTTGTTTGACGATATCATCCGCATTGATCCTTACAACTCTGCGGCTCGACGTGGATTGGAGAAGCTTTCCTCCCAAAAATCTAAATATTTCAAGACCGCCTACGATCATTCTCGTGCCGAGTTCCTTGCCGAGCTGGACGCCGCTTGGGAGCTCCCGCTGGCTCCTAATCTAGTGGCACCAGAGCTTCAGGACGTCGAGGGTTCAGGATGGTCAGCAAACTCGGTTCCCTTGTCGAACAAGCTGAGCCGTATCATCATTCCCGAGTATAGGTTGGAGCAGGCGACTTTGCCTGAAGCGATTGAACTTCTCAGACTGCGCGCTTCCGAGAACGATACTTTTGAACTCGATCCGGCCAAGAAGGGGATAAATATTGCCATAAATCTCGGTGATTCCTCGACTTCTCCTGCGCGGGAAATTCTTGCTCGCACATTCGATCTGAAGGTCAACAACGTGCCTCTTGAGCAGATACTCAAATACATCACCGAAATTACCGGGACGATTTCTAAAGTGGACGATTTTGCCGTTTCAGTCGTAGCCCGGGGAAGTGATTCCGATCTGTTGGTGTCCCGCACCTACCGCGTTCCACCCGATTTGCTAAGCAACCTCTCAGCCGGAGCAAATGCGGAAGCTGATGGGGGAGTTGATGATATTTTCAACACGGAAAAATCCACGGGCGGGCTGCTTGCCAAACGGATGGGTGCGCAGGAAGCCCTTGCCATGCAAGGAGTGACATTCCCAGACGGGGCTTCGGCCTCGTTTAACGCGTCCATCAACATGCTGCGCGTCGTTAATACCCCGCCGAACCAAGATATCATCGAACAGATCATTGACTCGATTGCCCAGACCGAACCGGTATCAGTGGCCGTCAGGGTGACGATGCTGAAGGTGCAAGAGAACCGTCTCGAAGAACTTGGTTTCGATTGGATGTTGGGTAATTTCGGTTTTGGACAAGGCCTAAATTTAAGCGGGGGTACAACAGGTAACGGTTCTCCAATTACAGATATCCCAGGTGCGGGTTTCGCTCAGAACCCGATTACTTCAGGAAACCGTAGCGGTGACACGGCAACCAGCAGCGGGAACTCTATCGATTCCTTGATTGCTTCAGGCTCCAACCGGGGAGTGCAAACCTTGAACCGAGCTCCCGGTGTGCTCGGGCTAAATGGAATCATCGGAAACGCCACTCTCCAAGTCCTGATGAGGGGGCTGGATCAGCAGAAGGGTGTTGATTTGATGGCGCAGCCCTCGGTGACGACACGCAGCGGACAGGCGGCTTCGATCCAAATTATCGATGAGTTCATTTATCCGACAGAGTATGAACCGCCGGAACTCCCAAATTCGGGTGGCGGTGGCGGTGGAGGTGGAGGTGGAGGTGGCGTTCCAGTGACCCCGGCATTTCCAACAGCGTTTGAAAAACGTGATCTTGGAATCTCGCTAGAAGTGCTCCCCGTGGCCGACGCAAACCGTCGCTATGTGGACGTGACCCTGAATCCAGTATTCACGGATTTCGATGGCTTCGTAAATTACGGCACACCGATCAATACGACTACAACGGGTCTTCTTGGTCCAATCGTCACTGAAATAACCGATAACTCGATTCTCATGCCTATCTTCAGTGTCAGGAAGGTGAACAGCAATGTTGTTGTCGCTGATGGAGCCACGATCGTGATTGGTGGCCTCCTGAAAGACGAGATCGAGGACGTGCAGGACAAAACCCCAATTCTTGGCGATATTCCAGTCGTCGGGCGCCTTTTTCAATCAAAGGCCAGAAAGCACAACTCTACTGCAATTTTATTCCTAGTAAACGTAGAGCTTCTTGATCCTACAGGACGACCCTACCGGGATCGTTAGACGATTTTCTAATTAAAATGATGTCAGAGCAAAGCAGCGAACCTGATAAGTATTCGCTAGATGAAATGATGGACCGTCTCAAAGGACGGGATGGCGAGGGTAAATCCGATGGTGAGCTTGTTACACGCTCCGATGGTAGCCAGGCAATGAAGGTAAAAAAACGCCGGAGGCGCACTGACCAGGCGGTAAACAAAGAGACCAAGCGGAACCAGCGGATGCAGATTTTGCAGATCACGGGATTTGCTGTATTGATTGCTGCGATCGGCCTGATTGCGGGTGTCGGGATTATTTACGCCAACAGCACTTCATTTAGGGACGGACTGACCTCCACGTTGGAAACCGCGAGTGGAGCCAAGGTGGAGTTGAAGCAATTCCGAATGAACCCAGCGACCGCGAATTCTAATAAAGTGAATCTCGAATGGCCGGGTGGCAACGCTTTGCAGAGTCTTCAAGTTTTGAATATCGTGTCAAAAATCGCTCCAGCTAGTTTTCTCGGGAATGCATTTTCTGGAGAGGAAATCGTGGCGAGCAGCGGTGAGCTGATTCTTAAGTCTCCTGTTGTAGGGGAGCCTGTTCGTAACTCAGAGGCTGCAACCGGAGAATTGCCTGTGCGGTTCAACCGATATTTTGTTCCCGTCTTGAACATATACTTTGGTGGTGAGAAACGTTCTGCCAACATGCTGGGAAAAACGGAAGCATCCTTGTTTCCTGGCGGCATTAACGGACAGGCGGAGCTCCGTTTCAATGGCGGATTATTGAAAGCCGAGGGTTGGCCACCTCTTGCATTGGATAGGTCGTATATAAAGTTCCGTGGGCAGGATCTGGAGGTGAAGAGCCTGCGTTTTGGAATCCCGGTAGCACCCAACAAAGAGGATACTGACCGAGGCTATATTAACTTTTCAGGAATCGTGCAGCCGCTGAATCCCGATGCGACACACATCCTCGCAGTAGAGCTCAGTTCATTCAGATTGTCCTATCTCCTAGGAGCCGACCTAGGGAGATTTTTCCTCGGTAGGTTGGAAACTGCTGAAACTCCGGAATCGAATTTCCTCCTCGTGACACCAGGATCTTCTGATTCCGCAAAGCTCGAACTTGCTACAACCAATGCGCTCGATTCAAGGATCGACCTCAGTGGATTCAAGTTTCTGTCCTCCTTGGCGAAAGTCTTGGAAGATCGCTGGTATGAACTTCCGAATTTTGATGACGGGGTGTCCATGCTTGTCAGTCGAGAGGGGGATGCTGTGGAGTTGAAGGAATTTACCCTTGAGAAGCGTGGCCGAATGGCGGTGCGCGGAACGATGAGGAACGGCAAGGGTGGTCAAATCCGTGGCAAGATCCGGGTGGGGATTCCAGATGGAATGATCACATCCGTGAAGAACAAGCGTATCGATGCAATGTTTGGCCAGGTTCGTGAGAGATACCGCTGGATTGATCTTGAAATCGGCGGGACAAGCGCGGTGCCTACTGACAATTTCCTCGACCTCTACAACGCTGCAAGGGTCAGCCAAGAAGCCCGCGAGGCAGATACAGTGAGACCGGACTCGTTCGAGAATCTCATTGATCCCGAGTAAGTTGCGGACAGCTAAGCTCCCTGGGTGATTTCGATTCCGAGAAGGCAAACGTCATCGTCAAAATGGTGACCGTCGGAGAAGTTGAGAACGGTCTCGATGATATTGTCCAACCAGAGGCTCATGGGGGCCGTCGTGTCTTTGCTCGCAAGTTGTATTAGGCGGTTTTCCATAAATTGTTCGCCGTCTTTGTTTTCGGCTTCGAGCACCCCGTCGGTGAAGAGAAGAAGGCGCTTCGTTTCCGTAAGATCCATGGTTTGCAACGAGTAGCTGGCATCGGGGAATAGTCCCAAAGCTGGCCCTCTCTCGCCACGCTCGGTACAAAGTTGTCTGCTTGAATTCGCTTCAATTACTACCGGGCCGGGATGACCGGCACAGGAATAGGTAAGTGTTAGGTTCTCCAAATCGACGACGCCGTGAAAAGCCGTTGCGAACATGGTCACGTTTGCCTGCTTCAAAATTGACGCCAGCCCGCGGTTGACCCCTTCTAGGAAATGCTGGGATTGCCTTCCCTTGGTGCTCTGTGTTGCGAGTAGCCCCCGCAGCATCGAGACCACTAGCGCTGCCCGCACCCCGTGTCCCATCACATCGCAGATGAAAATCCCGTATTTTTGGCAGCCCAGCGGAATCACCTCGAAAAAGTCTCCCGCTAGACCGGATATCGGAAGATACCTAGAAGCGAAGGTTAGGTTGTTGCCGTTCTCAGAAGTCACTTTAGGGAATTTTGTCGTGAAAAGAGCATGCTGGATCTCGCGTGCTAGCTTTACCTCTTCCTCGTAGGATGCGTTTTTCTGTTGAAGCTCTCCGGCAAGCTCCGTTGCCTGCCGTTGTGCAAGCACGAGGGAAGTTACATCGCTTGAAACTCCGAAGGTGCCTTTGATTTTCCCCGCCTTGTCCCTCCATGGAAACTTCGAGGTCATCACGAACGTCTCGCGACCTTCACGCCACGTCTCGCACTCAAGTTGCTCGGTCATGGATTCACCCGTTTCTATAATCCGCTGCTCGTCGGACGCCGCCTTTTCCCAATGGGTGTTAGCAAAGAGATCGCTGTCGTGCTTTCCGATGAGATCCTTGGGGGAATCGAAACCGAGCCATTCGGCCATCCCCCGGTTCGACATCACGACTTTCGATTCCAGATCTTTAAAATAAATCTGGAGCGGCACGTGGTCGATCAGGTTCATCAAAAGGTGTCTCTCTTCCTCGATCTGTGACTCGGCCGCCTTGCGCAGGCTGATGTCGATCATTGATCCGGCGATCCGCGTCGCATCACCATTTCTGTCGCGGACTACTGTCCCGCGGATCCGCAGCCATCGCCATGAGCTGCTTCCTGTCTGCACTCGGGCATCGACGGCGAGTGTCTCGGGGCCGTGCTGTTCTAGCGCCTGACCCACTGCCCTGACGAACTCTGGTCTGTCCAGGTGGTGGATGGGCAGATGTGGTGGCAGAAAGAGGTTAGGGGCAAAGGATTCCGTGCATTCGAGAAATTCCAGGATGCGCCTTGAATAGTAGATATTTTTCTCCTCGGTAAGCCAGTCCCAGATCCCTTCGTTGGAGGCACGGAGGGCGAGTTCTAGCCGGTCGGAATCAAGCGTTTGTTCGGACATTGGTGGTCTTTTGGAAAAAGTTTTTGGACTACCCACTATGAAGGGGGAGCAACGGCACCGCATCAAGAAAGATCGTCCGGGAAAGGTTTCTAAAGCTGCGATCCGGGGTTGCCTTTTGTTGCCAAGTAGTTAAGAGGGTGGTGATGAAACGTCTCGCACTACTCACTGTATTGATAGCATTCGGCCTCGGTGCCTGTGAACGCCACAGCTTTGATGGACCGAACGGCACCCGTCAACTTCATGAGCACCACGGTGCCCATGATGTTCAGGATGCGCATGAAGAGAGCGGCCACCACACCGAGGGTGAAGGCGAGCACTCGCATTGATTTCCCCTACGGGTGAAGAACCCGTAACCTGCACTTGCTAAATACGGTGTTACCGTGCAGTGAGGCTCTGCCTTTAGGCATGAAATGAGTCTGGAAATTGGATTAACCCTGTTAGTGGTTTTGCTCACGTTGGTGGCGTTTGTCCGCGAATGGGCATCGCCCGACGTGCTTGCGCTGTCCATTCTCTGCCTCATCGTCGCTCTCGGGTTGATCGACATGAAGGACATGTCTGTCGTTTTCAGAAACGAAGCCCCGCTCACCATCGCATCGCTCTTTGTCATCGGTGGTGCACTTGAGAAAGCTGGTGCGGTAAACCAGATCGGCCAGATGCTGCGGAAGCGCGTAACTGGCGGCGTCCGTTCCTCCATCTTCGCATTCACTCTCGTTGCCGCATTCTTCAGCGCGTGGATGAACAATACCGCCATCGTTGCCATCCTTCTTCCTGTAGTTCTCGGCTTCGCCCGCTCTAAGGATATCGCCGCCTCCAAGCTTCTCATCCCGCTTTCCTATTCCTCCATCCTCGGCGGTTGTTGCACCCTCATCGGGACCTCCACGAACCTCCTCGTCAACGGTAGCCTAAAGGAATTGGGGCTCGAACCCATGGGCATGTTCACTCTCGCTCCCGTCGGCATCCCGCTTGCCATCGCGGGCATTGCATACTTGGTCGCATTCGGCCCCAAGCTCCTCCCGGACCGCTCCTCCATCACTGGCAGCCTCGAAATCGACTTCCGCACCACACCCCTCCACCACCTCCTCATCGGTGATGGCTCGCCATTGGTTGGGAAAAAACTTTTCGATACCGCTCTCGGTAGCAAGGACGCGGGAATCCACATCCTCGAGATCCGCCGCCGTGGCACTAGGCTCATGGTCCCTCTCAGCGAGGTTCAGGTGGAAAAGAACGATCGTTTCCTCGTAGCTCTGCATCGCCGGAAAGGCGGTGCGGAAAAAGCTGAAGAACTCTTTTCCGAGATCGGTGCCCAGGAACTTTCCATCGTGGATGGCCTTGTTTCTGAACTCGTTATCCCTGCTGAATCCTCCCTTGTCGGCAGGACCCTCGCAGCCTCCGATTTCCGCCAGCGCTACAACAGCGTTGTCCTCGCAGTCCATCGCAGTGGCCTGAATATCACCAGCCGTATGGCGGAGCTTTCCCTCGACAGGGGAGACACCCTCCTCGTCATCACAGCGGTGAATAACCTTCCCGCTCTGAAGGAGACCCGTGATTTCGTCCTCACAGACACCATCGAGGAAAAGCCGGTGGATGATCTCCCTGTGCCAGTGAGGAAATGGCCGATCATCCTTTCTTGGGCTGTCCTCGCTACGGTGGTTCTAACCGTATCTATCACGGATCTCCTCAGTCGCGTCAGTCCGTCAATCCCGGCCATCCCCATTCACTATGCAGCCATGGTCGGCGCGCTGGCACTCCTTTGGGCTGGCATCCTCACTCCGCGGGAAGCCTACGCTAGTGTCGATTGGCAAGTGCTGCTCATGCTCTACGGTCTCCTCGGTCTCGGAATGGCGATGCAGAGCACCGGCACCGCCCAATGGCTCGCGCACCATCTGGTTTCCATTACAGAGTCCTTCGTCTCCCCGGAAATGCTGCCCTTCGTCCTGCTCTGGCTGGTATTCATTCTTACCACCATGCTGACCGAGGTTCTCTCGAACAACGCCACCGCCGTCATGATGGTTCCAATCGTTGTCCGCATCGCCACCGAGCTGGATGTCAGTTCGCGCCCGTTCATCGTGGGCATCACCATTGCCGCCTCCGCGTGCTTCGCCATGCCCATGGGCTACCAGACCCACATGATGGTCTATGGCCCCGGCGGCTACCGCTTCTCCGACTACCTTCGCACTGGCATCCCGCTGAATCTCATCTGCTGGGTTATCAGCTGCTCGCTCATTCCCTTCATCTGGGATTTTTGAGAAAACGACCGATTCTTGTGGGAAGATGAACCACGGATGAACACGGATCGGATTCTTCGTGCCGGGGTTCTGCTTTCCTATCTTCTGTGTGATTGAAAATCTCAACCCACAGCCACAAGAATCCGATCTGCTTAGATCCGCGTCCATTTGACGGAGAGATTTGATTTTTTAGTCCGTCTATCTCCGCTGGCCGAGTCCACCTCATCAAGCATGTTCAGCACACGTCCTGCATCCAGTCGTAGTAATTCAGTAACGATTTTCCGATAAATCGCATCGGATGTCTTGTTCTTTTCCGCCCGCCGGAATCACTCGCACAGGGAATTCACACGAATTAGCGAGGCTTGCCTTGTGCGTTGGTCTCGGGAGTGCTCGGGATTCCGACTGAAATAAATAGAGCCTCCAGAAGCAGGATGAGAGCGAGAACTGCAAGCCGTATGAAATTCATTATTATTGGCAGAACAGTAGGTATTGATCGAGCCCGCGACAGCGGGGTTCGCTCGAATCCTCCATTTCCTTTCTAAGGAAATATTGTAGCGGAGAAGTCAAGCTCCGGGGCCTTCGATCGACTTTCTTGGAATGGGCGGGGGAGTAATATGGAGAAGGGTGTTTTCACCCCCTTTGCGGAGGATGGGGAAAGAGCTTGGGTTGTGAAAGGGGTTGGAAACGCCCTTCTACATATTGGAGTGTCTTGCCACGGGCAGTAATCCGGTGTGAAGTCACTGCGACGTGATTTTTGATTTTCCGGAGAGTTTTCTGGTGATCCCTTTGGTGGGGTTGGTGGGATGGTTTTGGCCTCGGCTGGGTTTGTTCCGTCCGCTGCGGGTGTTGATCATACTGGTGCTGGTGTTCGCGCTGGCGGGGCCTAAAGTAAGGAGGCAGCAGAATGCGCTGGATCTGATTGTGTTGCTGGATAGATCCGACTCTACGGAAGACCTGATCGACAAGGGGCTGCCGGAGTGGACGCGGCTGCTTGAGAAATCGAAGCCGGGGCGGAAGGATACGCTGCGCTTTGTGAACTTCGCGGCGGAGGTGGCGGATGCGGGGATAGACGGATCGTCTTTCACAGGATCGCGTAAGCTGACGAAAACAGGGCTGGCTGTCTCCAATCTGATGGCGCAGGTGGATGGGAAACGCCCGACGCGACTTCTGCTTTTCACAGATGGATACGCGACCGAGCCGCTGGTGGAGGCGGCGGCGCAGATGAAACAGCGTGGCGTGCCCCTGGATTTTCGACTGATCCGTGATGAGACCACCGAAGACGTGCGGCTTGCGCGGCTTTCCTTTCCTGAGCGGGTGCAGGTGGGCGAGCCGTATCTGATCTCCGTGCTGGTGCGGGGGAATGAGGACGGCGAGGTGCCGCTGGTGCTGAAACGCAACGGGCAGCTTCTGGTGGAGACGAAGGTGAAGATCATCGACGGGGTGGGGACGGCGGAGTTCACGGATAGGATTCCGAAAGTGGGAAGCTACGAGTATGATGCGGAGATTCGCCCGGAAAAAGACGCGCATCCGGGGAACAACCGGCAGGCGCGGTGGATCGAGATCACCGGCGGGCCTCGACTGCTGTTAGTGACGAAATACACGGACGATCCGGTGGCGCAGGCGATGGCGGACATGGATTACGATGTGCAGGTGGTGAGTAATCTCGGCCAGCTCAAGCCGGGTCTGCTGGCTGGGACGAAGGCGGTTGTTTTCAATAACGTCCCGGCGCACGAAATCCCGGGTGATTTCATGAGGTCGCTGGATTTCTTTGTGCGGGAGCAGGGCGGTGGATTTTTGATGGCAGGCGGGAAACGCTCGTTTGGTTCGGGTGGGTATTTCCAATCCGAGATCGACGAGCTCTTACCCATCTCGATGGAGCTGAAATCTGAGCACCGCAAGCTGGCGGTGGCGCTGGCGATCGTGATGGACAGATCCGGCTCCATGGGAATGGGCGTGGCCGGTGGGAAGACCAAGATGGATCTTGCGAACTCCGGGGCGGTCTCTGCAACGAACCTGCTGGGAATGATGGATCAAATCACGGTCTTCGCGGTGGATAGCGAGCCGACGAAAGTGGTGAAGCTCACGTCGGTGGGCGGGCAGCAGAAGGAGATCAGTCGGAAGATCACACGGATTAGCTCCGGCGGCGGGGGGATTTATGTTTATACGGGGCTGAAGGCGGCATGGGAGGAATTGCGCAAATCGCAAGCGGGCACGCGGCACGTGATCCTTTTCACCGATACCCAGGATACCGAGGAACCAGGGGCTTATAAGAAACTGATAGCGGAAATGACCAAGGAGGGGGCGACGATTTCGGTGATCGGACTGGGCACGGACAAGGACGTGGATGCGGAACTCTGCCGGGACATTGCGAAGCTGGGCAACGGACGGATCTTCTTTTCTGATAGGCCGATGGACATCCCGCAAATCTTCGCGCAGGAGACGGTGACCATCGCGAGATCTGCTTTCCTAGATGAGCCGGTGGGGGCGCTGGCATCCGGGCGATGGGGTGAAATTTCCCCGAAGCCGCTGGACTGGATGAAGGAGCTGGGCGGCTACAATCTCTCGTATGCACGGAAGGGTTCGACCGTTTCCTTGGTGAGCACGGATGAGTATGTTGCTCCTCTTGTAGCGCACGCGCGACGTGGGCTTGGGAGGACGGCGGCGGTTTCGTTTCCGTTGGGCGGAGAGTTTTCCGAAGGAGTGAGGAAATGGGACGGCTACGGGGATTTTATGCAGACCATGGGTCGCTTCTTGATGGGGCAGGACATGCCTCCGGGGATCGCGATCCGGCACAAGGTGGAGGGCACGCGTCTGAATCTGGATCTGCTCTATGATGCGGAGCAATGGGGCGAGCGCCTGAGCAAGGATCCGCCGACTGTGCGCCTTCAGGACAGTGCTGGCGGGCCGGTGTATGAATTACCATGGCGGCGTATCGCTCCGGGACATTTCTCCCTGAGTAGGGATCTAGATGAGGGTAGTGTGGTAAAAGGCGCGATCCGTGTGGGGGATAACGCGCTGGGATTTGGGCCGGTGAGTGTGGGGTCTAGCGTCGAGTGGGCGTTCGAGCCGGAGAGGCTTGCGGAGCTGAGATCCGTTTCCCATCAGACGAACGGGCGGGAGCTTCTTAATCTGGAAGAGGCGTGGAAACGCCCTCCGTATGTGGCGGCAAATTCGTTGAGCGTGCCGTTGGGAATTTCGCTTGTGCTGCTTGTTTTGTTGGATGCTCTGATCACGAGAACAGGCTGGAAATTGCCGGAATTCGTGAAGTGGGAGAAGAGGGTGAAGGTTAAGAAAGTGAAGGCGCCTAAGCCTGTGGTGGCGAAGGTGGAAGTCGCTGAGAAGAAAGAAGGCACGCCGGCTGAAGCAATCGCTCCTTCTGCGCGCCGCTCGCGATTCCAGAAGGCGAAGGATAGGAAGTAGGAGTCGAAGACCGGTGCCTGGCGGCACAGCTTATCGATTCCTAGAAGATCCCGAGATTGATATCGTCAGAGTCGGGGCCCTCGAAATGCTCGGAGACGAACTCCTGCCATGTCTTCTGGCTTTCTGGGGAGAGGGAGGCGGTGATGGTGGCTACACATCCCGAGCACATGAGCAGGGGTAGCGCTCCGTCGATGAGGGAGCCGTCCTGGCGGAAATGAGCGGAGAGGGTGAAGCCCTCCGTTTTCTCGCGCGGGATGCGGCAGGCGACGCAGTTGTCCAGGCGTTGCTCGGGCTTCTCCAGTGCCATCCAGTCGAGAAGGCGCTGTTCCCAGTCGATGTTGGTTTCCAAGAAATCGCGGATGGCGGCTTTGGAGGGATCGCTGAAACGGTTCGAGACACTGTCCCGGCACTTTTCACAGACCGCGTATTCCATGATGCACTCAGAGCGGTGGTAGTGCTTGTTGACTACCCAAGAATCCGCCGCGAGGGGCAGGAGTTGGGTGCAGACTTTGCAAGTCTCGAAGGGTCTGTCGGTTTCGAGGGAATTGAACCACTGCTGCAGCTTTGACATGGGTTGAGGATGGGGTTTTCTGTGAGATTTGGCAACTGGGAGTTGGGATAAGGCTTGGGTTGAGGCTTGGGTTGAGGCTTGGGTTGAGGCTTGGGTTGA
>TARA_B110000037_G_scaffold51957_1_pt1 | contig 17390 bp, 14 predicted proteins | sample TARA_B110000037 | Tara Oceans TARA_B110000037 (sample SAMEA4397196) | marine metagenome | biome: Polar Biome; feature: [MIX] marine epipelagic wind mixed layer (ENVO:01000061); material: water (ENVO:00002006), including particulate matter (ENVO:01000060) such as... | depth 10-100 m
TTTTAAAAATGAAAATGGCAAAACCATTAAACTGTAAAAAAAGCCTCGCTAATGCGAGGCTTTTTTTTTTGATTTTTTTTACGTACTACGAAGTCTGTAGACTTCGCAGAGCGAGGTAATAAGTTTTCGGGACATTAAATGTTGTAAAAAACCACTGTGAAGCAAGCCTCACAGGGGTTTTTATTTATGGTATAATTAGAGTAATCCTAAAGTCTAGGACACTGTTGTATTAGGTATTGTTATTTGATTGAGAAATCAAAAACAGATTGATTTGTACGTCCAGTAGGCACATTTCCTTGATAAATAAAGCAATACTCACCCGGCTCTAAACGCTCAGGTACTACTGTAAATTTGTTATTTCCAATAGTTTCGATTTTGAATGGAATTGAAGCTTTTGGATCGATACCATTACTGCTTGTAAACATATTAGATTTTGAAGTGATAACTTCTCTAAGATTTTTAGATTTCTTAACTCTCATTTTTACTAACACAAACTCATTTGGAGAGGTTGCAACTCTAAACCACCAGTTAAATAATCCAGGTTTCTCACCTTGAAAATTTTGCATATTATCTGCGCCAGTATCAGGACTAAATATGAACGTGAATTCTGGCTTTGTTGAATTAATAACATTGTTAGAGGTTCTTTTTGGTAATTGAGATTTTACTTTGGCGTTAATCAAACCAGACACTAATTGTTGTGCCACTGCATTTTGATTAGTTCCAGAAAATACAGAAGCCAAAATTGGTTTCGTAGTATCGTCTGCTGCTAAGTAATAAATCCCTGTTTTGGATTTTGTACTAAACTGTGCTTTTTGCATTACTAAGGCAATCACCTCAGAAGATACGCCAGATTTTTTGAGCTCTGATAGCGCAGATATTGATGCGTCAAAATCAACATCAGAAGCGTTGATTTTACTCATAATAATAGTCTCATCAAATCCTAATTCTTTCATTTGAATTATAGATTCATTTGTAACGACTTCCTGAGCGTACGTAAATTGAGTTGTTACTGCAAGTAACAAGATTGATAGTATTAATTTTTTCATAATAAAAGTTTAAATTGGATTTCAAAGGTATAACAAAAAATATTAAAAAGAAATGTGTTTCTTTGTTAAGAATTTTAAACCATAAAATGACAGGAACCGTTTATAAATCCACAGGGAGTTGGTACTCTATCAAAACTCCAAATGGAGACTTCTATGAATGCCGTATAAAAGGAAAATTTCGAATTCAGGGCATTAAAAGCACAAACCCTTTAGCCGTTGGCGATCGTGTAGATTTTGATTTAGAAACGAGTAACAATACCGAAACAGGAGTTATTACTACTATTCATCCCCGTCAGAACTATATTGTTAGAAAATCAGTCAACCTCTCCAAACAAACGCACATCATTGCTAGTAATATAGATCAAGTTTTTTTATTAATCACTATTGATAACCCTCCAACCTTTACAAGTTTTATAGATCGTTTTTTAGCAACATCAGAGGCTTATGCGATTAAAGCTGTTTTATTGTTCAATAAAGTTGATGTTAATGACGAAGCTACACAGAAAATTGTTGAAGGTCTAACCGTTCTCTATGAAAGTATAGGTTATCAATGTTTAAGTATTTCAGCTGTAAGTGGAACTAACCTAGAAGCAGTCAAAACATTAATGACGGGCAAATCAAGTATGTTTGCTGGACATTCAGGTGTTGGAAAGTCAACTTTAGTCAATGCCATTGAACCGGGCTTAAATATTAAAACAAAAGAAATATCAGAGCAACATAAACAAGGACAACATACAACGACCTTTGCGGAAATGTTTGACCTTAGTTTTGATGCTCAAATTATTGACACGCCTGGGATCAAAGGCTTTGGAGTAGTTGATATGGAGCCTTCAGAAATTGACAATTATTTTCCAGAGTTATTTGCACTAAAACAAGGCTGTAAATTCAACAACTGCTTGCATTTACACGAACCACAATGTGCTGTGAAATCAGCGCTCGAAAACCATCAAATTGCAGCATCGCGCTATAAAAGCTACATCCAAATCTTGGAAGGCGATGAGGAGCATTACCGAACTGATAATTACGAACCAAAATGAGAGCAGTGATTCAACGCGTATCTCAAGCTAGTGTAACCATTGATAGTACTAAAGTAGCAGAAATAGGACCGGGGTTATTAGTATTCTTAGGAATTATTGACAGCGATACTTCAGAGGATATTCTATGGTTGAGCAACAAACTGACAAATCTTCGTATTTTTAATGATGCGGACGGCGTCATGAACACCTCTCTTAAAGATAGCCAAGGAGCCGCCATTGTGGTGAGCCAGTTTACATTGTATGCCCAAACCAAAAAAGGCAACCGCCCCAGTTATATCAAAGCGGCAAAACCAGAAGTAGCCAAACCACTCTATGAGCAATTTGTTCGGCAATTTGAAACCGATTTAGTGCAAACAGTCCAAACGGGCGAATTTGGCGCCGACATGAAAGTCGCCCTGTTGAATGATGGTCCCGTCACAATTATTATAGATTCAAAAGAGCGAGGGTACTAGTAGCAGCAACGCAAACTATCTCGTTTTCTATCCTAATTTAAAATAATTTTTATATATTTATTGATGATAATATATCTGTACCCCAACCTATCAAAATCTTTAAATTGAAACGACACCCTAATTCACCTATAAATCTACTTTATTATGTTCTTCAAAAAACTTACCGGCTTTTGCCTGTTCCTTAATGCCTTAGTAGTCTTTTCTCAAGACCGCCCAGAGCTTGCGATATCTAATATAGACAAAATGATGACAGACCATGCGAATGCTGTTGTTAGACACAACAAGATAGTTGTGTCTTTAAAGTCGTCTAGTCAAATGTCTATTAAAGAAAAGCGAATAATTTCGGTATTAAACGAAAAAGGAAATGATAAGATAGATGCCTTTGCGTATTACGATAATAATGTCAGAATTAAAACCCTTCAAGTGTTGGCGTTTGATGCTTTTGGAAATGAAATTAAGAAAATAAAAAAGAATGATTTTAAAGATGTCAGCGCAGTTAGTGGCGGGACTTTATACTCAGATTCACGAGTCAAATATTTAGAATACACACCTATTAATTATCCCTATACAATACAATTTACCTGCAAAACTATTACCGAAAACACCGCATTTATTCCGTCATTCAAACCTGTTGACGGTTATTTTATGAGTACAGAAACAAGTTCGTATGAAATAAATTATCCCACAGATATCACAATTCGAAAGAAAGAAAAAAACATTGAAAACACAGACATTGATAGAGAAAATAGTGCAGGTAGAATTTTTTATAACGCTAAAAACATCCCCGCACTTAAACCTGAAGATTATAGTCCGTCATTTAGAGAGATCATCCCAAAAGTTTTATTTGCATCAAAACAATTTACATTAGAAGGCGTAGATTCTGTCGTCGAAAATTGGGACGACTTTGCTAAATGGATGTATCATGATTTGATTAAAGTTACGCACGATTTATCAGAAACTACTGTTAATGAAATTCAAGAACTGGTTAGAAATGAAAAGAGCAAGCTCGAAAAAGCCAAAAAAATATATCAATACGTACAAGATAAAGTGAGGTATATAAGTGTGCAAGTTGGCATTGGAGGATGGAAACCGTTTAACGCTTCGGATGTAGACAGATGGAGTTATGGAGATTGTAAAGCACTCACTAATTATACCATGTCGCTCTTGGAAGCAGTAAATATTGAATCTAATTATAGTGTGGTTTATGCGGGAAGCTCCCAAAGAAGTATCGAGAAGGATTTTACTTCAATTCAAGGTAATCATGTAATTCTTAATATTCCTCAAGAAAACCAAGAGGATGTTTGGTTAGAGTGCACAAGTCAGAAAATGCCATTTGGATTTATTGGCGATTTTACTGACAATAGAGATGTCTTAGTGATAACTCCAGAAGGCGGCAACATAAAACGCACTAAAAAATATACGACAGAAGAAAATACTCAAAAGATCAAAGGGGATTACAAAGTATTAGATGACGGATCTATTAGCGTAAATGCAACCCTGAGTTCTAAAGGCATACAGTATGACGGTAAATATTGGTTAGAATCTGAAACAGAAAGAGATTTAGATACACATTATAAAGATCGATGGAATTACATCAATAATATATCTATCGATGCGATGTCTATTGTGAATGATAAAGACAGGATTGTGTTTACCGAAACCCTAAGTTTTAAGGCCACAAATTATTCTAAAATAGTAGCGAATAGAATGTTGTTAACTGTAAACGCGCTTAACCGAAATACGCATATTCCAGATCGGTACAGGAATAGAAAATTATCGCTATTAATCAAGAGAGGCTTTAAAGATTTAGATGAGGTCGAAATCACATTACCACAAAATTACAGAGTAGAGTCGCTGCCTCATAAAAAAATAATTAAAAACAAATTTGGGAGTTATTCTTCAGAAGTGATTGTTAAAGACGAAAATATGTTGGTTTATAAAAGAGAATTCATTGTAAATGATGGTGAATTTCCTAAAGAAGCCTATAGCGATTTTAGAAATTTTTACAAAGAAGTTTCTAAACAAGATAACTTAAAAATAGCATTAATTAAAAACGAATAATAAATGAAAAATTTAGCCTCCCTACTAATTCTATTAGTTGTAAGCCAACTAAGCAGTGCACAAAACTATAAATTTGGAAAGGTCTCAAAAGAAGAACTCGAAGAAAAATTTAATCCATTGGATTCATCAGCAAGCGCCACCTATTTATATAAATACCGAAAAACATTTTTCGAATACCAACAAAGTACAGGGTTTGAGTTAGTCACAGTAGTCCACGAACGTGTAAAAATATACAACCAACAAGGGTTTGATTATGCAACAAAAGCTGTAAGTCTTTACAAAAGTAATTCAAATCAAGAAAAAGTAACGAATATAAAAGCCTACACTTATAATTTAATTGATGGCAAAATTGAAGGTACAAAACTTAAAAAAGATGGTATTTTTAAAACAGAAACCTCTAAATACCGAAATCAAACTAAATTTACGATGCCCAACATTAAAGAGGGCTCAGTCGTAGAGTACTCCTATAAAATAATTTCTCCCTTTTATCAAAATATAGATGAATATCAATTTCAGCATGCGATTCCAATTAAAAAATTAGAAGCAGAATTTCAAACACCAGAATACTATAATTTCAAGGTTAATATGAAAGGGTTTTTACCAATCACTCCAAAAATAGAAAACAGAAGAGGAAAGCTTAAATATAAGAACAAAATACCAATAAATGAGAATAAAGCATTAGATGCAACGACCCATTATCGAACTGGAGAAGTTGAGTTTAATAAAACAGTAACAACATATAATTTAGAAAACGTTCCAGCTTTAAAAGAAGAACCTTATGTGAATAATATTAATAACTACAGAGCTTCCGTTAAATATGAATTATCATATAAAAAATTACCAAATTCTAATATAGAATATTACTCTTCAATTTGGGAAGATGTGGTTAAAGCTGTATATAAGCGTTCTGAATTTGGTGCGGAATTGAGTAAATCGGGCTATTATAAAGATGATATCGATGCGCTTATTAACACGGTTTCAGATCCAGAAAGAAGAATTTCGTTAATCTTTGATCACGTTAAATCTAGAGTGAAATGGAATGGATATTACAGTAAATACACTAACGATGGTGTAAAAAAAGCATACAAAACACAGGTTGGAAATGTAGCGGAAATTAATTTAATGTTAACATCCATGCTGCGCTATGCAGGGTTAAACGCAAACCCAGTTTTGGTGAGCACAAGGCGGAACGGCATCCCAATATTCCCAACGAGAGAAGGCTATAATTATGTTATTTCATGTGTTGAGTTACCAACGGGTAACGTTTTATTAGATGCAACTAATAAATATGGTTCCCCAAATATTCTACCATACAGAGCTTTAAATTGGGAAGGTAGAATTATTAAGAAAAGCGGCACATCGAGTTTGATTAGTTTGTATCCTGAAGAAAATTCAAAAACAACAACTTTAATGTTGATTAATTTATTTGAAGATGGCGACATAACAGGGGACTTCAGAGAGGTTAAAACAAACCATTCAGCCCTATCTTACAGAAATAGGTACAGTAATTCCGATAAAGATGATTTTATTGAAAAGCTAGAAAACAAGTATGAAGGTTTAGAGCTTTCCGATTTTGAAGTAACTAATTTAGACGATTTGATGAAACCTATTATAGAAATTTATAAATTTACCATTGAAAGTCAAGCGGATATTATTGGTGATAAAATTTATTTTTCACCTTTATTTTTTTTAAAAACAAAAGAAGACCCTTTTAAATTAGAAAAAAGAGAATTTCCAGTAGACTTTGGGTATCCATATACTAGTTTATATAGAATAACAATTAAATTACCCGAAGGCTATATAGTAGAGTCGATGCCGAAAACTGAAGCTTTTGCTTTGCCAGAGAATTTAGGGGTATTTAAATATAATTTATCCCATAATGAATCAACAATACAACTAGTAATAGAGACAAAAATAAACACACCAATCATTCCTTCTTTTTATTATGACACATTAAAAGCGTACTTTAACAAACTCATAGAAAAAGAAAACGAACAAATAGTTTTAACGAAAAAATAAATGGAACTTCAACACGCACAAAAAACTGTCGATAACTGGATCAAAGCCCATGGCGTTCGCTATTTTAATGAACTCACAAATATGGCACAACTTACTGAAGAAGTCGGCGAAGTCGCACGGATTATTTCCAGACGTTATGGAGAGCAAAGCGAAAAAGAAAGTGACAAAAATAAAGACCTTGGTGAAGAATTAGCCGATGTTTTATTCGTTGTTCTTTGTTTAGCCAATCAAACTGGTGTAAATTTGCAAGAGGCTTTTGATAAAAAGCTAGAAATAAAAACCAAACGGGATCATAACCGTCATCACAGCAACGAAAAACTAAAATAGATTTTGCATCTTTTCCTTCAAAATTCAAGCATAAACCCAAGTACAAATATTACAATTACAGGGTCCAAAAGTGAGTCTAACCGACTCTTATTACTAAAAGCGCTTTTTAAGAATTTAGAAATTCAAAACGTCTCTAATTCAGATGATAGTCAATATATGCTCAAAGCTTTACGTTCTGAAGCGACGACAGTAGATATTCACCACGCCGGAACCGCCATGCGTTTTTTGACCGCCTATTTTGCCACTTTAGAAGGACGAACTACACTGTTGACGGGGTCTCAACGAATGCAAGAACGTCCCATCAAAATTCTTGTCGAAACCTTAAGAGCACTAGGCGCCGATATTGAATATGACAAAGAAGAAGGCTATCCGCCGTTGCGTATTACAGGAAAAACTTTATTAAAAGACGAGGTTCGAATGAAAGCCAATGTTAGTAGTCAATATATCTCTGCATTACTATTAATGGCAACAAAACTTAAAAAGGGATTAACTTTACACCTTGATGGCAAAATCACGTCGGTTCCCTACATTAATATGACGCTATCCTTACTAAATCAATTGGGTGTTGAAACTAGTTTTGAGGGGCAAGTCATTCAGGTAAACCCCTATTTGGAGACCGTTTCCAAAACTTTTACTGTAGAATCTGATTGGTCATCAGCGTCCTATTTTTATAGCATTATAGCATTAAGCCCTGTGGGAACTCAGGTTAATTTAAGTACATACAAAAAAGACAGTTTACAAGGCGATGCCGTGTTACAAGAAATTTATGCGCAGTTGGGTGTTAAAACTAGTTTTGAAGGCGCGCAAATCAACTTACAAAAAGTAAATACTAGCTTACCCGAATGTTTAAATTTAGATTTAGCCAATGCGCCAGACATCGCACAAACAATTGTGGTGACTTGTCTAGCACTTCAGGTAAAATGTAATCTAACAGGCTTGCACACACTGAAAATTAAAGAGACAGACCGTTTGCAAGCGCTTAAAAATGAAATTTATAAGTTTGGAACGTCCATTGAGATCACCAATGATAGTTTACATCTTTCAGAACTTCACCCATTAAAACCGGGAGCTGTTGTAGAAACCTATAATGATCACCGTATGGCAATGGCCTTTGCGCCCTTGGCGTTGAGAGCAGCGTTTTCAATAAATGAAGCAGAAGTAGTTTCAAAATCCTTTCCTGATTATTGGGATAATTTGGAGGAATTAGGGTTCAATATTTCCAAAACCAAAAAATAAAGGTTCAATTACTTGACAAGGCCTATTTTGAGGTTGTATATTCGCAGCTTGATACTTAAAAACCAAGCATGAAATTATCGCATTTTAACTTTGAATTACCAGATGAATTATTAGCAGAATATCCTGCAGAAAACAGAGATGAGTCTCGACTCATGGTTTTGAACAGGAAAGAGCAAACCATCGAACATAAAATGTTTAAAGATTTGATCAATTATTTTGATGAGGATGATGTGATGATTCTTAACGACACCAAAGTATTTCCGGCAAGACTGTTTGGGAATAAAGAAAAAACGGGTGCTCGTATCGAAGTTTTTCTTCTTAGAGAGCTCAATGCAGAACAACGTCTTTGGGATGTATTAGTAGATCCCGCTCGAAAAATTAGAATTGGTAATAAATTATACTTTGGTGAAGATGAATCTTTAGTTGCTGAGGTTATTGATAATACAACATCAAGAGGTCGTACTCTTCGTTTTTTGTATGATGGATCTTATGAAGAATTTAGAAAAAAACTAACTGAACTTGGTCAAACTCCGTTGCCAAAATATATCAACCGAGAAGTTGAACCAGAAGATGAAGAGCGTTACCAAACAATTTATGCTAAAAACGAAGGTGCAGTTGCAGCGCCAACCGCAGGACTTCACTTTTCTAAGCATTTATTGAAACGTCTAGAAATCAAAGGTGTTAATTTTGCTGAAATCACGTTACACGTCGGCTTAGGAACCTTTAACCCTGTTGAAGTCGAAGATCTTTCTAAACATAAAATGGATAGTGAAGAAATTATTATCCCTGGAACTACAGCCACAACGATCAACAAAGCATTGGTTGAAAAGCGCCGTATTTGTGCTGTTGGAACCACGGCTATGCGTGCTATTGAAAGTTCGGTATCTTCTAAAGGCAACTTAAATGAGTATGCGGGCTGGACCAATAAATTTATTTTCCCTCCTTTTGAGTTTTCAATTGCAAACTGTATGATTACAAATTTTCATACACCAAAATCAACACTATTAATGATGACTGCTGCATTTGGAGGTCATGATTTTGTGAAAAGAGCTTATGAAGAAGCCGTTAAAGAAAAATATAAATTTTATAGCTATGGTGATGCCATGCTAATCATTTAATAAACGTTAAAAGCCTCATAACAGAGGCTTTTTTTATCTCCATCAATTATTCACCTGATATGAGTTCCATTAAAAAAGACATACGTGCATTGTCTAAAGAAGACCTTCGATCTTTTTTCACAACGCAAGGCGATCAAGCGTTTAGAGGCACACAAGTCTATGAATGGCTTTGGCAAAAAGGGGCACATCACTTTGATGACATGACCAACTTGTCAAAAGATACGCGTCAGATGTTAGATGCAAACTTTAGCATTAACCACATTAAAGTGGATTCAATGCAACGAAGCTCAGACGGCACAATTAAAAATGGGATTCGTCTTCATGATGGAATGATTGTAGAATCAGTTTTGATTCCGACCGCCAAACGATCCACTGCTTGTGTATCGTCTCAAGTTGGCTGTAGTCTAGATTGCAAATTTTGTGCGACTTCGCGTTTAAAACGTATGCGAAACCTCAATCCAGATGAGATTTATGATCAAGTCGTTGCTATCGATAAACAAAGTAAATTATATCACGATCGTCCACTTTCCAACATTGTATTTATGGGAATGGGAGAGCCATTGATGAACTATAATAACGTCCTTAAAGCTATTGATAAAATCACCTCCAAAGAAGGATTAGGGATGTCTCCAAAGCGTATTGTAGTATCCACATCTGGAGTGCCAAAAATGATTAAAAAAATGGCAGATGATCAGGTTAAATTTAACTTGGCCGTGTCTCTTCATTCCGCAATTGATAGTGTTCGAACATCTATTATGCCGTTTAATGAAACCTTTCCTTTAAAAGATTTGCGTGAAGCACTACAACATTGGTATGCTGCTACCAATCGCATCATCACTTATGAATACGTCGTATGGGAAGGTATTAACGATACTAAAACCGATATTGAAGCACTGATAAAATTCTGTCAATTTGCACCTAGTAAAGTCAATCTTATAGAATACAATCCCATTGATGACGGCATCTTTCAACAAGCTAATTCTACTGCTATCGACTTATATGTGTCAATGTTAGAAGCAAAAAACATTACGGTCACTGTTCGCCGTTCACGTGGCAAAGATATTGATGCTGCTTGTGGACAACTCGCCAATAAAGACAAGGCCTAGAAACGTAGTCTCAAAAAAAACTTAAGGAGCAGGATTCGGGATTGTTGCGTGAATAGCATCAATACGATCTAAAGTTTCCTGCGTGAGTTCAGTGTTAATACTCTCTATATTTTCTTTAAGCTGATCCAAATTAGTGGCGCCAATAATGTTGCTCGTTACAAATGGTCTTTGGTTTACAAAAGCTAAAGACAATGTTGTTAAACTGATTCCTAAGTCTTGAGCTAATTTCATATACTGCTTGGTTGCTTCAGTGGATTGTGTACTGCTATAGCGAGCAAAACGCGGAAATAATTTTAGACGTGCATTATCGGCAGCAGTACCCTCAATATATTTTCCAGACAGTACGCCAAAGGCTAAAGGAGAATAGGCTAAAAGTCCAATGTTTTCTCGCAAAGACACTTCTGCTAAATCGCCTTCATACACACGATTCAATAACGAATAGGCATTTTGAGCTGTACTAATAGAGGTTAGATTGTCTTTTCTGATTTCTTCTACATAACGCATTGTACCCCAAGCTTTTTCGTTAGAGATGCCGATGGCTCTGATTTTACCAGCATCGACAAAACTTTTTAATGCATGTAAAACGTCATTAAAATTATCAACCCATGGATCGTTTGGACTTGGCTTGAAATCTCGTACTCCAAAAGTATTGGTATGACGCTCTGGCCAATGGAGTTGATACAAGTCGATGTAGTCTGTTTGTAAGCGTCCGAGTTCCAAATCGATTGCTTCTTTAATGGTATTAGCACTAAATCCAGAGGTTCTAATATGGGCAGTGTAGTCGCCAATTCCTGCAATTTTACTTGCTATTATAACCTTGTCTCTAGTGTTGTTTTTTTTAAGCCAGGTACCAATATACTTACTCGTTAGTCCTTGAGTTTCTGCCGTGGCAGGCACCGGATACAGTTCCGCCGTATCAATGAAATTAACCCCGTGATCGAGCGCATAATCCATTTGTGCATGGCCTTCCGCTTCTGTGTTTTGGTTTCCCCAGGTCATCGTTCCTAGGCATATTTTACTTACTTTAATAGCTGTACTTGGAAGTGTGGTGTATTTCATTAATCGTTATTTAAAAGCTTTGATATTTCGTCTAATTTTGGGGTTAATACGATTTCAATTCGTCTGTTTTTGGATTTCCCTTCAGTCGTTTCGTTTGAAGCAATTGGCGCAAATTCGCCACGGCCAGCCGCTGTTAAGCTTTTTGGATTGATCGCGGTATTTTCACTCAAAATTTGAACGATCGCAGTGGCGCGTTTGGTGGAGAGATCCCAGTTATTAGCAATTTGTCCACGACTTGAAAAAGGATCATTATCCGTATGGCCTTCGATCAAAACGACAATGTCAGGATTGTCTTCCAAAACGGTTCCTAACTGTTCGATAGCTACACGACCTTCTGTACCAACAGCCCAGCTGCCCGACTTGAACAATAATTTGTTTTCCATAGACACATATACTTTTCCATCGCGTTGTTCCACGGTGAGTCCTTTGCCCTCAAAAGCAGTAAGCGCCTTAGAAATCGCATTTTTCAAATCTAGCATTGCTTGATCTTTGGAAGCAATCAGCGCTTCTAATTCTGCAATGCGTTGTGAGCGCTCTTGCATGTCTGCTTCGAGTTTTAAAAGTCGATCATTTTCTGCCGCTAAGGCCAGTTCTTTGGCTTCTAACTGTGCCAAAAGCTCTCTATTTTTTTGGACATTATCAGCGATGGCAATTGAACTATTTTGCTCTAAGGCTGTATAAGCGTCATTCAGAGTATCGTACTTTTTTTGAAGCGCTGTCACATCTTGTTGCAGTTGATTGCGTTCTAAAAGGGTTGCATCATAATCACTTTGCAATTGATCAAACTGATTTTGAAGCGTGTTTTTAGCATTTAAAACCCCTTCACTATCGGCATTTAAAGTGTCATAATCATTTTTAAGGGTTGTGTACTTTCCTTCTAATTCCTTATAAAGTTTTGAGGACACACATGAAATAGTTGTGAAGCTTAGAACGGTTAAAATTAAGAGTCTTTTGATCATTGTATATTAATTTATAAAATTATGTTTATTGTAATTCAACTAAAACAGGACAGTGGTCACTATGAACTGCTTCAGACAGGATAACGGCGCGTTTTAGTTTTTCTTGTAAGGGTTGCGAAACTAATGTGTAGTCTAACCGCCATCCTTTGTTGTTGGCTCGTGAATTTGCACGGTAACTCCACCAACTATAATTATGGGGTTCTGAATTAAACTCGCGAAAGGCATCTATAAAACCATTACCCAAAAATCGGGTCATCCATTCACGTTCTTGAGGTAAAAAACCAGAAACATTTTTATTTCTAACAGGGTCATGAATGTCAATTGCTTCATGACAAATGTTATAATCGCCACAAATCACTAGATTAGGCACTTCTTTTTTAAGCGTATTTATATAGTTTTGAAACAAATCCATATACTCTAGCTTATGTTCTAAACGTGCCAAATTGGTGCCAGAAGGCAAGTATAAACTCATCACCGAAACACCCTCAAAATCTGCACGAATATTGCGCCCTTCAAAATCCATAGATTCAATTCCAGTCCCGAACTCCACATGAGTTGGTTTTGTCTTCGATAATATGGCCACACCACTATAGCCTTTTTTTTGAGCGCTAAACCAATAGTTATACGCATAGCCTGCGTCTTCAAAAACACTTAAATCAAGTTGATCTTCTTGTGCCTTAATTTCTTGTAAACAGATCACATCTGGATTGGCACTTTTCAGCCAATCTATAAAGCCTTTTTTGAGCGCTGCTCTAATTCCATTAACGTTATAAGAAATAATTTTCATCTATTGTGATAATAATTTTAGCTAAAATAATTAATAGAGTACTTTTACCCTAAATATTTAGTCTTGTTTTAACGAAAACTATCAACAAAATATTTTAGGATGTTTTTAGTTTAAGAGTCATGATGAAGCATTGTTTGATCGTTTTATTCCTTTTATCCCTCACAGATTCCTGGTCGCAAGAGGGATTGTCTCTGTATAGAATAAAAAAAATAGCAGTCAAGGATACCATTCAAATTGATAGTGTGAGTATCAATCCTTCTAAATTTTCTGTAACAAATTTAAAAAATGAGCCTATTCAGGATTCATTATACACTATAAATTTTGAAGCTGCTGTGCTGACTTTTTCTAACCCGGTAGATGCAGATTCTATTATAGTCAAGTATTTAAACTATCCAAAATTTATAACAAAAACCTATCAAGAATTAGATGAACGCATCATTGTAAATAGCACAGGAAACCTTCAAAAACTATATCAATTATCGCAACCGAATTCGAAACGTACGGTTGCGCCTTTTGATGGTTTAGCCTCTTCTGGAAGTATCTCTAGAGGGGTTACTATTGGGAACAATCAAAATTCGGTATTAAACAGTGAGCTTGATCTTCAGATTAGCGGAAAGTTAAATGATAAAGTGACCTTACGGGCTTCGATTCAAGACTCAAATATTCCACTTCAAGAAAGTGGATATTCACAGCAGTTGGATGAATTTGACCAAGTGTTTATCGAAGTTTTTAGTGACCGTTGGGGGATTAGAGCAGGGGATATTGATTTAGAGAACTCAGAGTCTTATTTCTCAAAATTTTCTAAACGGGTTCAAGGGCTTTCATTAACGACTAACTTTAAAACTGAAGATTCGGAATTTACTGCTTATGCTGCGGGAGCTCTTGTTCGTGGGCAATTCTCCTCAAGCCAATTTGTTGGACAGGAAGGGAATCAAGGACCATATAAATTGGTAGGCCCAAACAATGAACTTTATGTTTTAGTTGTCTCTGGAAGTGAAACGGTTTTTGTCAATGGAGTTCCTGTGAGTCGTGGCGCCACAGAAGATTATATCATTGATTATAATGCTGGGGAAATCATATTTAATGCGACCTATCCGATAACGTCTGAAATGCGAATTACGGTAGATTATCAATATAGTGAACGCAATTATTCTCGGTTTATAGGCTATGCGGGCAGTCATTATAAAACTAACAAATGGACACTTGACGTCTCTGCTTACACTGAAAATGATATAAAAAATCAGCCGCTTCAACAAGCTTTAAACTCAGATCAAGTCACTATTCTATCCAATGCTGGAGATGACCAATCCTTAATGATTGCGCCATCAGCATCCATAGAGCCCTTTAACGAAAACCGAATTTTATATAAAAAAACTATTAATAATGGCGTAGAGGTTTTTGAGTTTTCCACCAACCCCGAAGACGAATTATATCTCGTAAATTTTACGGCCGTAGGGTCTCAGCTAGGAAATTATATCATTAGGAGTTCCAATGCGATTTCTAATATTTATGAATATGTAGCTCCTGTTGCAGGACTTAAACAAGGCGATTACGAACCCATTGTTCAGCTAGTCGCACCCGTCAAATTACAGTTAGCTGTTGTTAAAGGGGCTTTTATCCCCAATGAAAAAACAGCTATCGATTTTGAGTTTGCCGCTAGTAAAAATGATTTAAATTTATATTCAGCATTAGAAGATGAAAATAATACTGGCGTTGCAGGTCAATTCTCTTTAGCACATCAATTGCTTAAAAGCACAGGGCAATGGGCGTTAAATGTTACTTCTGACATTGATTATATTCAATCTAATTTCAGAACAATTGAACGCCTTTATCAGCCAGAATTTAATCGGGATTGGAATATTGAAATGCTTAACAATAGCCAACGCCTGTCTGACCTTGGAGATCAGCTATTTGCTAGGGTTGGAGCTCAATTCGCACATGCAGAAAAAGGCGTGTTAAAGTATCAATTTCAACAGTTAAACTATGGAGGGAATTATGATGGGAATCGTCATTTATTTTTTACAAAACTAAATTTAAAACGCTTTCAATTGTTCTCGAATTCGAGTGTATTGAAGACGGATGGATTAATTACGAGTTCTATGTTTTACAGGTCAGATAATCGATTTAAATATAGCTACAAAAAAGGGTGGTCAGGAGTAAATTTCTCTACAGAACACAACGAAAAAAAGAAAATTGAGTTAGAAGTGCTGGATCCTATTAGTCAAAAATTTCAAGCTTATGAAGTGTTTACAGGTATTGGCGATTCCACCAAAGTATTTGTAAAATTAGGGTATATGCATCGGGTTAATGATAGTATTCAAAATAACCGCCTTGCAAAAGTGAATACATCCAATACGTATTATTTGGATTCGAAATGGATTCAAACTAAAAATACAACGTTGAGTTTATATGCTAATTATAGAGAATTTAAAACCACAAACAATTCAAGTCCCTCACAGAAATCAATCAACTCTCGGTTGCAATACAGTCAAAAATTAGCCAATAATGGCATCTATTGGAATACACTTTTTGAAACGAATGCAGGCCGCTTGCCACAACAGGATTTTACGTATGTTGAGGTAGAAGCTGGACAAGGTACTTTTGTTTGGTTTGACTATAATGAGAATGGCATTCAAGAATTAGAAGAATTTGAAGTGGCGCAATTTCAGGACCAGGCGACCTATGTACGCGTATTGTTACCCAACCAAGTTTATATTCGTACCCATCAAAATAAACTGAGTCAATCCTTGACCTTAAACCCAATTCAATGGGCCAACTCGCCACTTGCTTCTAAAAAATTCTGGTCTCATTTCTATAATCAAACGACATTTCTAATTGACAGAAAAGATAAAAACAACAGCGAATCTATCCGTCTAAACCCATTTCATACAACGGAAGAAGAGCAGTTAGCACTGCAATCAAATTTCAGAAATCAGTTGTTTTATAATCGAGGAAAACAACACTATACAGTCTCATATAGCTACTCAGAATCCAAAGCACGCAATGTGTTGTCCTTTGGTTATGTAGCACAATACACTTTGAGTCATCAGATAAATTTTTCACATAAAATTCAAAACCAGTGGTTACTTAGTTTACAAGCTAATGTTGATCAAAACAGGAGTGAAAGCGAGAATTTTTCCTCAAAAAATTATCAATTAAAAGAATCACTTTTGAGCCCTAAGTTATCCTATTTGTTAGATGACAATAAACGATTTGATGTGTTTTATCAATACCAAAAAAAGAACAATTCTATTGGAGATATGGAACAATTATCTCAGGAAAAATACGGCGTATCGTTTACACTTACTCAAAATCAGAACGCGGCTATTACTGGAGAGTTTAATTATTTTTCAAATACATTTTCTGGAAGTCCAAACACGCCAGTCGCATACCAAATATTGGAAGGTTTACAGCCAGGCACTAACTTTACATGGTCATTGATAGCACAAAAAAAACTGACTAAGTTTTTAGATTTGAACCTAAATTACTTTGGAAGAAAGAGCGAAACTTCTCGAATCATTCATACAGGAACAGTGCAGTTGAAAGCTTATTTTTAAATATTTTGGTATAGTTTTTGTTAAAATAAGTGAAACCCAAATTAATTACACTTATGAACAAATCACTCCTTATTTTATCTCTTTTCATTTGCTTCAACCTTACTGGACAATCTGAAACTGACGCTCCAACTATTTTTGACAAACATAACGAGGTCAAAATCGGTGCCATTAAAATACTTGCAGGCCCTATTTTTGAGGGCTCCTATGAATATGTTAAAAATAGAAATGTGGGTTATGGCGCTAGCCTTTTAGTGAATTTGAACCCCGGAAATGACTATTTTGAAAATTTTTCTGTCACGCCTTTTTTTCGCATGTATTTTGATCGCGATGAACAGTATGGCGCAAAAGGCTTTTTTGTAGAAAGTTTTCTTTCCTTCTACAGTGGGAAAGATATTTTTGACTCTGACGGAGATAACAAAGAAGAATCTTATTTCGATACTGCTTTAGGATTATCCCTTGGTCAGAAATGGATTAATTCTGCTGGATTTATATTTGAAATTAAACTAGGAGGGGGACGAAATCTTTTAGGAAATGCTACTAATAATGTCGTCTTCAAAGGAGATTTCAGTATAGGCTATCGTTTTTAATTTCTATCGTTTCAGTGAAAAATGTGCTTTAAACTGTGT
>TARA_B110000037_G_scaffold36190_1_pt1 | contig 17377 bp, 19 predicted proteins | sample TARA_B110000037 | Tara Oceans TARA_B110000037 (sample SAMEA4397196) | marine metagenome | biome: Polar Biome; feature: [MIX] marine epipelagic wind mixed layer (ENVO:01000061); material: water (ENVO:00002006), including particulate matter (ENVO:01000060) such as... | depth 10-100 m
CCAAAAAAATAAAGACCGCTTTATGCGGTCTTTTTTTGTGTCCAGCGGGAGGGACGAGAACCCCGAGTGAGCGGAGCGAGCGAGCAAAGGGGTTCGACGGAGCGAAGCGGAGATGGGCAATGCGCAACATTGGGGCAGCGCCCCGAACGAAGTGAATCAATCCCCCCCTGGGCGCCAAAACGACCGCCTAACGCGCTACCTGTAGCGAGCATCACTTCCTCGGCTATTCAAATCGTTTCTTGTATTCGATTCGAGCGAAAGAAGCTAGTCTTGCGGTCGAATTCTCCAAGCGCTCCAGCGGAATATATTCACCCAAACGAATGCCATGATCTTCCTCGAACTTCTTCGAGTTAGCGGATTTCGCAACTTCGACCGCTTCCCTTACGATCCTAAGCGACTCACGTTCATTTTCTTCGGTCGCTGCCCGAGCAAGATCAATAAGATATTCCCGAAGCACGACAGCGAGCACCTTCACATGCTTCACGTCCTGCCGATCTTCCTGATCAAGCTCCAAAGCATTCGAAAGCTTTGCCTTCAACAGGACGTGCGGAAGCGGCACCAGGATTTCATTTCCGGCAATATCCAACGAAGCTCTTCCTTTCAGCTCTTCGTCAGAAACGCCTTTCACGCTCCGCAAAGCCTCCAACAGAAAAGGCCGGCCACCGACCTCGATCTCCATCGCCCCTAAAACGATTTCTCTCGGCCCTGCGAATCGAACCTCTCCTCCTAATTCCCGACCGAGCTATAGCAGAGCATTCCGAGTGGCATAGACATCCATATCCGAACTGGTCAAAGGTTCGTGGGGGACGATTTCAGAAGCTGCGCGATCGTAATAGCTCAAGGCCCAAATGTTCACTGCATGGCCGCCAACCAACAGGACCGGATCCTCGGACCTCTTAAAGGCGGCAAAAACATCGTTGAAATCCTCGACTGGCCTCGGCTCGCCTTCCATCAAGCGTCAAATAGCTTTGCGACCCGAACTTTCGAGTCGCTGTACGGTGCATTGCGAAGCTGCATTCCATGCGGCGTCACTTTTCCGCTTCGAATAGCAGACGCAGTCTCCCTTCTCTCTTTCGCCTTCCGGTTCGAGAGAGTCTTCAATGAAACTGTGTAATCTGTTTTCTTCGAAGGCATCGCTAAAACACAGATAACGGACAAATCCGGCAAAGAATCAAGCAAACTCCTTTTCCAGTAGAACGTTCGGCGACACCTGTCCAAATTAGAACGCAACCACGGCCAGTAGGACTTGCGCTGGGACAATGGGCAATCGAAGCGAATCGCTGGGATGGCGTCGATCCCATCCCGCCAGACGAAGAACCTGTTTTCTACGCAGAATAACCCGCCGGACTCAAGATCCCAGCGGGACAGAATCGCAGCGGTCGACCCCAGGCATTCTGCAGCAAATAGCCAGATGTAACAGGTCATTTTCGCAAAACCGGCAAGTGCTCCCCAGATCGAACGCGAATCGGACATTAACGCAAGTATTTTGCAATTAGGCTTGATCTTATTGAAAGTATCTTGCATTAAGCCTCAATGCAAGTAACTCAATATGTTTTAGCAGCGACTAGCCTGTTCGCTACAGAGTTTGGTTTTGGACAGGTCGGCGAAGACTCGAAAGCGGTCGAATTGAAACCGATCGTCATCACGGCGAGCCCATTCGTCGAACGTAGGGACGAGCTGGTAGTTCCGGCAAGCAAGTTGACAGGAGAAGCGCTGCGACGCTTGGCCGAATCCTCTTTGGGGGCGACCTTGTCAGGCGAGCCTGGGGTACACTCTACTTACTATGGTCCCGGCGCGGGCCGTCCAATCATTCGCGGCTTCGATGGCGACAGAATTCGTATCCTGAATCAAGGTACCGATACGTTCGATGTTTCGCAAACGGGTCCCGACCACGGAGTGAGCATTGAACCGCTCTTCGCAGACGACATTGAAATAGTCCGAGGACCGGCGTCCTTGCTCTACGGAAACGCAGCGATCGGCGGCGTCGTCAACGTCATTGGCAAGGAACTGCCCAGACAAAGGGCAGCCGTACCATTCAGCGGCCAGGCAGAGGCTTACTATGGATCTGTCTCCGACGAAAAGTCTTACGGATTGGCACTACAAGGGGGCCAAGAAGGCTTCGCATGGAGCGCTGGATTTCTGGATCGTCAATCCAATGACTTCGAGATTCCGGGCTTCGCAGAATCCTACTACCAAAAGGAGGCCGAAGAACACGAAGAGCACGAAGGAGAGGAACATGAAGAGGGGGAGCACGAGGAAGGTCACCACGACGAGGAAGAGGAAGTCTTCGGCGTTCTGGAAAACAGCTTTGTGGATACACGTTCCGGCTATTTGGGTCTCGGTTGGTTTGGCAAGAAGGGCAGCTTTGCAATCTCCTACTCCGACTACGCTTCCGAATACGGCGTACCGGGTCACTCCCATGGACACCATGAAGACGAAGATGGTCACGAAGAAGGTGAGGAACACGAAGAGGGAGAAGAACATGAAGACGAAGAGCACCGCGACGAAGACGAGCACGGCGAGGAGGAGTCAGTAACCATCGACCTTGACCAATCTCGCTTCAGTATTCGAGGTGAGCTGCTGAAACCTTCGGACTTCTTTGAAAGCCTGGAACTGAATTTCGCACTTGGCGACTATCGCCACATCGAGATCGAAGGGGACGAAGTGGGCACCGTTTTCGAACGAGATGGATACGAGTTGCGCCTCACAGGCGTCCACAGCCCCATAGGCGATTTTACAGGAGCCTTCGGTCTCCATGCTAAGGTCGACGATTTCTCCGCAGTAGGCGAAGAAGCCTTCATACCTGGTTCTGAGACCTCTCAGTACGGTATCTTCGTTATGGAGCGTTTGAACCGGAACTGGGGCGCTTGGGAGTTCGGTGGAAGACTCGAACGCGTGAGCGTCGACCCGGTTGATCCGAGCCTAGAAAGTCGGAGTTTCGAAACCCTTAATGGATCTGCTGGATTTGTACGCAAACTGAATGAGAGCAGTGCATTCTCTGCCAATCTGGTTTTCGCGGAACGAGCTCCAAACGCTACTGAAATCTATGCATTCGGACCGCATATTGGCACTCAGACGTTTGAAATCGGCAAGGCCTCAGTCGACGAGGAATTCTCCACCAGCCTCGACCTTTCCTACCGATTGACTGCAGGGGCGGTAACAGGAGAAGTCTCGGCATTCTATTCGGATTTCACCAACTACATCTACTTACAGTTTCTCGATCACGAGGAGGTCGAAGCTAGTTATGGAGAATTGGATACGGAAGACTTGAATGTCTTTAGAGTGACCCAAGCCGACGCCAAATTCTATGGATTCGAAGTCGATCTTCGTTTCCACTTGATAGACGAGACGGATCGCGCTTCCCATATCGATCTGATCTACGATCAAACTCGGGCTACGAACAAAAGCTTCAATACCAACCTGCCGCGTATCCCATCTCGCCGACTGGGCCTTCGTTACGAATACGAAGTCGGTCCGTGGCTCTTCGGAGCGGAGGGACGTTGGAATGATTCAGCGTCGCATCTCGGCCCTAATCAACTGCCAACCGACAGCTACACGCTCTGGAACGCGGATGTCCGCTACCGAATTCGTACTTCGAATGCCGCCATCATCGACCTATTTGTCGTGGGCACCAACCTCGGAGACGAAGAGGCTCGTCCAAATACCTCTTTTTTGAAGGATCTCGCTCCAATGCCAGGACGTAGCCTGAGACTCGGCGTCCGAACGAGCTTCTAAGCGATATTTCCTATCAACCCTTCCGAATCAAATCGGAACAATTGAATTTCCTATCAACAATCTCACCCATCAACTCACCCACAAGACCAAGCAGCCGGGGGGCTGGGAGAATTTCGGAACCTACTGCCGTTTCCTTAACGAGGAATTCGGCCGCTTCGCCACCAAACTCAAGTCGACCACCGAGGCGGGAGGGCAAGGCAACATGCTGGACAATACGCTGCTCTTCTTCGGATCCGCCTCGAGCGCCTTTCACACCTCGCGCAATTATCCGCTCCTGCTGCTCGGCGGCAAAAATATGGGATTCAAGCATGGGCAGTTTCTCAAATACGGTCAGGGCAACGAGGATAACCAGGCCGATGCCGGCATCAGTTCGGATATCGGTTGGCGTCGGGAGATTGGCTACGAAGAACTCCCGCTTTCAAATCTCTACCTGACCATGCTCCAAAAACTCGGAGTGGAGACTGAGACCTTCGGTGGTAGCACGGGCACGTTGTCCGAGGTTTAGTCAAAGTTGGAGCACCCCCCGAACACCACAATTTCCGATTACGAAGGAAGCGAGAAGCTCGAACGAGCTGGGCTATTTGTCATCGAACTCATCATGAAACGTCTGATTCTTATTCTCGGCCTCGCAGTCTTGGCGCACCCGTTAGCGGCTGCGGAACGTGTCTACAGCACCAATCCCCCCAAGGGTAAAACGTACGTCTATAAGGAGGTGGACGGAGTCGCCCGCGAGCTGGAGGTCTACTTTCCGAAAGTAAAGTCCACGCAACCGGTTCCGGGTATCATCCTGTTTCACGGCGGCGGTTGGGGTGGTGGCAGCCGGGAGATGTTCAGCTATCAATGCAACTACTTTGCCAGCCGAGGTCTCGTAGCCGTGACGGTCACCTACCGCCTCGCCACCAAGAAGGATAAACAACGTATGAAGGGCGAAAAATCTTTCAAACGCCTTTGCATTCCTGATGCCAAGAGCGCGATCCGCTGGTTCAAACAGCATGCCGATGAGCTGGGTGTTGATCCGGGACGCATCATTGCGGGTGGCGGGTCGGCTGGCGGTCACATCAGTCTGTTGGCGACCACCAACCCTGGCCTGAACGACCCCCAAGACCCACGAGGTTATGATGCCTCTGTGGTAGCCTACGTTCTGTTCAACCCGGCGCTCTCAGCCGGTGACGCCAAAGATTCCGAAGTCGATTTGATGTCCCACGTCAAAGCCGACTTCTCTCCGGCGATCGTCTTCTTTGGCAGCAACGACAATTGGATAAAAAGAGGCTGGAACCCCGCGCAAGAAAAAATGAAATCCCTCGGGATCGAGTCCGTGGATGTTCAAATCGCCGAAGGAATGGGCCACGGCTTCTTCAACAGTCAGCCCTGGGCAGACCTGACCCTGGTTGCAGCGGACCGGTTCTTGAAAACGCATGGGCTCATCAAAGGTGAACCGACCTTGGATGCACCCAAAACGGGAGAAAAGCTAAGGTTTGTGCGAAAACTCTGAGTAAGAAGTTTCTCCCACAGATTGGGATTTGCAAATCTGTGGTGAACTGAATCTGTGGTTCCTATCAACCCTCTCTTCCGAATCAAATCGGAACAATTGAATTTCCTATCAACCCCGCGTTCGCCCAGCCCGAACCGAGGCTGTGAAAGGTCCCAGCCTGCCCCATCTCCTCGACCCTCTCTCCCGTGTGGAGAATGTTCGGCTTGCTCGACAGCGTGTCGAATCCCAACGGGTCCCAATCGAAACAAGCCCCTTTGTCGGAGGTAAACACAATGAGCGTATTCTCCAACTCCACCGCCGCTGTCAAATCATCCACCACCCGACCAATCTGCTGGTCTAGCCGGTCGATCATGGCGGCATAAATGGCCATGCGTCGCGCCAAATCTAGCCAGCGATCCTTCGGCAGCGTATCCCAGGCAGGATTCGTACCCGTCTTCGTTTCACCATAATTATACCAGGTCGAACGCGGCGATAGCTCCGTCGATTCGGGAATGATACCCAGCTCCTTCATTCTCTTCACCCTCTCATCACGTAGATCATCCCACCCGCCATGATATCGATCCGCATACTTCGCGATTTCATCCTTCGGAGCATGCAGCGGGAAGTGCGTCGCATTGTAAGCGAGATAGAGAAACCAGGGCTGGTCCGGCGTTTCTCGGGCCAATTTCAGAAAATCCAAAGCATGGTCCGTCACTGCATCCGTTGCATAGAACTCCCCTTCCGGATATTGCCGTGCCTTCCGGCCTTCGGGAAAACGCACTAGGTGCTCCGAATCAAAAAATCGCTTCGCGCTAACCAAGGTCCCGTAAAATTCCTCAAACCCATGCTGAGTCGGATCCGGCGTGCCCAGATGCCATTCCCGGCAATAAACGACCGATACCCGGCCGACCTCAACACCTGCGCGAGGGTCAGCGGCATCCAATCATTCCGCACCCAACTAAATTCCCTTTTAGCGCAAACGAGGTGAAGCCGAAAAAATAAGGAGATCCTTGGTCTAATTCTCCTCATCAACAGTCGGATAGACTTTGACCTGAATTTTAGATAGAAGGCGGAGGGTTCTGCACTCTGTAATTAACGCTAAATCGAGCCGTCACACACCGCGTGCCATCTCTCGATATGTGGCCGGGTTGGTGTGGATTTTGAAGAATGGGTCCGAGGATCCTGAAGCTCTCATTTCGCCTCTTTTCTGCCCCATAATTCTGAGCCTTACGATTGTCGTATTTGGCATAGAAACTGTCGCACGTCTCTACAAATCCATGCTATGATCAAGCTCACTTCATAAAACCGATGGTTTCCCACCTGGCAGATCTCGATTTATCAAGATAACCCATTTGAAAATTCATGAAGGCAAAAATCTTCCTTTCCTCATTAAGCTGCTTACTCCTCCTCCAGCCTTTAGCCATCAGCCAGGGTTCTGCTCAGGCCCTTGGGCAAGCTCAGGACCGACCAAATATCCTCTTCGTATCCATCGATGACTTCAATGATTGGGGGCCCACCCAGTTGGACGGTGCGCCGTTTGAGGTGGATACCCCGAACTTCGACGCGCTGGCAAATCGGGGTATTCTGTTCACCAATGCCCATTGCAATGCCCCGTCATGCAACCCGTCTCGCACTTCAATCATGTCGGGGCTCCATCCCGCGTCGACCGGCGTCTACGCCAACGGACATGACTGGCTGGCCAATGAACGATTCGATGACATCCTTCTGCTCCCTGAGTATTTTCAACGGCATGGCTACACGACGCTGGGAGGAGGAAAAATCTATCACGCCAATCAGGGAAATGATTTCAATCGCAAAGGACTTATATCGCCCCGGGGCTGGGAAGATTTTTTTCCGTCCTTCGAGGAGCAACTCCCGGTGCCGAGCATGCCAGATATCAAGCCCAAGCGCGGCGAAGGAAATTTCAATTGGGGCGGAACCGGTAAACCGCTCGAGGATATGGGGGACCACAAAGTCGTAAACTGGGCCATCGATCAACTCGAGACTCCGCAAGATAAACCGCTCTTTCTCGCCGTCGGGATCTATCGCCCGCATATGCCTTGGTTTGTTCCGGATGAATTTTACGATCATTATGAGGACGTCAAAATCACGCCTGCAACGAATCCAGTCGGATGGAAGAAAAACATCCCTGAGCCTCTCGCCAATCGATGGGATCGACATAAGGACTACGTCGGCAAACCGGGGCCCAGCCGTGGCTATGCGGCATGCGTCACCTACGCTGATTTTGAGCTGGGTCGGCTCCTGCGAGGTTTGGAAGCTTCACCGCTCGCGGATAACACGATTGTCGTAATCTGGTCAGATCACGGCTGGCACTTGGGTGAAAAGGACCATTTTTCAAAATTCACCCTCTGGGAGGAATCCACCCGCGTACCTCTACTCATCTTGAAGCCCGGGGCAAACAAGCGAGAAGTCGATACGGCAGTGAGCTTGTTGGATGTTTACCCTACGCTGCTCGCTCTTGCCGGACTCCCCGAAAACGAAGACAACGACGGTCAGAACCTTCTCCCGATTATTGAAGCCAAGACAGATCTCAAGCGGGCTATCCTAACCTCCGATAATGAGCATTACCATGCCGTGCGCGATGGACGTTATCGCTATCTCAAGTCGGACAATGCAGAGGCCTTGTTTGACCATTTCAACGATCCGCGCGAATTCAACAATATCGCCAACCAACCCAGTAGCGCCGCTATTATAAAGCGCCTTTCGAAGACTCTGCCAACGAGCCCAATTCCAAGCATGCCCCAGCGCAAAAAACCGGACGACCTATAGGGTCTGCTTGCGAATAATTCCAAAGCTGCTGGAGATCTAACGTATTTGAAAATGAAATACCGTCCTACCTCATTGTTTGTAATCCTTATCGGCTCTCTGCTGGCCCTGACCTCGCTGGGCTGGGCCCAGGAGAAGCCCAACGTCCTCTTCATCATGACTGATGACCTGAACTGCGACCTCGGCGTTTACGGCCATCCGCAGGTCAAGACACCCCACATCGACCGTCTGGCCAGACAGGGGGTCCTGTTTAAAAACGCCTTCTGCAACTTTCCCCAATGCGGACCCTCCCGGGCCAGTTTCATGACGGGACTGTATCCGGAACAAAATGGCGTAACGGTCCCCCGTCGCCTGTTTCGTGACTACGTGCCCGACGTGATTACCCTGCCCCAGCATTTCATGAACCACGGCTATACCGCAGCGAGGGTGGGCAAAATTTATCATTATGACAACCCCAAGGGCATCGGCACGGACGGCCATGATGACCCGGCTTCCTGGAATACACGGATCAATCCCAGAGGCCGCGACAAGGATGAGGAGGATAAAATCTTTTCCCTCAAACCCGGTTCCTTTGGCTCGTCCCTCAGTTGGCTGGCCGCCGATGGAAAAGACGAGGAACAAACAGACGGCATGGTGGCCACCGAATCGATCGAACTCCTTAAGCAATACTCGACCAACAAGACGCCGTTTTTCCTGGCGGTGGGATTTTACAAGCCGCACACCCCCTATGTCTCTCCGAAAAAATATTTTGAGCTCTATGACGAGTCACAGATCGTGGTTCCAAAAGTTCCGGAAGGTTACCTGGACACCCTGCCTGAATCGGCCCGCAAAACGGTGACGGCGCATAAGAAGGATTTGAACCTTCCCGAGGAAACCGCGCGCAAAGCCATCCGCGCCTACTACGCGGCGATCTCCTTTGTCGATGCCCAGATCGGCCGCGTGTTGGAAGCCGTCGATGAGCTCGGAATCAGGGACAATACCATAATCCTCTTCAGCTCCGACCATGGCTACCACCTGGGTGAGCACGGTCATTACCGGAAAGTAACACTCTTTGAAAACGCCGACCGGGTCCCCCTTATCATTTCCGCACCGGGGATGAAGGGAAAGGGAAAACAAACCGACGCTTTCGCCGAAATGATCGATTTCTACCGCACCTTGACCGAGCTGGCCGGTCTGCCGCCCCCTCCCCCCTATGTCAAAGGAGTCAGCCAGCGCCCGGTGCTGGAGGGCGTATCGAATCAGCAGCGGGTCAATGCACTGACCCAACTCACCAATGGCTACACTCTGCGCACCCGACAATTCCGTTACACCCGCTGGATGGATGGAGCTCCGGACAACCTTGAGCTCTACAATCGCCTGAAAGACCCGGAGGAAATGATCAACCTGGCCCACGACCCGGATTATGCCTGGGTGATTGAAACCCTGAACCTTGAACTCCAAAAACGCATCATGGAGGCGACAAGCGTACCCAATGACCTTGTTTTCACAGCCCCCTTACCGGGTGATAAAGGCGTTAAGAAAACCTACGAGTAGCGCCCAAGTATAAAATAGAGGAAGCAGAAAGCGGCTTAACAAATATAACATGAAATATGAACACTGAACTCTTAGGTCTCTCCCCGTTCGAAGGTAAAATCATTACTACAGGAGGATTCGCATGAGTCGACATTCGCTCGATGGAGAATGGGAGCTCATTGGCGGCCCACACCTGGCGATGCCGGAGCACGCGACTGAATTCGAGAATGAAGCCGCGATCAGAATTCCAGCACGAGTGCCGGGCAATGTGGAAGACGATCTAGTCGAAGCAGGCTTGCTCAAGCCGCTGGAGATGGGCGAAGGAGCGTATCAGACATTGGACTACGAAGGACATCGTTGGTTCTTTCGCAAATCATTCAAAGCGCCTGCGATTGATCCATCAGAACAGCTATGCCTCGTCTTCGAAGGCATCGACACAATCGCTGAAGTATTCCTTAATGGCGAGTCGCTGGGCAAGACCCGAAACATGCTGATCCCTCACTCCTTCGAAATCGGAAACTGCGTTCGACACGGCGAGGAAAACGAGTTGATCGTGCGAATCGATCCAGTCGTCGTAGCGGGCCGCGAGCGTGAAGCGGAACCCTGCGAATTCGTCAACGGATTCACGGAGCGGGCTGCTATTCGAAAGGCCGCACATATGTATGGTTGGGATATACTGCCACGCATTGTTTCCGCCGGATTGTGGCGACCCGTTTATCTGCAAACCGTGCCGGCCGTTCACTGGCGACAGGTGTTCGCCCAAACGCTGTCGATCGATCTCGAAAATCGCGGTGCAGAGATCGCGGTTTTCTGGGAATTCGTCGTACCGCAGATCAATTTGAACGGATGGAAACTTCGTCTCTCCATCGATGACGAACAGAGGAAGCGAAAAGATCTCAAAACGGTATCTATATTTGCATGCAGCGGTCACCTCATGCTGAGCCTGGAGGACATCGACTTTTGGTGGCCAAGAGGACTAGGCGACCCCACTCTGTACTCGCTAAGGATCGAACTGCTTAACCCCCAGGGGAATGTTGCCGCTGCGCATGTGCAAACAATTGGCATCCGTACCCTCGAATTAGTCCAAACCGAAATTACAACGGAAGAAGAACCCGGTGAATTCGTTTTCGTAGTCAATGCCCAAAAGGTATTTATAAAAGGTACCAACCATGTCCCTCTAGACGCGCTCCACGGAAGAGATAACCGCCATCTCGACACGTTGCTTTCAATGACCGCAGACCTGAACTGCAATATGCTCAGAATCTGGGGTGGCGGTGTTTACGAAACGGATACATTTTACGATCGATGCGACGAACTGGGTATCATGGTGTGGCACGACTTCATGTTCGGCTGCGCCCTTTACCCACAGACAGATGATTTCTTGGAACAGGCGCGCGAGGAAGCAGAGGTGATAGTCAAGCGCCTACGCCATCACGCCTGCATGGCGCTCTGGAGCGGAAACAACGAAAACGACGTGGCTCACGACTGGTTCCCGCTTCACTCCAAACTCAATCCAAACGACGATCGCATAAGCCGCGAAATTCTGCCGGAAGTGTTGAGACGTCTGGACCCGCTTCGCTCCTATCTGCCCAGCTCGCCCTACGTGAGCCAAAAGGTCTTCGAACGCGGAAAGAAAACATCGGAAATACCCGAAGATCACCTCTGGGGACCGAGAGACGATTTCAAGGGACCGTTCTACCAGAACTCGCCCGCGCATTTTGTCAGCGAAATTGGATACCACGGCGCGCCTTGTCTGGAATCGCTCAAACAGATGATTGAACCGGAACACCTGTGGCCGTTCGAGAACGACGGCGAGATAGATCCGCAGTGGCGAGCGAAAGCGATCGCCAGCTTTCCCGATGAATCGCTACATGACGGTCGAATCCGGCTGATGGCGAACCAGGTCTCGATTTTATTCGACGTGATTCCCGACCAGCTGGAACCGTTTATCCAGGCCTCGCAAATCAGCCAGGCCGAAGCGATGAAGTTCTTCATCGAGCGATTTCGAATCGGCAAATGGCGACGCACCGGAATCCTATGGTGGAATATCCGCGACGGCTGGCCATTGATTTCCGACGCGGTGGTCGACTACTACAACCGTCCCAAGCTGGCCTACTCCTACATCAAACGAGTCCAGCAAGACCTATGCGTCATGGTGGATGAAGCCGAGAATGAACGGCACAAAGTCATTGCGGTCAACGACACGCTTAACGATGCCAAAATCGACGTCGCCATTAGCGTTATCGGGCAAGCGAATACGCTTTTGAAACTCACCCTCACCGTGCCTGCGAATGGTCGCGCCCAAGTCGGCGAAATTCCCGCCTCCTCTGTTTGTGCTCTATACCTGCTGAATTGGCAGACAAACGGGTCGACCGGTCACAACCATTATTTAGCAGGGCCACGTCCCTTCAACTTGGAGCAATACACGCAATGGGTGTCCCAACTGGAACTCGAGGAGAAGCCCCCTGCATTTGTGTCGCCATAAATGCCTAGGAGAGTGTTTAATATGTCGAAAATTGTAGGGCTGGCGCTTGCGCCATGCCGCGATAGAAGATCGTTCTCTAACTACGCGGCGTGGCGCAAGCGCCAGCCCTACATCGAAAATATGGGTTTATTAGACAGCCACTTAGACAACGGAAGCAGAATTTAAAGATGAGTATCCTAAAACAAAATACACGAGAAGCAGCCGAACTTCTCCAACAACTGAACGCCTTCTCGGACACGATCGAAAACGCAGCCGATGACGTGGCGAATACTCTTCGTTCAGGCGGACGCCTGCTCGCCTGCGGCAACGGTGGCAGCGCCGCGGAAGCCGCCCATCTAACCACCGAACTCGTCGTGCGTTATAAGAACGATCGTCCCGCCTACGCGGCTCTGTGCCTAAACGCTCACGGTGGAGATTTGACTGCTATCGGCAACGACTACGAGTTCGACCGCGTATTCGAAAGGCAGGTGGAAGCCTTCGGCCGCACGGGCGACTGCCTGGTAGTATTCAGCTCCAGCGGTCAATCCAAGAACATCCTGCTGGCACTCGAGAAAGCGAAGGCCCTGGAATTGAAAACCATCGCCCTCCTCGGCAAGGACGGAGGCGTCTGCTCGGGCAAAGCCGACCACGAAATTTGCGTTTCCAGCAAGACCACAGCACGGATACAGGAAGCACACCTTCTGCTGCTCCATACGCTTTGCGATTTAGTCGAAACAAAGCTAGGCCATGAGTGACGAACGACACTATTTGGGAGTAGACATCGGCGGGACCAAATGCGCCGTTCTCGTCGGCACTGATGAAGGCGAAGTCTTGGCCCGAGAAGAAGTGGCAACCGCAAGCTTCGAACCCACCTGCGAATGGATTCTGACTCAAGTTGAACAGTTATCCAAACGATACGGCGATTCGCTTCACGGCGTCGGAATTTCCTGTGGGGGTCCTTTGGATACAAATGAAGGACTCGTTCTCAGTCCGCCCAACCTCCCCGGCTGGGACGCGGTTCCTATCGTACAACTCGCCCATAAAGCTTCTCAACTGCCAACCTATTTGATGAACGATGCCAATGCTGGAGCCCTCGCGGAAGGCAGGCATGGAGGGGGACGGAATTGCGACAACTTTGCATTTTTAACCTGCGGTACCGGAATGGGATCAGGCATCGTTTGTAATGGGCAAATCATCGAAGGGTCCAACGGCTTCGCCGGTGAAATCGGTCACATGCGTCTTACTGATGATGGTCCGATCGGATACGGGAAGAGCGGGTCCTTCGAAGGCTGGTGCAGCGGCGGAGGTTTCGCCCAATGGGCCGGCATGTCCGCAAAGGAAGCTGCGAAACTGGCCCACCAGGGAGATGATGCCGCATTGACAGCATTCGCCCGTTTTGGCGAACAACTAGGACGCGGCTTGGCCGTTCTAGTCGATATTCTCAATCCCGAACGGATCTTGATCGGCGGCATTTATCCTCGAGCCCGACCATGGATTGAACCAGCGATGCTTTCGTCACTCGAGAGAGAGGCGCTCTCGCCTGCTCTATCCGCTTGCGAGGTGGTGCCCGCAGAACTCGGAGAATGCATAGGCGATTTAGCAGCCATCGCCGTGGCCGCCTATTGGGACGAGAAGCAATAAAGTAAAAGAAACACAACGAGCCATTCCTTAAAAGAGTGTTGCCCATACTCATTTAATGGCATGGCAGCCTCAACCCTTCCCCCGCGAATCAAATCGGAACAATTGTACCGAACGAAGTGACACATTCATTTCCTATCAACATCGTCAGCGCATTGGACCCGATCACCTTCTGCAGCATCTCCATCCTGCTCGCGGCCATCTCGGTCATTTCCTGCTACATCCCTGCGCGCCGCGCCACGAAGATCAGCCTCCTAGTCGCTCTGCGATCTGAATAGATCAGAATCCATAATCAAAGACTCCATTTCCTCACCCTCACAACAAATGAAAACACCCGCATTCTCTCCGCTTATTCTCTCCCTTTTAGTCATTCTCGTTTTCTTTACAGGCTGCGAAACGACCTCCCCTAAAAGCAAGAACCCACCACCCGAAGCATTTATAGTCAAACGAGGTGATTCCGTCATGGCACTCATCGAACAAATGGGTGAGCCTGATCAAAAATCCACCATCGAAAAATCCGGATCCTCCGGTTCTATTTGGACCTATCGACATCTTATGCGCTCGGAAATGCGCATGGTCACCAAGGGTTTCCAAGAAATCCCTGTCCGTGATCCTCAAACCAACGGAATCATGATGATTCCGGAGCGGATTTTAGAGTCGGAAACAGATTCCATAACTCAAGTCACCGAATTCTTGCTCATGGATGGACAAGTAGTTTCCTGGAAGCAACGGGTCGATAACCAAAGCACCCGAGTGAGATAGGTCGCCCCCTCAACGCCAGAGGTCGGCCTAAGGCATTTCGCAGCAAACAGGCAGATACAACGGGTCTTTTTCTCGAAATCAACCAGTGCCAGCCATTTTACTCGACCAACGGTACCGATAGAGCCTTGTAGTCCACACCAATCCACGGATTTTCTAGCTTGATAGAGTCAAACCAACATTTAGCCTCCCCTCCGAATCAAACCGAAACAATTGTACCGAACGAAGTGACACATTCATTTCCTATCAACAACCCGTTACGAACCATGCCAATCAATTGCAAACTTCACACTGTCTCTCCTCAATCCTCTGTCGCACGCCTGAAATTGAAAAGTGGGTCATTGCTTTTTGCCACGATACTGGCTGTCGCGGTTCCCTTGTCTCGCGCAAATGCTCAACCGGACAGTGTCTATTTCAACGGAAAGATACTGAAGGTGGACGCGGCATTCGCGGTCGCCGAGGCGGTATCAGTCGAAGGGGGGCGGATCTCGGCGGTCGGCAAGAGCGCGGATCTGCTGGCAAAAGCCGGAGCCAGCACGCGGAAAATTGATCTCAAGGGCAGGACGGTCATTCCCGGTCTGATCGACAATCATCTGCACTATCTGCGCGGCGCTTCCCGATGGCGTTTTGAGGCGCGGATCGATGGGGTTATTTCCCGTGAGGCCGCACTCCGAATCATCGCTGACAAGGCGAAGGAGGTCGGGCCGGGAAATTGGGTGTTCGTGTTGGGGGGATGGAGTGAACAGCAGTTTGCCGACTCGCCCGGCGGTTTTACGCAGGATGAGCTCGATCGTGCTGCACCGGACAATCCGGTGTTCATTCAAAAATCATACAGTCGCGCGTACATGAACTCACTCGCGTCCAGCAAGCTGCCCAGGGCCGGTGGCTACCAGCGCGGTTCGGGAAGCTCCGGGAGCTCTTCAAGGAGCGCTCGCGGCATATCCTCCGGCGGATCGCGAAGTTCTTCCAGCGCCCGCACGACCATCAACGCCGCGCTACGGTTCATTCCCCAACGAACGGAGATCCAACGAGTGGAGGACGTTGCCTATTTCAATGCTGATCTCAATCGTCTGGGTTTGACCACCGTTTACGACGTGGGCCGGAGTACTGACGGCAACTTCGATCCGGTGATCCGGTTGGCGAAGGAGAACCGACTCTCCGTGCGGGTCTATCATGCGCTCCGTTACCGGGCTTACGGCGAAACGGATGTGCCCGACGCGATCAGCGCCATCCGTGCTGCCAAACCCGCCGACAACGACGATTGGTTCGGCGTGATCGGCATCGGCGAACACACCTACGGCCCGCTGCACGACAGCACCATGCGTTCGACAATTTTTGGCCGGCACGTCTGGAGTCAGTTCGAGCGCTTGGCGGAGGCCGCGGCCAAGAGCGGTTGGCACATCCATGAACACGCGATGCAGGATTCGACGGCGGCGGGCATCCTCGATATCGCCGAACGACTCAATCCGGCTCATCCAATGAAGGAACTGCGCTGGACGATCGCCCATTGCGACCTGATTTCAGAAGCAACGATCAAACGCGCACAGGAACTGGGACTGACGCTTGCCGTTCACAACAAGACCGCCAAACCGGCCGTGGAGGGTCGCGATTCTCCGCCTGTCGGCGCGATGCAGAAGAGCGGCATCGTTTGGGGATTGGGCTCCGACGGTACGGTGGTCGCCACGATCAATCCGTTTCATACGCTTTGGTGGGTTACGAGCGGCAAGGTATTCCCCAACCAGACGTCAATTCGCAAACCGGTTTCTCGCGCGGCGGCCCTCACAGCCCATACCCGCAGTAATGCCTATCTGATGTTCAAAGAAAAGGATCTGGGGAGCATCGAAGTCGGCAAGCTCGCGGATATGGTCGTCCTCGATCGCGACTATTTGACGGTGCCAGTTGGTGAAATTCGCGACATAAAGCCCGTGATGACCATCGTCGGTGGCGAATTGGTCTACGCTGCCAAATAGCGGCGCTTTGATGAGGCCAACCCGCTGCTGACACGTGCATTCGGCGGCAAAGATCGGGAAGAAAAAAGACGAAGGCGATCAGTCATAGACGTCGCTTCGGTGGCCGACTTTCACGACTAGGACGACGAGCTCTCCGTCGTCGATTTTACACAAGATGCGGTAGTCTTCGACACGGTAGCGCCAGAATTCCCCGAGGTCTCCGCGGAGAGCCTTACCGAACTGGCGAGGGTCCTCGGTGTCTTGAATCCTCTCGTCGAGGAATGCAATCACTTTGCGGCTGGCTTGGGGGCCGAGCTTACGCAGCTGCTTGATCGCCCGTTCAGTGACTTTATAGTCCCAGCTCACGCTTGGCTTCTCCGCTGGTGAACGTGCGGCCTGGGTTCTTCGCAGCGGAGGCGGCGAGATAATAGTCCTCGAGGTCCTCCAGGTGCTGAAGGATGGCCTCACGGGCGTAGAAGGTCTTGGTTCGTCCGGTCTTCTTGGCCAGGCGGTCGAGGCGCTTCTCGATGTCGGGTTGAAGTCTGATTGCTAGCATGAGGTCGATACTGATCCGCAATACAAGTATAGCAAGTCTTGAATCGACCTTTTCGGGCAAATCTTGAACTCGACCAACCGGTACCGATAAAGCCTTGCGGTCCCAATAATCCACGGAATTTCTAACTTGATAGGGCCGGATCAATCTTTAGCCTCCCTTCCGAATCAAATCGGAACAATTGAATTTCCTATCAACAATATTCGCGCTGTTGACCGCCGCCCTCACGGCAGGCGGCGATGATCAAGAAGCCATGATTAAGGCTGCGATGGAGCAAGACCCTCCCGCCACCAACATTACCACCGGTTACGAGATTCCGTCTGAGGGTTACTGTGATCAGCCTTATGTGCAGATGTTGCCTGACGGCACTTGGCTGTGCGTCATGACGACGGGGACAGGCGACGAGGGCGATCTGGGGCAGCACATCGTTTCGACCCGAAGTCGGGATCACGGTAAGACGTGGGAACCCCTGACCGATATCGAGCCGCGTGACGGGCCGGAAGCCTCCT